>Ga0307984_1001372_pt1 | contig 10223 bp, 13 predicted proteins | sample EllFjometageno78_FD_203169 | JGI IMG/M metagenome (GOLD analysis project Ga0307984, IMG submission 203169) | Marine microbial communities from Ellis Fjord, Antarctic Ocean - #78 | ecosystem: Environmental > Aquatic > Marine > Unclassified | place: Southern Ocean | collected 2014-10-09 | reverse complement strand
GAGATGATACCGAGAGCGCCTAGGTTGAGACTGCTCCATTTGCTGAAGAGAGTGGTCAGTGGACGGGTCACAGGAATAGTAACACTCCTGTTAAGGGATAGCCTACTGAGCCAACTCTCCAATCGGTTCTTCATCTTCGACATATGTGCGTGTGCTTAGAGATAAATTGGTTTAATAACAACCTTCACTGAGAAGGTGCTTCCGGCACCCGTGACGTTTGCGCGGATGTTGGACAGAGGAGTTGTGAACAAGCCTCCGCCGTCGCTAGTAAGAGTCGTATCTTCACCGAGCGCAGCCCAGGAGGTCCCGATCTTTTGCTCAAGGCTTACGGTCGCACCGGCGAATGTCCCCGCAACAAAGAATCCACTGGGAGTCCCTGTGCCAGTGCTGACAGCAGGGGTGGTCGTGGAATCAAAGGCACCAGCGCCGGTGGTCAGGTTGGCGTTGGTGATTGTTATGTCTGTAGAAAAGTTAGGCATGGTGGTATTGTTTTAATAGTTAGCAGTGCTGATGCCAGTGGTGGATGTTGAGCCAAGACCACCTGTGGTAGGACGACGCAACACAAGGGATGCCCCGCCTCGCTTCTTCTTCTTGGCTGGTCCCCCGCTCTCCGGTTGTTTAACTGTTTCAGCTACGGCTGTAGGAGGAGGAGGTGACGCCGGTGGTTCCGGTGGCTTAGGGGTAGACATGCACATGGTCTTTAGTCAGGGGGTGGTTATGAATTCGTTAGCTAGTTGGTCTTCGTGAAGGGTCTTAAGAAAGTTCACAAGCTCCCGCTTCCCACTATAAAAATCAATCTCCCGAAGTGAATCACTAGGGGAGAAATCTTTGCTTGGAACCCGTTGGTCCAAGAACTTTATCAGGTCGCTTGGGATGTTCGGAATGTATTCAATCATGTTGGACTTTCCTATTATGGTCCTTATTCATCACACAGGTTCTTTCGAGGTGAGCCAAAGCCCTCCAAGCTACCGCCCCCCAGTCGCCTTCCAGCATGTGGCGAAGCAAGGCATCGAGTTCATCCGTGGACTTACTCATGTCCCACCATATCTCATCTCCAGGGTGGTGCTGGATGTTACCTTCGTAACTTTGCTTGGCTACTTCAACCAAGGCGTTAGGGAAGTAACACATCAACCCACGATACAGCGGGATCTGTTTGCGCTCCTCGGCGGTGCCTTCAATGTCTATTGTGGTGGGGTCCATAGTGTTATCTCTTTTGTTTCATTATTATAATAACCATCACGCAGGATGAAAGCCATGCGAGCGTTGAGTAAGGCGTCCTCCTCTGTCATCCCTGCTTTCTCGTAGGTATTAACAACAGTCTGCCACTCAACCCCGTCCTTGTTCAGGATCTTTTCGGCTGTCTTCAAGCCGATCCTTGGAACACCAAAGTAACCATCGGTCGCGTCACCCGCTAAGGTTTGCACGAGGTGCTGGAAGTCCGCCTCCTCTGTTGTTATTGTGCGGAGTTCATCTCGAAGGAAGTTATACCACGTGCAGGGGACGGTCGCGAAGTCCTTGTCACCACTAGCAATAATAACATCTTGGTTGGCACTGCCTATAATACCAAGGACATCGTCAGCCTCCAAGCGATCTACCTTTAAGTGTTTCCATTCATCACAAGCCCAATCGCGAAGAGCGCTGATACCAAGAGGTGTTCGCTTCTCTCTGCGATGTGCTTTGTAGAGTGGATTGATCTCATGGCGGAAGGTGTAGCGGTCCGAGAACACCATCCATATCTCATCACCTAGCTCTTCATCGGCATTGAGGATCTCGCAGATCCCATTCGTCACCATAATAAAGGCGTCCTTGAGATCCGTGAAGTCCGAGTGAACCGTGAAGATATCGTCGTCCCATTTGAACTCCTTCTCGGCAGCAAAGGCTGCGCGATACAGAAGCATGTCTCCGTCTATGTATACTTTTTTCATAATAATTGTTAGTGAGTGTCTTTCCAAGTCTTGCCAATGCTATACTCCCCATCAAGAGGGCATCGGAACTTCAGTTGTTTACCGGCCTTGGCGAGTGAGTCACAGAAGAGTTGACCTAGTTCGTCGGCGTGTTCCTCGAGACAGCTGAACTGGACTTCGTCGTGGATGTTACCGTGTAACTCGAAGGGGTGCTGGGCATCCTTACAGAAAATAATAAGTGCCTTCTTCATGATCACCGCGCCGGATGACTGGAGTAACAAGTTAAGCGCCGAGTGGTCAGAGCGAACCGGAAGGCGTCTCCCGTCCAACCCCCCTAGCCATCGCTTACCTTTAAGGGACTGCGTAATAGCGGTCTTGAGTTTCTTAATAGCAGGGATCTTCCGCATGAACTCTTCCTTTAATCGTTTACCTTCACGCCTACTGCCACCAACTAGGGAACCTAAATTCTGGTCGCCACTCCCGTAAAGGAAAGCGTAGATGAATGTCTTTGCGTGGTCCCGTGTGGGCAGACCGGCTGCCTTTTGGTTGGCGGTGTGGATGTCACCCTCAACAATAGTCCGAGCGTATTCACCTTTGTCGTAGGGATACAAGTAGGCGGCAAGGCATCTCAATTCCAATCCACTGGCGTCAGCACCAACTAACACCTTTCCTTCGGGAGCGTGGAATAGTTCACGGCATTGGTCACCATAGGTTGCACGAGAGGCAGGAACTTGTGAGACATTCGGCTTACTGTGGGTGCATCGTCCGCTAACCGCTCCGTTGCTGTTGACTTCGCCATGGATACGTCCGTCCCTTACTAACTTCAACCATGCCTGTCGTCCCTCTGCTACTTGACCAAGTCGTTTACTCAGGAGGAGATACTCCAATAACATAGCTGCCTCCGGCTTGTCGATCCCCTTGAGGACTGCCTCGTCAATCTTGGGTCTCTTTCCTTCGTAAGCTTGTGGCTTCCATCCCATCCGCATCAAGCGCTCCGCGATCTGGTCACGGCTATTAGGATTAAAGGGAATGGTCTTAGTTTTGTTACCAGTCTTGATCGCCTTGTCAGCTAACATCTGCTTCAACCCCTTCTCCTTCAGCACTCCTTTAAGTCCACCCTTGGTAGCAGCGGTGTAAGTCTTTCCCTTTACCTCAACGGTCCACCCCATCGGTGTCTTCATCTCCTCTGTGGTTGAGGGGAACATGTCTTGTAACTCGTCACGGAGTTCAGCCCGTCGAGCCATGAGTTCTTCGGTCAGCGCGTTAGCTTTCTTGATGTCGAAGGGCCATCCGTTGATCTCCTGCTGGGTCATCAAGGTGGCGAAGTCATGCTCAAGGTGTAACATATCCGATGACGGTTCGGATTCCATGAAGTGGTAGAACAAATCAACAACGACTCTCACATCTTGCTCGCAGTAATCCTCCATCTCCTGACTCCATTGGCTCCAGTCCTCGGTCGAACCGTGATCGTCCTTCTCATTCCCTAAGCGTAGTCCCCAAGCCTTCAAGCTGTGGCTCCCTCTAAGGTTCTTTGGGTATTCATCCCCACGCTTACAGTCCTCGGTAAAGAGGTCGGGGTGCAAGACACTCGACATGACCTTGGTGTCTACGATGCGTGGTGTTATCTCATAGCCGAGCTTGCGGAGTGCTGGTGCATCAAAGTTAATGGCGTTGTGGCCTGTGATGTTGTGACTGTCATTCAGCATGGCAACTCCCTCATCCAAGTTGCCAGCGTTAGAACTGAACGAGTGCATCTCGTCGGCCGAGGGGTCAAAGATAGAGATGCAATGGAGATCCTTCAGTCCAGCTAGGGTCGGCCAAAAGTCGATGGCGTTGGTCTCGATGTCGAAGAATAGTATGTTATGTTTTTTCATTATGTCTGTAAGGTAAAGAAGTGCCGGTCTGTTCCCGACTGTCAGGATTAGTGTTACCTCGTTCCAAGGAGGAGGAAGAATGGTTACCTAGCCATTGAAATATAATCACCCCACTGTTCAGCCACAGCATCCGCTATGCCTTGGCAAGTGACGGACCTACGCTTCCATCGATCCTTGCCGGGGGATGCGTAATGAACTTTGAACTTCTCTTTGTTCGGGAGTTGTTCCATGTCTTGCTTTACATTCATAGTTTCAAAAAGTGGCGGTAAATTTTTCAACCAAAACCCTGTCCCCTTACTTTCCATGTGACCGAACATCCAGGGTTGCACAATCTGGGACTGTCGTTGGCCGATGATCTCCCGAGCGTAGTGGTGCATGATAGGGTTCTCGACTGCGATGTGCTTGATGTGAGGAGCGTTTAGTAATTTCTTGAAGAACTCTGCGGCCTCAAACAATTTAAACCAACGACTGGGGTCAGTGTGTAGATGTTTAACTCCTGAGTTAGTTAGGTAGGTGCAAGGTGGATGAGCAATCATCAGGTCAAACTTTTGTTTTAACAAATCATTAACATCCCCCTTATAGTGCGGTCCTTCGGATTCACTGTCAAGTAGGTCGCAGCTAATCGCATCGTGACCACGTTTAATAAAAGCATCACGCACGATGCCGGAGAATTCACATGCTACTAAAACTTTCATACGTCAAACGTAAACTCTGACATGCGTCCTGTCACGGTATTAAAGGCGAGATTATCAGCGACTCCTGTGTCACCGGAGAACCTATTCTTTAACACACGAACCGTTGTAACATGCTTATGCTCAAGGTCTTGCTGGTTTCTCTCGAGTCCGATGACCATGTCAGAGAGCTGTGCAATAGCAGCCGATCCCCTCAGGTGAGCAAGCGAAGTCTTACTTCCTTCTTCGTGACCGCGTCCTTCCGAGGGGCGCTTAAGGTGGGACACAAGGATCAACCCGATGCCGCACTCCTCAACCAAGGCGCGAAGTTTAGTCATAACATTATCAATCATCCGTCGCTCGTCCCCATCTTGCATTCCGCTCACAACAATGGAGATATGATCCAGCACAACATACTCAACATCCAATGCCTTGGCCATGTGCATGACGTGAGCTAGTAAGCGGTCGGCGTCGAGACTTCCCCAATGATCATACAACCACATCCGGCCACACCCTACCGTTTTTACGTAAGCCGCATCGAACCCATCGGCAGCGTAGTTCAACTCGGGATCAAGGTGCAGTAACTTCCCCATCTCTAAACCCACGATCCCAAGGGCGGTCCGTTCAATGGACTCCTCGAGGGCTATGTATCCTACGGAGTGGTCCGTTGTTGTGAGTATGTGGTGAGCAATAATACGACAGACCTGTGACTTACCAATGCCGCTGCCAGCACAGAACGTAACAATCTCCCCCTTCCGTATGCCTCGCGTCATGGTGTTCAAACCCGCGAAAGGATAAGGAATACTTGCCGTGTTCTTCGGGTTAGTCAGACGTTCATGGATGTCAGCGCCTGAGATGATTGCATCCGGCCGCCATGCGTTCGCCTGAAAGATAGCATGGATAACATCCCGACTCCGCTTGTTCACGAGACACTCGTTCGCATCCTTTAATGGTAGTCGGGCGACCTTAGCCTTTCCGTTCGGAAGAATACTGACCACCTCTTCCACTGCCTTGCGACCAGCCTCGTCCTCGTCGAACATCAGGATGACTTCGTCCCACTTGTCCAACCACTTAAGGTTCTTCTTGAATACCTTGGCGGCGCTCGTGGCTCCGGTGGGGAGGGACACACAAGCATACTTGTTATCCTGGATTTGACTGACACTCAAGGCATCCACCTCACCCTCGGTCACGACAAGTTTCATTCCCCCCATCGGGTGTAGGTGCTGTCCGTAGAATCGATCCGAGATGTTACCAAGGATCATGAACTGCTTGCCTTCGAACCTTAGCTTCTGTCCTTGGAGCTTCCGTTCATCATCATAATAGTCTGCGATGTGACACGCTCGTCCTTTGAAATCTCCGATGCGATAGCGCATTCGCTTGCACGTATCCAAGGTAATGTGACGGGCTGGGATGTCACTGTATCGGCCATCAAGGAAATGCTCCGAGTCCGTGTGTAAGGGTTTTGTTATTTTCATCATAGAGGTAGCGGAGGGAGAGGAAGTGGCCGAGGCGACGGCGGACCTATCATACGTGCTGCACGAATGGCAGAAGGTAGACAGGTCTTCGTTCACGCACAGCGCATCCGACGAGCCACACTTAGCGCACGGCTGGTGAGTTACTGTATACATTGTTATTTTTCATCATTGTTAGTCGAACCACGAACACGGGATGGACTTCTCGCACCACTGGATCTCGTGTGTGTCACACCAGTCCCCATAGGTTGTCTTACTCCGCTTGTTCAAGGTGTTACTGGCTCGCATAAACACAAAGCGTATGTCGAGATCAGGGTGTTGAGCTTTAATCAAAAGGTGCTTCGCTCGGTCCGAGGACATGAAGCGACCCTTAGCCTCAAGAATCACCCCATTAGCCAGAACAAAGTCCGGCGTGTAGTGGTGGTTCTTCACATACTTAATCCTCATGGACTCGTATGTGAAGCTGACCCCTGCTTTTTTCATAGCAAAGGACAGCCGCTGTTCAAATTTAGAACGGAATCGAGGCATCCTTTGTTTCGGTCTCGAATGCTTCCCCAAGGTCTTCCGACACGAACCCGCCTTCTTCAGCGTCGAACGAGAAGTTAGATCCTCCACCATCAAACTCTTTAAGCTCGATGATCTGGGCTGCCTTCAATCTTAGGGTGTAACCCACTCCCATCATTGGACTGAACCACGCGACCGGCTCAACACCAAGACGCATCGTCGATCCACTACCGATGTTCGGCGGGTTGTTCATCTTCTTCCCCGCGCTGTCAAAGAGAGCAACGCCAAAGGTTAGAAGACCCTTCTTTGTCTCACGCTGGGCGACCTGCTTGGCGTAGAGTTCATACTCCCCGTCGTCATTCTGTTTCAAAGGACATCGCTGGCTGCGGTCGAGTTTCTTCTTCCCGCTCTCAGTAACAAGGCGGTTGTATTCCGCCTCGAACCACGGATCAATCTTCTTAGCGAGACCGTCAAAGTCCTCCTTCGTTAACATCAGCTTCACTGAATAGATTCCGTTGTCATCAAACTTAGTATCCGGTGTGGTCAACTTAGGATACAGGGCGGTGCCGATAGGCGTTGTTAATTGTTTCATTAGTATTGGTTTTGGTTTTGTTTTTCTCAGTATCAACTGAAAAAGTATTTTGAATCACGCAAGGTGTTAACATCAAAGTTTCCGTAGTCCGGCAGGGAGGGCAGTTCCTCGTAACTCTCCTTCTGCCATTGTTCCGCAAGGTCCGCAAGGATATCTTTCGAAAACATCTCGCTGAAGCTATCGCGAAGGGAGGCTGCGAGCGTCTCACAGTTGTTCGTGTGGGTGGCGAAGCTGTCGTGGATCATCGCGAAGTCATACACCCCGCGCTTCCAACTCTCATTAACAGTCAACACCAGACCAGCAGCGTCAAGGCTATGGATGACGTTCGGTGCCACCCCGTTGCTTTGCTTTCGCGGATCGAGGTCATCCGTCGCATCCTGAAATCTTACTGACGTCAAGGAACCGTTCAACCATGTGCTGACCTTTCGACTCACTTGCTTTCGGTAATCCTGTGAGACACGGAACCCACTTGGTGCGGTCCATGTTAACGGCAGGTCTTGGGATGCCATCAACCGTGCAACATCCTGGAACCAATCCATCACCAGCTTTGGCTTCGTTAACAAAGTCTCAATGCTCTCCCACAACAGATCCCCTAGGTATTTAATAGCAGGATACATGTGGCTCCGGCCGAACGAACAGTCCCTTCCGCGCTCTCTGCGTGTTGTGGCATACCAGTCCGCGACGTAATCTCTGTTGGAGTAGGGAGTTAACCCATAACTATAACACATCACCGGACGCTTGGACATCTTGCGGTCAATCCCGAACTCAACCCAAAGCCTCGCGTAGTCCCGGCCCTCCTTGGCGTGTTGCCTGAGCTTGCCCAAGGTGTGGTCCGACACGAGGCGGTAGATGTCCTGTGGTGAATCCGTGGGGGCGACGTTGGTAGCCACGCACCCCTCCTCGTCCCTGCTTAACAAGGACAGAAGCTGTAAGCCCGAGTTGGTGGCGTCCATCGCGCACGGAAGAAACGTCTTAAAATTTTTCGACCGTTTCGTGTGATACTCCGCCCACTCAAAGCACCACGCGAGCGCTTGCCAAGGTTCGTCCGCCGTAGTCCACTCTCGGTTCGACCGTGGGTCGTTAGCAATTCGTATCGCATCCTTGGTGAATCCATCGGCCCACTTTAAGCGGTCCTCGAACGCGCACTTGTCATTGCCAAAACAATTAGCCCCGTGGATACCGAGCCACTTTAAGTCGTCGTCGGACTTTATCGACATGCCTCGGTGGAACTGTAACAATCCGCGACAGTGGTCAGGGCCTTGGTAGTTGAGGTAGCTAGGAACTTGGTAAACCCTTCCACGGAAATCACAGCTCGATGGCATGAACAATCTCTTGTCGCTGAACTTACGCGATAACATCAAGATCTTCGAGATCAGGATACGCTGCGAGGCAAGGCTAGTGTTATAGGACGAGCGCTCCCGTTTGTCGTCCCGCCAGTTCCTCGACTCCTCCACCGACATTGGCTCCTCCGGCCACTCAGGTAGCACTAGGTCGTTTCGGGGTGGTAAGCCGATCTGTAAGTCACTGTCCCACGCCCACTCCAACGTCTCCAAGACCTTGTTGTTAATAACATACGGAGTCTCCTGGATTAAGTTCACAGCGTTATACACGTCCGGCATCTCCGGTGCCATGCGTAGCACGTTACGATCCGAACAACGAATGAATGGCAACACGGGCAGTCCTTGGTCCTTGGTAATCCCATAGCCACCTCCAAACACACTTCGCCACGGCTCCGGGCTTTCCACCATCGGTAACCAGAAAGGAAGTAACAACTCCCGATAGGTATCGTAGTCGTTGATCCACTCGCGAGTCGCATCCGAGATCTCCACCATTCGCATCGGCTTGTAGTGCTTCCGCTTTCGTTGTGCCTTCTCGCTAAATTTGATCAACCCCGTGCGGTCATAGACAATCTCCAATAACATCGACCCACAGGTGATGCGGTCCCGTCGTGTCCAATCATCCCAATTCATGTCCTCGTTCCGTGCGGTCGAGTGCAGGTAGGCGCTTTGAGTGGCTGGTCCTTTGTGGTCGAGGTCTTGCATGCGCTTAACCAGACGAGTCCCAAAGTCATGGTTGCGGACGATATGGTCAGACAAAAGCTGGTCCTCGACAGTCCGGCCTAACGTAGCACAGACACTGGCGTAGGAGCGTGGCTCGTCAAGGACATCTAAAGTCGCCTTGACTGCAATGAGTGCAACAGGGCGTAGGTCTCTCTCCTTAACCCCACATAAACAACGCTGCCACAACGACTTGTTCTTAATCGTGCGAACCTTTGGTAAGAGTTCAATAATACCCAACACCACCGGCTCAACGCCCTCCCGCATAATCCTCCGACCGGCTCCAGTCAACGAACCTTTCGATGTGCTACGGGTTTTTCGATACCGCTGCACACCAAGATCTAACATCTCTTGGTTGAGGTCGCGCTGTTCCATGTTGGTAGAGAATGAATAAGGGTGTTCAATGAGGGCAAACAAGCAGCCCTGTGCGTAGTTCTCTTACGCCTCTAGTCCCCTATCCAAGATCTTATCGCGCTGCCGCATTAAACGGTCGCGCTGCTTCGTGATCTTAGCGATTCTCAGGGATAACATCAAGCATTCATCTTGCAAGAATTGCAATTTTACCTGCTCCGTGTGACTTAGATACTTTCGTTCGCTCTGTTCCATGCTCTTAAACGAATGGGTGTTTGATTTCATAATCTATCTCGGAAAGAACATCCCGCAAATAGGGAGTCGGGTAAGAGCGTGTCTCGATGTAGCCTCGGGCGTTTAAGACGCGCTCCGTTCGCGCTAGATTGATCTTCTCGAGGTGCCTCACTGCCATCCTTACACTCTCCCTGCTGGTCTGAAGGATAGCCGCAAGCTGTATGGTTGTGATTCCAGGTTTACACAACAACGATAGGCATAGGCTAGCCCGATACATGGTGGTGATGTTCGCCTTCCTGAATAATTCCGTGGCCAATATTAAATGTCTCATAATGTGTCTGTGCTATGCTTCGAGGATGTCACGGGCAGCGGCTAAATCTGACGGAACGAGCTTTGCGTAGCGTAACGTCATGTTGATGTCCTTGTGGCCCATCCAAGATTGGACAACCTTAATGTTAACACCCTTTGACAGTAAACGAGTGGCACATGTGTGGCGACAGGTGTAGAAGACGAACTTGTTGAGTAGCTCCGGCTCTTTACGTCGCAGTCGCGCCCACTCCCTTG
>Ga0307984_1001371_pt1 | contig 10229 bp, 13 predicted proteins | sample EllFjometageno78_FD_203169 | JGI IMG/M metagenome (GOLD analysis project Ga0307984, IMG submission 203169) | Marine microbial communities from Ellis Fjord, Antarctic Ocean - #78 | ecosystem: Environmental > Aquatic > Marine > Unclassified | place: Southern Ocean | collected 2014-10-09 | reverse complement strand
CCATCAGCACAGACGTGTTTAAAACAATAATAAATTCACCGAACCTGGGCAAGATGTTCGATGCCATATCTGGCACGGTGGAGGGAATGACCGGGTCAACCGTGAATGAGAAGTTGAGTAAAGCCATGGGCGATGGTTTCATGTTTGTGAAAGAGAAAGCAGGTGCCGTGAAGGAATTCTTCACCAAGGGTCAAGACGGCAAGGGCCTTGGCACAAACTTATTCGACAATGATCCCAACACGCCGGGCATACAGTTTTTTGGCAAACCAAAAAAAATAGGGGCAGATGTTGATTCAGGAAGAGGCAGTGGACTGCGAGAAGTGAATCCCATGTTCAACGGTTCGGATGGATTCCAGAACTTCGGATCAGGCACCCCGGCCACGCTACACGGCATAGAAGCAGTCGTGCCCAAGAACGATTTCAGCCAATTGGCCAAAGTTATTAAAGAAATGACTGGCAACACAGGCACCGCCGGCACCGACGCCGCATCAGGTACACAAATGCCAAACAACACTGATAAACACCTACAAGAACTTGTGGAATTGAACAAAAACGCACAGAGAGCCTTAAATACGCTAGTAACGATAGGTGCCATGACAGAAAAGAATACCAAATCAACCAACAATAGTCTTGCAAACATGGGCGGAAGTCTAGTATAATAACTTTATGGCTTGGAAAAAATATTTTAAAGACGCAAACATGTCTCCCATATCAGGGGAGAAGGTACCCAACTTCGCGAAGAGGAACTACAGTTCTTACCTTCCAGACGTTTACACAGGACACCCCAACAGGATACAGAGATACTTCCAGTATGACCAGATGGATTCAGATTCTGAGATCAATGCGGCACTGGACATCCTGGCAGAATTCTCAACACAACTGAACACAGAAAATGAAACTCCATTTGACATCGTGTTCCATGACGAAAGCACAGACCATGAAGTGAAACTTCTCAAGAAAGCCCTACAACAATGGACCAAGGCCAACCAATTCAAGAAAAGAATCTTCAGGATATTCAGGAACGCACTCAAGTACGGAGACTGTTTCTTCGTCAGGGATCCAGAAACACAGAAATGGTTGTACATAGACAACGCCAAAGTTGACAGGATCGTTGTGAACGAATCAGAGGGCAAGAAACCCGAGCAGTACGTTATCAGGGACATCAATCCCAACCTACAGAGATTAAGTGCGACACAAATAACACCAAATCAAACATACGGTGGTGCAGGTGGCGGCGGAGCAGGTGCAGGCATGGGTGGTCAAGCATATGCAAACCAAGGCGCACAGAGTTCCCAATCAGGTTTCGCTGGCGGAAACGCAGGTGGCAGATTCTACAAGACAATGAACGCCTACAACATCAACGCAGAACACGTTATACATATGTCAATGTCTGATGGCCTAGACAACCTATTCCCATTTGGACAGTCAGTACTAGAACAAGTATTCAAAGTTTACAAACAGAAAGAACTACTAGAGGACGCAATCATAATCTACAGGGTTCAAAGAGCACCTGAAAGAAGAGTATTCTACATTGACGTAGGTAACATGCCAACACACTTGGCAATGCAGTTCGTCGAGAGAGTTAAAAATGAAATAAATCAAAGAAGAATTCCAAGTGCATCAGGCGGACAGAACATGATCGATGCATCATACAACCCAATGAGTATAAATGAAGATTATTTCTTCCCACAGACAGCGGAGGGTAGAGGATCTAAAGTAGACACACTGCCAGGTGGTACTAACTTGGGTGAGATTGACGATTTAAGATTTTTCACCAACAAATTATTCAGAGGATTGAGGATTCCAAGTTCATATCTACCAACAGGTGCGGAAGATGGCGGGTCATCATACAATGACGGTAGGGTTGGAACAGCTTACATACAAGAATTGAGGTTCAACAAGTATTGTGCAAGATTACAATCAATGTTGGCGGAAACTTTTGACAGTGAATTCAAGTTATGGATCAAATCGAAGGGTTACAACATAGACAACAGCATGTTTGGACTTAAACTGAACCCACCACAGAACTTTGCGGCGTACAGACAGACAGAGATGGACCAAAGCAGAGTAAACACATTCACAGCAGTGGCAGACTTACCGTACATGAGTAAGAGATTCGCACTGAAGAGATACCTTGGACTTTCTGAGGAGGAGATGGCGAGGAATGCTGAACTATGGGCAGAAGAGAACAACGTGCCACAGAAGAAACAGACCAAAGCTAATGAACTGAGGGGTGGAGGGGTGACACAGTCAGGCATATCAAGTGACCTAGACCAATTCGAGGAACCAACTGCGGACGCAGAAGCACCAGAACCAGGTGCACTACAACCAGGACAGCCGGGACAGACCCCAGGCGGCCAGACACCGGGCGGAACCGGTGGCGGTGGACAGGTATAAGGATTAAATACGTTTATGAAACTAAATGAATTCTTCACATATGGCGAAAATGGCTTTGAGCAGGACAAGACCTACGAACCAGAGCACGACATTTCAGTCCTAGACGCAGAAGATACTAGGAAAACAAGACTGACACTCAAACAGATCAATTCCATGAGGCAGGCCTCAGAAGCACACGACGAACAACAAAAAGTAGAAGCAGTGTTCACACAACAGATGTACGGACAGACTGCAGGAACAGACGATCTAGCACTATAACATGGCGGAAGTAGCTTTCGTACTAGGCAACGGTCAGTCACGTAAGGGCATCGACCTCAACGATCTCAAACAAAAAGGCACAGTTTTCGCCTGCAATGCAGTGTTTAGGACACACCAACCACACTGGCTAGTGGCAGTGGACCCTAAGATGATGCTGGAGATAGCGGAGACTGATTATGTTGTACATAATAAAGTGTACTCCAACTACAACAACCAATATGAGAAACATCAGAAACTCCTAGACCATGTGACGTGGTCCAAGCCCAGCCTGGGTTGGTCGAGTGGACCGACCGCATTGAGACTGGCCTGTGAGCAGGGACACAAGGAGATCTACATACTAGGGTTTGACTACCAGGGATTGGCCGTGGATGCCAAGAAGAACAGATTCCACCTCAACAACATATACGGTGACACACGCAACTACAAGAAGAACAACGACGAGGCCACTTTCTATGGCAACTGGATGAACCAGACCAAACGCTGTCTAAAGGACTTCCCAGATGCGAAATTCCACCGTGTGATACCCACGAATTGGTTCAAACCCAAGGATCTGGAATGGAACGACAACATGGATCACCCCACCACAGAAGAATTCCTATCAAATTTCGACCTGCAGATAAAGATCTAGGCAAAAAAGCATTTTTTCTCCACTAATTACACCGTTTTGGCCCGTATCCAGTAAATACAAACACTTATAAGTACAAATCTTTATTAAAGAAGGAGCACGTGTAAAATGTCAAACAATAAATTTGAGAGTTTATTAGAATTACTAATAAATGAAGAAAACGATAAAGCAGAAGCTTTATTCCACGAGATCGTAGTAGAAAAATCTAGAGATATCTACGAGAACCTAGCAGACGAGTCTACAGAAGACAAAGTAGAAGAGACTGCAGAAGAATCAAAAGAAGATGCTAAAGTTGATGAAACTACTGAAGAGTCTAAGGACGATACAGTTGAAGAAGCATCAGATGAAGCTAAAGACGAACAAGTAGACGAAGTTGTTGAAATCGAAGACGAAGCAACTGAATCAGAAACTACTGAAGAAGAGTCAATTGAAGAAGTTGGTGGAGACGCTACTGATGAATTGATCAAAGACATTTCTAGCGATGAAGAAGGCGAAATGGATGCAACACCAGGCGAAGAAATGCCAGCAGACATGGAACCAGGAGCAGATGCAGAAGGCGATGTTGAAGACAGAGTAGTTGACTTGGAAGACGCTTTAGACGAACTAAAAGCAGAATTCGAAGCAATGATGGGTAACAAAGACGGCGGCGAAGAAGAAAAAGAAGAAGCTGTTACAGTTGCACCTCAATTAACTCCAGAACTTGAAATGGAAGCAAAAAAGGATGACAAGTCTAAAAAAGACATGAAAGAGTACAAAAATCCTGTAAATGCTAACCATTCCGACGCATCAGACAAATCAGCAAAATCACCAGTTAACGCTTCTGTTAAGTCAGCAGGCGGAACAACGGCTAACATAGCGAAAGGCTCTGCAGAAGAAAAAGGCAGACCGGCACCTACAGCGGCTAAAATGGCAGGTGACTTTGAAAACACTGGCGGCAAAGCAAAATCTACTTCTTTCAAGAAGCAAGAGAAGGCTAACACTGCTGATGCATCTGATAAATCTGCGAAATCACCAGTTGCTTCTAAGTAATTGCTGATCTAACAGATAAAAGGGAGTTCATCGAATGTCATCACTATACCTAAGAGAGAATCTATCTTTTAACGAAGCCAGACTGCAGATCTTACACGAGAACGAAGGTAAAGATTTGTACATGAAAGGCATCTGCATTCAAGGTGGGATTAAAAATGCTAATCAAAGAACGTATCCAGTGCAAGAGATCGCGAAAGCGACCAAAACACTGAACGATCAGATCAGCTCAGGATACTCTGTGCTAGGTGAAGTGGATCATCCCGATGATTTAAAGATTAATTTGGACCGTGTGTCACACATGATAACAGAGATGTGGATGGATGGACCAAATGGATACGGTAAGATGAAAATCCTACCAACACCAATGGGTCAACTTGTCAAAACTATGTTGGAATCAGGTGTGAAACTAGGCGTATCAAGTAGAGGATCTGGAAACATGTCCGAGTACGGGAACGGTGAAGTTTCAGACTTCGAGATCATCACAGTAGATGTTGTGGCTCAACCTTCGGCACCTGGTGCTTACCCCACTCCAATTTACGAACACCTTATGAATAGTAAGGGTGGTAACATGGCAAAGGGTTTGGCGGCTGAAGTTAGAAATGATGCAAAAGCACAGAAGTTCCTCAAAGAGGCGTTAACAAACATAATAAAGGACCTAAAATAATGATTGATGCAATATCAAAATTGGTTGAGTCTGGAGCAATATCAGAAGATGTTCAAAAAGGCATCCAAGAAGCTTGGGATTCTAAAATCAAAGAAAACAAAGAAACAGTGGGTGCAGAATTAAGAGAAGAATTCGCTCAAAGATACGAACATGACAAAGGAAACATGATCGAAGCCATCGATAAGATGATGGGTGAGAAGTTATCTGAAGAGATTTCTAAATTCGTAGAAGACAGAAAAGCACTTGCACAAGAAAAAATATCCTACAAGGAAAACGTAGGCGCTCACTCTGCTAAATTAGAATCATTCATGCTTTCTAAACTATCAGAAGAGTTGAAAGAACTACACGGCGACAGAAAAGGTGTTCACGAAAACTTCAAGAAGATGGAAGAATTCGTTGTTGGTGCTCTTGCAAAAGAAATTAAAGAGTTCCACGAAGACAAAAAAGGCGTTGTGGAGACGAAAGTTAAACTAGTAGCCGAGGCCAAAAAACAAATGGCTAAGATGAAAGAAGCTTTCATAACAAGATCTGCTAAAGTTGTAGAGTCTGCTGTAAACACAAAACTTGCTGAAGAGTTAAAATCTCTTAAGGAAGACATCACAGCGGCGAGAACAGTGAACTTTGGCAAGAAAATATTCGAAGCGTTTGCTTCTGAGTACCAGGCATCTTACTTAAATGAGAAATCTGAGACTTCGAAGTTGATGAAAGTTGTGGATGAAACTGCACTTAAATTGAAAGACGCGGAGAAGGCTGTCGAAGAGAAACAGGCGGTGATTGAGTCGAATGAAGCGAAGTCCAAAAGACAAGCTGACTTGATGGAACGTAAGGAAAAGATGGCTGAGATGCTCAATCCGTTGGGCAAAGAGAAGAGTGAAGTAATGGCGCAGTTGTTGGAATCAGTTTCAACCGCTAAACTTGAAGCATCATTCAACAAGTATCTACCACACGTGATGGCTGACAAAGCAGTTGCAGAGACTACGAAAGTACTTTCTGAGAGCGGCGGCGACAGAGCACAAAGGGAAGATGCTGACTTAACAAATATCCGTAAATTAGCGGGTATATAATTAACTAAACTAAAGGAAGATTACAAATGTCAGATATATTTGAATCAAAATGGGGCGAAACTAAAGCCGCTCTTACAGAAGGTTTAGCAGGCAACAAGAAAAAGACTATGGACGTTATCTTAGAGAACACAAAAAGATATTTGTCAGAGCAGTCTACAGCAGGTGCTACATCTGCCGGTAACGTTGCTACGTTAAACAGAGTTATCCTACCAGTAATCAGAAGGGTTATGCCTACTGTTATTGCAAACGAAATCGTTGGTGTACAACCGATGACTGGTCCCGTAGGACAAATTCACACACTTAGAATAAGATATGCAGACTCAGTTGCGTCAAACACGACAGCAGGTGAAGAAGCACTATCTCCATTCAAAATCGCGAAAGCATACTCTGGAAACCAGAACAACTCTACTCCAAAAGCGGCATCAACTGCTTCTTTAGAGGGAACACCTGGTAAAAGATTATCAATCCAGATCTTGAAACAACCGGTTGAAGCCAAGTCTAGAAAATTATCAGCTAGATGGACGTTTGAAGCGGCTCAAGATGCACAGGCACAACAAGGTATCGATGTTGAAGCAGAAATCATGGCGGCATTAGCTCAAGAGATTACTGCAGAGATCGACCAAGAAGTGATCGGTTCATTAAGAACATTAGCTGGAACGGCTACTGAGACTTTTGACCAATCAGCTGTGTCAGGAACTGCTACTTTCGTTGGCGATGAACATGCGGCATTAGCTGTTCTTGTTAACAGAGTTGCAAACCAAATCGCAACAAGAACTAGAAGAGGCGCTGGAAACTACGCAGTAGTATCTCCAACAGCTTTAACAGTTCTTCAATCAGCTACAACTTCAGCGTTCGCAAGATCAACTGAAGGTACATTTGAAGCTCCTACAAATACTAAATTTGTTGGAACACTAAACGGTGCTATGAGAGTATACGTTGACGCTTACGCGGCAGACGATACATCAGTACTTGTTGGTTACAAAGGTGCAAGTGAGGCAGACGCTCCAGCGTTCTATTGTCCTTACATACCTTTAATGTCTTCAGGTGTTGTACTTGATCCAGCTACATTCGAACCAGTTGTTGGTTTCTTAACAAGATACGGTTACGTTGAATTAACGAACACTGCATCTTCATTAGGAAACGCGGCGGACTACGTAGGATTAGTAGATATCACAAGTGCAAACTTAAAATTCAAATAAGCCCAGCTTATTTTATTTTCAATCAAGGGCGGCTTTATGTCGCCCTTTTTTGTGACTGTACTTTCATTCTACACACACATATCAAATTATTTCCATACCCACAGTGTTCACACACCAAATGTTGTAGTTTTATTCGCACACAAGACTTCTAAATAATTGCGAGTTTCGAAAGAGACTCTTAATCAAAGGGAGGTCCAACAATGGATATCGCAATGAAGATAAAAGGATGGGCGAAGGCTCTTGCTGACGTGGGTGTTTCACTCATAGCGTTAGGAATCGTTTTAGAGATCCTTTTCAAAGGGCAGAACGTTCCGTTCTGGCCAAACGTTTCCGTGATAGGAAACATCCAAGGCGTACTGCAAGGCTTTTCAGATCAAGGTCTGATAGGTTTGGTGGCGGTATGGATTTTATATTCAATCTACAACAGAAAATAATATAGATCTTACTTGACCATCGAGGATGGTGTGACTGTCGTCTGGATTGTTCACACCGTCCTTTTTCTTTGTACTTTATACAGCTCAAATTTTAATAAATACACATAGTTCAAACGTGCTCTTACATCTGGTAAGAGACTTATGCGGATAACCACCGCGTATCCAGGAGAACTGGGATTGGACTCCTATTAGAGGAGAAACAAAATGGGAAGACCAGTAAAGAAAAGTAGATTTGGTGCAACGGCAGGAGACTTCGAAGTTTCGGGTGCGTTCTCAACAGAAACAACACAACCAGACGGATCAGGTGCAGAGGCAGTGTCAACTGCTTCGGGAAACTACATCGTAGCTCAGAGATCAAGTACGAGATACAACATAAATTTCCTATCAGCGGATGGATCAACAAGACTTACACAAGTCTTGGATCTTACAGCAGTTGCGACAGGATCACTAGCGGCAGGCCAGTTCTGTATACAGATCATCTTGGATGACTCCACAGTGGCTTACGCAAGTAAGATCTTCAACAACACTGTACACTATGTTACTGCGGGTGGTGCCACAGGTTCAGTGAAATACTCATTGAGCTCAGAGGGTGCTGACGAAGGTCAAGTGTCAGGCGTTGGTTCTATCGACACGATCTAACACACTACACGTGCTTTTATGGGGGAGTCACACGCTCCCCCATTCACAACATAAATAATAGCAAATGGCAAAGACTCTTAGAACATCAGGTGATTACACTGTAAAAGCGGGTGCTGGATACGATTCAGGATCTGGGACCAACACCATAAGGTTGGACGCCAAGACGGTCAGGATACCGGGTGACCTAACAGTCGAGGGCACGCAGACGACCATAGATTCGCAGAGCTTGACGGTGGAGGACCAGTTCATCGAGGTGAACAGGAACAACTCGACGGCGGGCACGGAGGACTCGGGCATATTCTTCAACCAGGGAAGTTCCAACAACCAGATTTTGTACTACGACGCGGACCAGACGGAGTTCGTCATAGGTAGCACCACACACGACGCCACGGTGTCGGCCATAAGCAACATCACACCAGGCAAGATAAGGATTCTGGCAGGCACGGAATCAGACCAAGCGGCCACCAAGGGCTACGTTGACACACAGGTTGGCGGAGGTTTCAGTTTGAAAGTAGCGGGCGATGACTCAACACAGATCACCGTCGCAACAGGAAACACTCTACAATTCACGGGTGGATCAAACATCAGCACAGCAGGTGCGGAACCAGACACGATCACGATGTCGTTGGACAATGATCTAACAGGCATAACATCAGTGACCAGTGATGCATCAAATGGTAATTTAGAATTGAAAGCGAATGGGACAGGACACGTTGTGATCAACGACACACTGACGTTCTCGGGCATGGCAACCGATCCAACAGCGACGGCACAGACCAAATTATACAACAAAACAGCAGGCGGTGGAGGCACGGGACTGTACTTCAGGAACTCAAACATAGGTTCTGGGGCCGTGGGCGAACTGATAAGTAAGAGTAAGGCAACCGCATTAGCGATTGCATTAGGATAATAACATGGCTATAACAAATTTTCAAGTTGGTACAGGAATAGGCTCAGCGGCCTTTACAGCATCTGCAGACACGGCTGTCACTGTGATCTACATCACAAACAAGACAGACGGCGACGGCACAGTTGATGTTTATGTTGTGCCAAACGGTGCATCGGTGAGTGCTAACCATTTAGTGTATTCACAACTGTCAGTGCAGGCCAGAGACACATACATCATAGACACAGAGAAAATGATTTTAGAAACAGGTGCGAAGATCTACATCGCGGCACCAGATTCAGCGGCACAGTTCAACGCCACCATATCAACTATAGGATTATAATCCCATGGGTAGACACGTCAAAAACAGAGTACTGGAACCGGGAGCAACGGCCGTGGAGGTACCACAGATCGAAACTGCTGGCAGGCCCTCAGGAAAAAACGGACAATTGATTTTCAACACGACCACATCAACATACCAAGTGTACAATGGTGCAGAGTGGTACAACATATCAGACGCATCCAAGGAAAAAACATTAACCACAGACACATTCCAAGGAGACGGTACAACCACAGTGTTTGGTGCAGGTTCAGGTAACACACTAGATGGGTCTACAGCGGCCACACTGAGTGAGACGCCGGGAGCATCAACAGACATCATGGTGTTCGTTGGTGGTGTTTACCAGACTCCGGAGACCAACTACACACTGTCGGGCGGACAGATAACATTTGGATCCGCACCCCCTGCCAGCGATGGCGCAACCAACGGTCACATCATAACCGTTGTACACAACTTACACAAACTAGGCGAATAATTTTTAAAGTATTGTTCCGAATGGACGCCAATTTCCTGGCTTGCCACCTTTTAGACAGACCCAACCCACTGGATGGTTCATTTCAGGTTTCTCATTCCACACTATGGATCCTGTGGTCCATGATCCCGATTTGGGAGACTGCTCACCAGAGGTGAATACCCTCTCGGCGAATTTTATGTTGCCGGCCACTTCCAGCGTCTCTTTTGGATTCTTGACTCC
>Ga0307984_1001369_pt1 | contig 10242 bp, 7 predicted proteins | sample EllFjometageno78_FD_203169 | JGI IMG/M metagenome (GOLD analysis project Ga0307984, IMG submission 203169) | Marine microbial communities from Ellis Fjord, Antarctic Ocean - #78 | ecosystem: Environmental > Aquatic > Marine > Unclassified | place: Southern Ocean | collected 2014-10-09 | reverse complement strand
AGACTGTTTTTTAAAGTTAGAAAAAACATAAGCTATGTAGACAAAGAACGAGGTGTCGAAATGCTCATCGTCCCTCTTGAAGAAGATGAGCTTAGGCTAACTGTTATGGTTGATTACAACAGCCCTATTTTAGGAACTCAACATGCGAGACTTGAAAGCCTTAGCGAATTTTCAAAAGAAATAGCATCGTGTAGAACCTTTGTATTTATGAAGGAGGTCAAATCTCTAGCTGACAAAGGATTAATAAAAGGTGGAGATGTTGACAACGCAGTAGTTTTAGCTGAAAAGCCATATTCAAAAGCAGAACTACAAGACATTGCAAAATCGTTAGGAAGAACTGAATTGGGAGTTGTAGAAGGAGAGACTGGAGTGGTGAGCACAAGTGCTCTCAGGTTCACGAATGAGCCTGCACGTCACAAACTTCTTGATATTTTAGGAGACCTTGCTTTAACAGGAAGGTATATATATGGGCATATACTTGCTGCTAGACCAGGACATGCTGCCAACGTAGCTTTTGCAAAGGAAATGGATGTAAAAATTAAAGCATTTGAAGACATTCCTGACTTGCGAACTGATAGAGAGGCCATTTTAGATATAAATCAAATTTCTAAACTTCTCCCCCACCGCTATCCATTTCTTTTAGTTGACAGCATACTTGAGATGACTGAGGATAGTATTACTGGGTTAAAGAACGTGACGATGAACGAACCTTTCTTTCAAGGCCATTTTCCCGAAAACCCGGTTATGCCAGGTGTACTTCAAATAGAAGCTATGGCTCAAGTAGGTGGTGTATTCGCACTTTCCAGTGTCGATGAACCAGAGTACTGGTCCACTTACTTTATGAAATTAGATGATGTCAGGTTCAAACGAAAGGTGTTACCAGGTGACACGATTGTCTTTCATTTAAAATTAATATCTCCTATCAGACGCGGTTTAGTACACATGTCAGGAAAAGGATATGTTAGAGGTAAACTTGTCTCTCAGGCTATTTTATTAGCTCAAGTCATTAAGGATAGAAATCCAACCACCGATTAGCATCTTAACAATGTCAGCAAAAATAAGTCCTCAGGCCTTTGTGCATCCAAACGCTTCTCTAGAAGAGGGAGTTGTGATTGAGCCTTTTGCCTATGTGGGAGAGGGAGTGAAAATAGGGCGTGGAACTTGGGTTGGTCCCAATTCAACTATCTTATCAAGTACCACAATAGGTAAAGATTGTAAAATTTATCCCGGAGCTGTTATTGGAGCTGACCCTCAGGATCTAAAATTTGACAACGAAGAGACAACGGTCGAAATTGGAGATCGAACGATAATCCGTGAATGTGTAACAATACACAAAGCAACTGTTGACAGGTATAAAACAGTGATCGGTGATGATTGCCTAATCATGGCATATGTTCATCTCGCCCACGATGTTAAAGTTGGAAACAATGTAGTTCTAGCAAACGCTGTAAATGTAGCTGGACACGTAACAATTGACGACTGGGTAATTATTGAGGGTATGGTTGGGGTTCAACAATTCGTGCATGTTGGGGAACATGCATTTGTAGCTGGAGGGTCCTTGGTTCGCAAGAATATACCTCCATATATTAGAGCAGCAAGAGAACCTTTGTCCTTCATAGGAGTAAACTCCATTGGTCTAAGAAGAAGGGGGTTCAGCCAGGAGAAAATTCAAAGAATTGATGATATTTATAGAACCTTATATGTGCAAAACGCAAATATGAGTGTTGCATTAAATGTCGCGGATGCAGAATTCCCTACCTGTGATGTGAAGGATTTTGTACTCGGATTTATTCGAAAATCCGACAAAGGAATTATCAGGGGTCCGTTCTCATAACCCAGACTTCTCACTCAGTTTTTGTTGCCAGTTCCAAGAATCATTAAGCCCTTGTTCAAGTGAACGTATGGTTTCCCATTTCAATTCCTGTTTGGCTCTTTCCGCATTAGCCCAAATAGCTACAACATCTCCTTCCCTCCTATCTCCAAGTGTATGAGGGACTTTCTGTCCGGTTATCCTTTCAAAAGCATCAATGACCTCAAGAACAGAAACCCCAGTCCCGGTTCCTAAATTAAAAGGCCTACAACCTTTGCCTTTGCCGGTCTCGAATAAATAGGAAATTGCCTTAACATGTGCTTCCGCCAAGTCCATTACATGCAAATAATCTCTAATACAAGACCCATCTTTTGTTGGGTAATCAGTCCCAAACACCGTTAAAGGCCCCCTCAACTTCGCCACGGCTTGACATAAAAAGGGAATAAGATTATTGGGGATTCCTCGTGGAGATTCACCAATTACTGCTGATGGGTGAGCTCCAATAGGATTGAAGTATCTCAGCAAAGCTGAACTAAATTCTCCGTTCGCCTCTGCGTGATTCACAATTAATTTCTCGCAAGCTTGTTTGGTATATCCATAAGGCGATTCAGAAGGTAGGAACGGAGAAAATTCATCAACAGGAATGTTTTCCGGCTCACCATACACCGTACAACTTGATGAAAACACCAAACTATTAACCCCGAATTCCTTCATTGTCTCTAACAAGCATTCCGTTCCCCCAATGTTATTCGACTTGTACAATTCTGGTTTTGCAACACTTTCTCCTACAGCTTTTAATGCTGCAAAGTGGATGACTCCTGAAATCGGAAAACCCTGATCCTTTTCTGTATTAAAAACATTTAACAGGTCACTCTTATTCCTACAGTCTGCTTCATAAAAAGGAACTTCTTGGTCAACCAATGACCGCATAGCTTGCACTGCAGAAAAGTCTGAATTACTGAAATTATCTAAAAGAACAACTCTAAAACCAGCCTCAACTAATGCTACCGCAGTATGTGTTCCTATGTACCCCGCTCCTCCTGTGACTAAAATAGTTAAACTCATCATTCAAAGTTAAGTGGGAAGTTATCCTATCTGTAATATTAGTACACAAAACATACATACAAACCCTACTGAAAAACCTACATAAACCTCCTTAAGGGTGTGCGCTTTTAATTCTAAACGACTCCAAGCAAGAAGACCCGATGCGATGACTATCGAAGCAATCCAGTTTAAATCAGACGTGACATTAATTACCCCAACATAAATTACAGCCGCCAATACCCCCCCAATAGCTAACAAATGCATACTTAGCTTGAAACGCATTGTAACAATTAAACCTGTGAGTATCGAAACAACCAACCCCAACATAAGAGATCTATATAAAACAGGAATGGAAATTCCAGTGAGTTCTAAGGTGAGGACATATGCCATAACGTAATACCCTAGTACAATTAAAAAAGGCTTAAATCTTTCAGACCTGTTTCTGATATCTAAATCCGAAATCATCCCGCGTCTGCGCATAAGTAAAATCGAAAAACCTGTCGCGAGAGTGGTAATCACAATGATTAATGCCAGATATATAAATACATCAATGCGGTTAGACAGAAAAACATCAAAATGCCTCAATAGAAATATTGTAAAGAGAGGCATTAAAAAAGGATGGAAAACAGCGGAAATAAATTTGGCAAAAATCTGCATTTCCCTATAATTCTTTTCTTAATCTAGCAACGGACAACCCCATCTGCTCTCGATATTTCGCAACCGTCCTTCGAGCAATGTGATACCCTTTTGAATTTAATATAATCCCCAACTTTTCATCGGTTAATGGCTTTGATTTGTCCTCATCTTCTATCGCGTCCTTCAGGATACTCTTCACTTCGCGAGAGCTAACTTCTTCTCCACTATCAGTAGTTAAACTCTCAGAAAAAAACGTCTTTAGTAGAAATGTTCCATAGGGAGTTTGGACATATTTACTGTTAGCGACCCTTGAAACTGTGCTAATGTCCATATTTATCTTTTCAGCAATATCCTTCAAAATCATAGGTTTAAGATCCGTCTCATCCCCGCTTAAAAAATACTCCTCTTGGTGATTCACGATTGTGTTAATCGTTTTCATTAGGGTGAGTTGACGTTGCCTAATGGCATCTACAAACCATTTAGCAGCATCAATTTTTTGTTTAACAAAGGATAGAGCTTCTTTTTGAGACTTGGACGTTTTTGCACCACTTGCGTAGGTATGCATCATCTCTTTATATGAAGGGCTTATTCTTAAATCCGGGGCATTTCTCTGATTTAACACGACTTGTAACTCATCGTCATTCACTGTAAGAATAAAATCAGAAACAACATGAGCTACTGTTCTAGCCGATTCTCCTCCTGAATCACCAGGCTTGGGATTTAGTTTTTTAATTTCAGAAAGAGCCTCTTTGAGATCGTCTTCTGAAATACTGAGTTTAGAAGTAATCGAGGAGTAATGCTTTTTTGAAAAAGCCTCGAAATGATCTTCTAAAATTTCCTCTGCGTAAACCAGATTCTGAAGACGTGAGAAATTAGCTTTATCCTGAAGTATTTCTTGCTTACGCCTGATCTGTAGAAGCAAGCACTCACTTAAACTTTTAGCACCAACGCCTGCAGGATCTAGGGTTTGGATTGTTAAAAGAACATCCTCTAACTCACTTCTTTTAACAGTAATATTTTGGGTAAAAGCCAAGTCATTTACAATGCTGTCCAGGTCTCGCCTCAAATATCCTGCATCATCTAACTGACCTATTATATGCTCCCCTAGCATTTTCTGAGTTTCACTCAGCTGATACAAACCTAATTGAGCAATCAACAGCTCCCTAAAAGTCGAGCCCGCTCCAAGTGGGATATCCTTGTCCTCAACATCTGGTCCGTGATTGCTGACTGAGGTTTTATAATCGGGTGTTTCGTCATCTAAATATTCATCAAAATCAAATTCGTCTAAAGCATCGTTTTGTTCTTGATCATCTGGCTCTAACTCTTCTCTTTCCTCTTCTTCTGCACCTTCCTCTAAAGCTGGATTTGCCTCCAGTTCTTGCTTAATCCTTGCCTCAAGCTCCACCGTGGGCACTTGCAAAAGTTTCATCAGCTGAATTTGCTGAGGTGATAACCTTTGAAGTTGCTTTTGTTGGAGTGATTGCTTGAACATGTGCTTTAGAAAGTTAGAATTCTGCTGAAAGTGGAGTTCTAGGGAATGGTATGACGTCTCGGATGTTAGTCATCCCTGTCGCGAACATAACAAGCCTTTCAAAGCCCATGCCAAACCCACAATGTTCAGCCGACCCAAACTTTCTTGTTTCTAAATACCACCAAACATGGTCCTCTGGAATATTAAAGTCTGCACATTTCTTCTTCAGGATATCCAATCTCTCCTCACGTTGAGATCCACCAATAATTTCTCCAATCCCAGGAACGAGGACGTCCATTGCGGCAACGGTTTTACCATCGTCGTTTTGGCGCATATAAAACGCCTTAATTTCAGCGGGATAATCGGTTACAATCACCGGCCCTCCGACGTGCTTCTCTACTAGCCAACGCTCATGCTCTGAATGAAGATCATCACCCCATTCGCATGGGTATTTAAATTTCTTCTTCTTAAACGGTTTAGAATTCCTAAGTGCGTTGATCACTTCTGTGTATGTCATGTGAGCAAACTCAGACTCAACTACGTTCTTAAGGCGTTCTGTTAAAGGGTGTTCATGCCTGTCATTTTGAGGTAGCTGCTTTTCAGATTGAACTTCTCTGTTTTCTAAGAAATCCAAATCGTCTTTTCCATGCTCCATTACATATCCCAAAACAGATTTGAGGCAATCTTCTGCAAGCTTCATATCGTCTTTAAGATCGGCAAATGCTATCTCGGGCTCTATCATCCAAAACTCAGCTAGGTGGCGTGAGGTATTTGAATTCTCAGCTCTAAATGTGGGACCAAAAGTATATACTTGTCCAAGTGCCATTGCAGCTAGCTCAGCTTCGAGTTGGCCGCTCACCGTTAAGTTCGAGGGTTTACCGAAGAAGTCCTGAGAGAAGTCCGTAGAACCGTCTTCCAATTTAGGGAGGTTCTCGAGGTCGAGAGTTGTTACTTTAAACATCTCCCCAGCACCTTCAGCATCGGAACCGGTAATGATCGGAGTGTGGAGTTGATAAAACCCTTGATCGTGGAAGAATTTATGGACAGCAAATTGCAAAAGGTGACGGATGCGGAAAACCGCACTAAAAGTGTTGGTACGAAATCTTAGGTGCGCTTTTTCCCTCAAAAATTCGAGGGAATGCTTCTTCATTTGAATTGGAAACTCATCGGGATCCGCACCACCTAGTATTTCAAGTTCCTCTACCTGAATTTCAACTGACTGACCTCCTCCCTGACTCTCAACTAAAACTCCAACAGCACGAATCGCAGCACCTGCATTAAGCTGCTTCAATATGGATTCATCGAAATCTTCTCGTTGCACAACAAGTTGAATATTGTGAATCGTTGAACCGTCATTAACCGCTAAAAACCTATCATTTCTATACGACCTAACCCAGCCACAAACAGTAATCTTATTTGATGAAGGTGCCGTTTCTAGCACCTTTGAAATTCTTAGTCTTTCCATGTCTTACAAAGATATGTATTATTCAAGTTTACCGTCTCGAAGGCGGATTATCTTTTCAGCTCGAGCGGCAATATCTTCTTCATGCGTAACTAGAATAATTGTATTTCCAGCTTTGTGGATCTCATCAAGTAATTGCATGATACCATCTGAAGTTTTCGAGTCGAGGTTTCCAGTTGGCTCGTCAGCGAAGATGATAGATGGTCTCATAACCAGAGCACGGGCAACTGCAACTCGCTGCCTTTGGCCTCCGCTAAGTTCATTGGGAGTGTGCGTATACCTATCGCCTAAACCCACTTGCACCAACACCTCTTTTGCTCTCGCAAGCCTTTTTTCCTTAGGTATGCCAGCATAAATCATAGGCAATGCGACATTCTCAAGCGCGGTATATCGGGGCAAGAGATTGAAGGTTTGGAAAACAAAACCTATTTCCTTGTTACGAATTCCTGCAAGAGAATCATCATCAAGTTTACTAACATCATTTCCGTTTAAAAAATATTCGCCGGAAGTGGGTGAGTCTAAGCAACCTAAGATATTCATTAGAGTAGATTTACCCGACCCTGAAGGACCCATCAAAGCGATGTAGGAACCCTTCTCAATGGAGATGTCTATCCCATCTAAAGCACGAACTTGAGTGTTACCCACTACATAATGCTTCGTTAGATTTTTTGCCTGAATTATCGATGATGTCATACAAGCAAATCTAAGTGGTTTAACTTATTGTAAGCTAAAATTTTGTATGTTTGAGTAATTGAAAACTGCACCCATGAAACCTGTCCTCCAATTCTTGTTTTTATGTTTGATTTTTATCACCTCAAACGCTTCCGCACAACTTCTTGTAGAACAACCGTACACAGTCGAGCAATACGTTAGTGAAGTTTTAATCGGAAACGGTGTTACAGCGACCAACATAACTTACACAGGTTCAGAGGAACAACTGGGATACTTGACCGGCGGGGATGGAGTTTTTTCTGTTATATCTGGCCTGGTTTTGAGCACGGATCACGCAACTCATTTAAGCGATCCGGGGTGCAACGACTCTCAAGCATGCATAGGGTGTCTTGGATTAGGAACAGACGTCGATTTACTTAATGTAGCAAACTCTGTACCTCCACTGATAGGACAAGTTTTCTCAGTTTCTTCGGTGAACGATTTGTGCATACTTGAATTTGATTTTGAAGCAGGGGGTGATAGCATTTCATTCAATTACGTGTTTGGGTCAGATGAGTATTTAGAGTGGGTAAACTCTTCCTATAACGATATTTTCGCCTTCTTCCTGTCTGGGCCAGGGATTTCAGGCCCTTTTTCTGCTCCAGCAGGATTCCCAGATGGAGCAATTAACATTGCCGAAGTACCTGAGACTAACCCAGCTCTTCCGGTTACAATAAGTTCAGTTAATGATATAACAAATCCCGAATACTATATAGACAACGTTGCAAACAACAACATCTGTATTGACGGATACACTGAAACCTTCACCGCATCAGCTCAAGTACAATGTGGTGAAACATACCATATTAAACTTGCAATAGCTGACGGGTCTGACACTGCACTTGAATCATTCGTGGTACTCGAAGAGGGTAGTTTCTCATCAAATGCTATCGATATTGTTGCTAGTGCAACAATTGATGGCGCTGAGGTTTTTCTGGGTGACACAACTGTTGTAGAGGGATGTAACTCAGCTGTGTTTACAGTAATAAGACCTGATGACACAGTACGTGACACCATTACTCTAAATATTTTCGGAACCGCTGTAAACGGAAGTGACTACACTGAAATTGCTACAACTTGGGTTTTAGAACCCGGCGAGAGCACTTTCGATGTAATTCTAGACCCTTACAATGACAGTGCAAATGAGGGTCCTGAGACGGTGACAATTGAATACCAGTATGTTAATGATTGCGGAGACACTATTCTTAGTAGTGCAACTATTGTTATTATGGACCCTGATCCTATTACACTTTTCGCCGCTCCAGTAGGATGTCTCGATGCCGCTGGAAATATTGAACTTCTTGTAAATACTTTGAGCGGATTCGGCCCTTTTGATTACCAGTGGGACACTTCTGAAAATGACACTCTCAATGAATTCAGTTACAACACAGGCTTCACGCCGGGGTCAGCCACAGTAATCGTTACAGACATTTGTGAGTCTGTCACACAGGCTACTATTTCATGGGAGATTCTAGATGATTTCATAGGTGAAGATGAAACCGTTTGCTTAGGCCAATCCTCAACCGTCCCTGCTAATGGAGGTACTGTTGATGGTGATGGTTATTCTATATTTAGTGAAATCCTGACTGAGATTGAAGATTCTGATGGAAATATGGTGTGGGTTAGTATAGTTGGTGCCTCCATGGATACCGTCCTTGTTTCATTCATAGACAATATAGATACGGAAACTGGTCTTTATGACGGGCTCTACAACACCGGATCTGGTGGCATAGGCTCTATCGAAGTCCAACTTATAGACGCCTGTGGAAACATTACCTACAGCACACTTTCAGTTGAGATTTGTGAACTTGAATTCTACAACGTTTTCACTCCTGGTGGTCCCATCAGTAGTGCTGGTATTAATGACACTTTTGAAATTCTGGGGCTTCAAGGATATCCAGGAAGTAGGCTTGCTGTTTATGACAGATGGGGAGATCAGGTTTACTACAACTCCAACTTCCAAGGGGGGTGGCGCGGGATAAACAACCAAAATGGAGACCTACCAGGTGGAACTTATTACTTTACGCTTTCTGTAAACTATGTGGGAGAAGAAGCATTAGAATACAAAGGTGATGTTACCACAGATCCACCATCAGCCATTCCAGGGGTCGAAGGAGTCGTCACCTTCTCTGGAAACGTGATGCTTATCCGATAAGAGATTTCCCAGTCATTTCTGTGGGTTGTTCTATATCGAGTAGGTCTAGAATCGTTGGGGCAACGTCAGCTAGTTTACCATCTTTCAGAAATTTTACATCGTCTGAAATCACGATCACCGGAACTGGATTTAATGTGTGTGATGTATGTGGGGAGCCGTCTGGATTTACCACCTTATCAGCATTCCCGTGGTCGGCAATGATTACGAACTGATAGTCATTTTTCTTCCCGACTTTGATCACTTCAGAGAGGCACTCATCAGCAGTTTCAACAGCTTTGAGTATTGCCTCGTATATTCCTGTGTGCCCTACCATATCTGGATTGGCAAAGTTGAGACAAATGAAATCAGCATTGTCCGATTTCATTTCGCCACTCACTAATTCAACAAGTTTATGAGCGGACATTTCTGGTTTGAGATCGTAGGTTGCGACTTTAGGACTGCTCGCCATCAGACGATTCTCCCCAGAGAAAGGATCTTCTCGGCCACCATTAAAAAAGAATGTAACGTGAGGGTACTTCTCTGTTTCAGCGATACGGAGTTGTGACAGCCCCGCTGATGAGATAACCTCACCTAACGTTTTTTTAAGATTAGGCTTATCATATATAACATTTACATCCTTAAACTTCTCATCGTAGTTCGTCATCGTAACGAAGTGAAGAGGTAGGGTTGTCATGCCGAGTTCTGGAAATTCTTGCTGGGTAAGGGCGGTTGTTATTTGACGACAGCGGTCTGTTCTGAAGTTAAAACATATCACCACATCATTGGGACGTATTTGCCCTGCAACGCCTTTAATTCTAAACGGAACAATAAACTCATCACTGGTATTGTCATCATAGGATGATCTAATACCTGCTGCTGCACTTTCAAATTCATCTCCCCCATTTGAGCACAGAGCATGATAAGAATGAGATATCCTCTCCCATCGATTGTCCCTATCCATAGCATAATACCTC
>Ga0307984_1001368_pt1 | contig 10242 bp, 10 predicted proteins | sample EllFjometageno78_FD_203169 | JGI IMG/M metagenome (GOLD analysis project Ga0307984, IMG submission 203169) | Marine microbial communities from Ellis Fjord, Antarctic Ocean - #78 | ecosystem: Environmental > Aquatic > Marine > Unclassified | place: Southern Ocean | collected 2014-10-09 | reverse complement strand
GTTTTGGAAAGATCCCGAGTAATATTCTTATGATGCGACTCTAAAGTCCCTCCACCAATTTCTAACAACTTTGAATCTCTCCACAATCTCTCAACATTGTATTCACCAACATATCCGTATCCACCCATCACCTGCATTGCAGCATCAGCGATTTCTTTAGCAGCAGTAGATGCAAACAGTTTGACACCATCTGAATCCAATCTTTGGCCTTCAGTACCAAGAGACATGTTATTGGCAGTATCATAGATGTAAGCACGCATAGCACGATACTTGGCCCAAGATTCTCCAATGTATCTCTGCATCTGTCCAAAGTTACGGATTTGAGTCTTGAAAGCACTTCTTTCACTTGCATACTTGTTCATTTCATGTAAGGAACGGCGCGCTATACCCAAAGACATAGCAGCTAAAGTTAGACGTTCTAATTCCAAATTCCTCATCATGTGAATAATAGATTCTCCTACTGAACCAACTAAGTTCTCCGCTGGTACAATACAATCAATGAATACTAATTCTGCTGTATTTGATGCTCTCATTCCAGTTTTGTCGTAAATCTTCTGACCAACTGAGTAGCCAGGCATTCCTGCTTCTACCAAGAAAGTCGACAACTGTACTCTCCCCTTGTCATCGGTTCCAGTCTTTGCATAGACCCAAACAACATCTGCAGGAGTCCCTTCTTCATCTAAGCAACCATTGGTAATCCACATCTTGCGGCCATTGATTTTCCAAGTTCCATCTTCCTGTTGCTTTGCAGTAGTTGACAATCCAAGGACATCTGTTCCGACATCCGGTTCTGACATTGCCATTGCACCTATCCATTCGCCTGAACATACCAACGGTAAGATTCTCTGTTTTTGCTCTTCATTACCATTTATTGATAAATTATTGACAAATAGCATTGAGTGAGCCAAGTAAGCGAGTGCGAAACCTGGATCACTGGCTGATAATTCTTCATGAACAATTGCACAAGCGGTTGCATCTAGACCTGCTCCTCCGTATTCCTCTGGTGCTGAAATACCTAGTAATCCCATTTCACCCATTTCACGTAGTAATGGTAAGTTGAACTTTTCTTCACGGTCGTATTCAAGGGCTTGAGGCTCAACATACTCTTGAGTCCAGTCTCTAACCATCTCGCGCAGCATTAAATGCTCTTCACTTGGATTTGAAATGTCCATAATATCAACCTTACATTACAAGGCAAGGTGGCTCCCCTTTTCACTATTACCAAAAATATTGAAGATAGGCTAAGGAATTGATTCACAATGAGAAGTTTATCGAGTTATCCAGTTTGTTATTGCCAGTTCGTTTTGCTTTCAAACCTGTTTTGCTAGCCTTAGAACTGATACCACGCTTATTGGTTTTGACTCTTGCACTCCTTCTGACTTCATCCTCCCTACCTATTGCAGGTCTGGATTTTGTGCTACCTGGAGGTCCTTTCTTGGGTTTTCCAGTAGAAGTAGTTGTGTGATTAATTTGAGAAGGTGACGCTGTTGTTTTGACTTTGCGGATTCTACGGGTTGCATTTTCTCTACGGGCTAATTGCATTGCTCTTTGTCCGACGTGCTTCAAATGGCCATTGGTAACTAGTGGCTCCACTGCACCTAATGAAGTGTCAATACCCGCTTGCTGCAAGACTTTGTTGGCAAGGGATTTAGGGGCAGTCACCACCTTAACTTCATCAACAATCCTGCTGGCTAAATTAGACAAGGATTGATCTCCTTGAATTATTGGAGCCTTGACAACATCTAATCTAATTTCATCTATTTCCTTTCCAATTTCCTCTTCCTCAAGTTGCTTTTGCATCAAGGAGAAAAGAAAAGCATCACTCATTGAATCCTGCTTCCGCTGAACCATACGCATCCCATCCAATTGGCAGTCTCGCTGACGCTATTATGAAGGTTCCCCGTGTAAACTGGCAATAAATGGTGATTTAAGGAGTAAAAACAGATATTCGCGAGCCGCTAATTAGCCATGAACTGAATTAATAACAATTTATGGGGTGGATTAAACTAGCAACTGGGCCGTGATTATTTTAAAAATATCTACGAAAAAAGATACTTGAAATCACTTTTTCCGGTCACTTTCGATTTTAGCAAACTTCTCTGGACTCTGTATCTTAAGGAATTCAAGATAATCTTCAATAGTATCAAACTCGAGTGGCAAGATTAGTATCTCTTCACAGTCTTGACATTGGTAACGGTCTCCTGTCATGAATCCCATCCATGGATAAACTCGGTAGCCATAGCAATTTGTACAGATTCTAAAAGAAGTCATTTCCCCACCTATACTGCTATGTGGAAGTGGACAATATATTATTCCTTGCTTGAAAATCAAACTAAATCTCTGTCGTTTCCGCCACATTCACAGCAACCTTGTTCTTTCTTGAGTATCCTTCTGGTCTATCGATGTGGCGAGCTGCACTAGGGAACTTCTCCCCCCATGGGCGAGTTGCAGATCTGAACATTAATTTCATTATTACCAAATATCCTTTGATCATTCTACCCGAGAATTTGAATCCCCGACCAATCGTTCGCAAAGGATGCCGGATGACTCCCCAAATAGAATGTAGAGGATGGCGTAGGAATAGTAACGGATTTTTCATACCCTCAAATGGATACTTTAATTGCTCAGCCATAGTCATTGGAACTAATTCATCGACACCATATATTTTGGGCCTTCTATCCCCCTTTGGCATAAAGTAAGTACCGAATAACATATCCCATAGCGGTAAGAATGTCGAATAATTCGACCAGATTGCATCCTCCTCATTTGAATGGTGCCAGTGATGAAATTCTGGAGTCATAATGAAGCGGTCGAATATCTTGAATCTGAAGCGAACATTAGCGTGCAAGAATAATCCAAATACAATTTGGAATATAGCCAGGAACCCAATTTGCTCAGTTTCGAAACCAGCAGCTGCGAGAAAAATAATCGCTGGTGCTATCAAAGTTCCATCGAATGGATGCGCTCTAAATCCTGAAACCCAATCCATGTGTTCGGTGGAGTGGTGGATGGAATGAAATTTCCACAAGATTGGGATCTCATGATAGAATCTGTGAGCCCAATAAATTGTCATATCAAACAATAGAATGCCTGCGATCAATTTGTATGGACTAGGAATCATTGCCACATATGGTGCAATTAACAATCCAGGGATCCATGCTAATGAGACGATTGCAACGAAAACAGCTCCAATTCCGGCTACGATATTGAGAATAGGAGCGGCCATCGCATAACCGATATCCAACTCCAAATGTTGGCGTTTGAATCCTTGATGCTTCTGCCGAGGAAATAGTCTTTCAAATGGAACGACGAGAATAAATAAAAATATCACTATCGAAATTCCTTCGAGTGAAATCCAAAGACCTGAACCAATAATAATCACTGCTAATAGCCGCAAAAACAGCATTTTTTTCCAACCGCCAACTGGTGGTAACTTTGGAGCTGAAGGGACTTCTGCAAATTGCTCTGTCTTCAAAACCCACGGAATCGATTCATCTTGTGCTAATTGAGGGATAACCGTTCCATCTACAATTGCTGTATCGGCGCTCAACCCCTCCATATTTAGACAGTTATAGCGTTACCTTTTGAATGTTTTCGCAGTCATTAACAATGAATATAACCTACTAATGTTTGAGATGATCATGCAAGCACTTGGTAGTCTGGTTACAGCAATCATTTGCCTAGCCTATGCGGCTTATTGCATGCTGAAAGGCGGTACACATCTCCGTGGAAAAGGTTGGGTTTCAAGAGAACAATCACCCAAGGTATTCTTATTCTCAATGGCCATATATTCGATACTAGGATTATTATCAATTATTTCTTTCGTTTATATCAATTTAAATTGATTTGATTTAGGATTCAGCCAATACCCCTGCACCGATTAACAGCACCAGCAGTCCAATTATCATCACAACTGCAAGTATGTGGCAGAAAACGGAACACCCCACCCTCGAAAGGTCAAAGCCATCAACAAAATTAAATCAGCCACCACTAATTGAGGCAAACTTGATAAATCATACTTCTATAATCGACTGGTTCAATAATAAAACCCCTTTATAATTCTCACACAGCTACAATGGGCTTTCAGTAGACCATTACTTACGCTACCTTCGATTAAACTTTATCAGAGTACAAATGACTAAGTGCTTAGGCACTAACCAAAAAACATGATACAAGTAGAACCAACAAATCGCAATACTGGTACACTTTTCATCTCAATTTTACTTTTTATCATAATTATTCCAAGTCCTGCTCAAGCATTGTGTAATAGTTCTGAAGCATGTGGGATTCTTGGGGGCCTTTTTCTATCCATGTTAACGGTACCACTCTGTTTAATAGCATTAATTTTAGCAATTTGGCCAAAAACTAGAAAATCTCTCCAAGGCTTTGCAGTATTACCTGGACTGATGGCATTGCTCACTGTCTATCTAATAATTATACAAGCAGGAAGAATAGATTTGATATTTATTCCTCTGACCCATATTCTTCTAATGGCTGCGATGATTGGTTTAGGACGTATGAAACCATCAAAGGAAGCAGAGATTATTGAATCATAGGCGAGTCTATGTACCGTATACAGTACAAACTGACCTTGATTCAATTACTTACTGAGAAGTATATGATATTAGGGCAAGTACCCGAGCACGGGTTAGAGGAGGTATGTCACTGATGATTGAATCGAATCTAAATCAAACTACCAAGCAAGATCGAAAAACTCGGATTTTGTTAAAGATTATTGGAGTTTACTCAGTTTTATTTGTATCATTACTGAATATATTCATACTTGGTGAAGCGGAGCCAGATGGACGAGCAATTATTTTGATGGCGGATGGTCTGATTCTTATTTGGCTTATAATTGGAGGTTGGTTCACCCCTAGAATTAGGGATTGGGTTGTGCCATTGGTTAAGAAAAGCAAGATGAATTGGAAACTTAGATTTATCCTACTTTGTACACTATTAGTTCTAATTGAGGAAGCTATTACAACAACTATGACCAATCTTGCACCACTTTTTGGCTCAACTCCCGAAGCAGCGCATATCACAGCATCAACCAATTACCTCACTGTTGTATTATTCCATAGTGCAATTATTATTGTCCCCATGTTTATCGCTTGGTCTTGGATCCTTGCTCGCTGGAAATTTACTCCTCTTCAGGTAATGCTGCTGTTTGGTATAACCGGTTCAATTGCTGAAGCGAGTATTAGTCCACCGAATATTCTGGGTGGTTTTTGGGTTTTTGTCTACGGATTAATGATTTACATTCCCGCATGTACTGTGCCGGATGAGCGTGATGCAATTCTACCAAGGTGGTGGCATTTCCCTATGGCAGTATTGTTGCCCATGATATTTGTCATTCCATTTGTACCTCCAATTATTTGGATTAGGAATTACTTGGCAATAGAATTTTTACCAGGTATCATTTAATGGCCAGAAATTTGTTTTAATTATCGACCAATAGACTCGAAAAGTTACTATAGGAACTAATCTCAAGAATGGAGTATTCTGTCCAGCCATAGTGTTTATAGAATCGAGTCTATGCTTCTTCAGGCAATGTTTCTTTCAACAAAAGAGAGAACTGGGTAAACGATAGCAAGAAGTAACGAGAACCATACAATGAGTCCGAAACCGGAATCAATTTCATCCCCAAACGCTCCTGCGAGCCCCTCACTCATTTCAGCACCAGGCGAGATTAACATGTACAAAAGCATTCCAATGAATAACAATCCTCCAATGACAAACGGTAGATATCGCTTTCCATAAGTACTTGCAATATAAGTTCGTTCTTGTAGTTGCATGATTTCAAGATGGTCAAGAAGAAGTACCGTTCTAGAGGCAATGACCGCTATTGAGCAGAGCAGTGCGAGATAAAGGAAAATACCCAAGAGGCTCCCTGCCATACTCCACATTTCGAAATAATCAATCAACCCCATGTAAAGCAGACATCCTTCGCTATATTTGTCGGGTCCACATATCTCATAGGACTCCTCTTCTAAATCAGCAATAGCGTCAGAATAGGCGCTGTATGTTGCACCTTCGGAAAAACTGCTTCTTCCGTATGCCATGGAATCGGAATCGCCCCTTACAGAAATGGAATAATAATTGCTTGAAGTGAGGGCAATTATTAAGAAAACAAGAACGAATACTGAGAGTCCATCACCTAACCATTTAATCGGGTGGATGGAGGATAGTGGGGGACCATAATGGGTCTTACTTTTTTTTGAGGTCCTTGTTCTCGCTTTCACTACCGGTTCTGTATTCCATTCAAACTCGCCTTCACAGTGTGGGCATCCAAACTCACCACTCGCATCATCGTCCAGTGCGATTTCCTCGTCACAGTGTGGGCATAGAATCTCAACCATGGCGAGAATCCTCTGATAAATGGTTTAAACTTTGACCCGGCAATAGGAAAATATAAACTATATTTCAAGTTAAAATGGTAAACTAGTGAAATTGTTAGCGGTCAACCAGTCTCACCTACTGTGTAAGAAATCTTAAGCGCCAAATCCCCCCATAAAGATGGCGATTAACTGCCTAATCCCCCTGTAGAAATGACAATCAAGCGCCGAATTTCCCCGTAGGATTCTGGAATATCTCTAGATCGAAATTGGATATTGACGATAAAAGGTGATCGAATATATCTGCTTGAATTGTTTCATATGCTACCCAATTAATATTATTGCTGAAGCAATAAACCTCTATCGGTAAACCATTTTCTGTTGGTTCTAACTGACGAACCATCAAGGTTAAATCAGTTCTAAGATTTTTATTGGCCATTAAATATTGATACGCATACTCTCTGAAAAGTCCGATATTGGTAAGGTTTCGGCCATTCAACAAAGATGATTTATCATGGCCATTACTATCGTTATGAATCGCTATTTCGCTCTGAATCGATTCAATATAATCTTTCAACATTTCAACGTTTTTGTAATTATCGATTTCTTCATCACTACAAAACTTGATGCTGGTCATGTCGATGTTAAGCGACCTTTTAATTCGTCTTCCTTTGGAATCCGTCATCCCTCTCCAATTTTTAAAAGAGTCTGAAATGAAAGCATAAGTTGGAATTGTCGAAATAGTTTTGTCCCAGTTTTGAATTTTAACCGTATTCAAAGTAATCTCCAAAACATCTCCATCTGTTCCGTACTTAGGCATCGAAACCCAATCCCCAACCCTAACCATATCGTGTGAAGAAATCTGAATACTTGCCACCAAACCGAGAATAGTATCCTTGAAAACCAGCATCAGTACAGCGGTTAGAGCACCTAAAGCCCCCAATAACGCAAATGGATCTCTATCCAAAAGAGTTGCAAAAATTAGGATTGCTGAGACAACATAAATCATGATATTAGCAAGTTGAACATAACTCATAATCGGCTTGTCTTTGAAAGAAGGGATTCTTGTACTGACTTCCTCAAAGGCTTTTAGAGCTTTAATCAAAACCGATGTTATCACAAATACCAAAGATACCTTTACTGCAATATGGACAAACGGTATGAGAGAAGTGAAATTAGAAAGGATTGGAGCCGAAAGGTATTCAATTAAAATCAACGGTACCAGAGTGGATAAAGAATTGAATACTTTATTTTCTAGTAATATATCATCCCAATCATTTTTAGAATTTTCAATAAATTTTTGTATGCCTCTAACGAGGAACTTCCTTGTTACAAAATTACCTACAAAACAGGCCATTAAAAGAATAATTGAACCAATTCCCAGCAAGGCATAATTGGTCATCTCCAGTCCTAATCCTCTATCGGTTAGGAAATTTTGCATCCATAATTCCGGATTCATAAATTCGTTTATCATAATCTCATTCTTTAATGTGCCGTAAAAATAGCCCGGATTGCCAAAATCTACTGCTAAATGGTAGAGGCCGACGCTTGTTTACAGTCTCAATTAGATGATGACTGCGGATTAGTTTCCAAGACTCATCCTCTAGAAAGTTTCCTGTGACATCATTCGTTTCGATACTGAGTTCAAGTAATTATTTTATCGTATACATCAAAAACAATCCACTAATATAAGAAAGTGGACTTAATATTACTGAGGTAAAGAGTCCCCTGCCAAGTGATTTCTTATCGTTAGAAAACGAAATAAATGCTCCCATACCTGCCAATAATGGGGTGAAGCACACGAGAGCTCCAAAAATCTCATTTGGACCTTTAGAATTCACTCTGTCCTCATTAAGTTCCAGATCTACAACCTCAAAAGTGAATCTCATTTCACTATAATTTTGTGATTCGGTAGTTAGCCAAATTGTGTTGTTCATTGAATTATATTCTCCAACTTTTTCCTCACTATCATCATCTCCGTACGCAATTACATCAGTATTATTATTCCTTAGTGAATAAGAATACCAGTAATTATCATAATTCCCTAGAGAATCAAATGACGTGAGCGAATATCTACCATCGATGGGCAAAACATCTTCATCAAATGTATGACTAAATGTACCGTTATTTGAGGATAATGAGATTATTCCCTCTTTGTGAGCATCATCCCATTTGCCATTCCAGTCCTCATTAGTAGCCCCGCTGATAAGCATTAAAATGATTATTGCTGCAGTAGGGACCAAAAGTCCAAATGCGAATTGATTCCAATTAGTTCCTTCCTTAATTCCAGGCACAAGTATCGGCTTATGTTGTCCAATAGTACCACTTATTTGCGCTTGAGAAGTAGAAATCGATTGTGTTTCCGCTTGTGCTGGAGTTATACTTTCAGGAGATGGTACTATTGTCAAAATTGGCTTTGCTTGACCGGAGGGTTGATTGTTATCAGAGTCCATACTAATTCCCAACTAATGGTAAGAGGCGCACTTAATAAGTCATAGAGCCAACTTGGGTGTTTCGTGAAACACCGGTATCAATAACAGTTTATACACACAAGAACTAGTATCGGAACGATAGAATTGAAATGAAAAAATCTGAACTAATCAGAATGAGATTCTAAGGTTGATATGAGTATGAAATTATCAATAATCAGAACTAGTGTTTGTACAGAATACTATCTGCAAATACCATGGTAAATGGTCATCCTAATTGACAGCAGCAGCACAAGAATTCGCAACAGCAACACGCCTCAATACCTTTGGTTTCCGCGGTCGTGTCTAACAAAAGAGATTTTGAAGAACGAGGTCTTACCACAAAACTGTTTTTTATGATAGCAAATTGTTTTCTTACACTGGTCTTTCTCCATTCTGTATTCGTAGGTTCTCCATTATTGGTTTTCCATGAACTAATTTGTCTTGTCAGTATGAACAACATGGATGTTGCTAAAATGGCAGCCAAGCCAATATAAAAATCATGTCTAGTCAGCAAAATTGCAGCGAGATATCCATGAACAAAACTTAATCGAATCAATAATTTAATTTTCGGGTATTTGAAGTCTTGAGAAGTGCCAATTTTCCACAAATACATGGTAAATTGAGGTAAAATGGACACGATAATAAGAGCGAAAAGTGTTGTTCCGCTAATGTCAAAATTAATCGGTTTGAACAGAAGTAGAAAATGGGCTACCAGTAGGTAGATTGCGGTGTAAACCCCTGAAATTATTTGCATAAATTGTCGTCCAGTTATTGCCATTGCGTAGCTTAATCCGATCTGAAATAGTGAATAAACAACTATTGCTATAACGATTACTGGATTAAGGTTTTCAGCAAGAAATAAGAGGTAAATCGGTAATAATAGTGCTAAGAATATACGATTGGCAAAACAGCCGTTGCAATAATTAATCCTGCCTATCCTCAAAACATGATATTTGAAATTATTACTTTGCGAATTGTGGTGCATAATGCATCTCCATGAGTATGTTGTTTGTACCTAAGGTGATAAACTCTGCTCCGGCAATTATGATTATTCGATATCAAATGCCGATACAAGGGCTCAAAACGGGATGCACAAGAGCCCCCTTGCGAACAATTCCTTTCAAAGGTAGTAATCAGGTTGTAAAGGCATTCCTGGTTCTACAGCATATTGGTCAAAATCCTCTACACCTTCTTCACGTAGTACAGATTCATCTGTGTGGAATTTGCCAGTGGATTCACTTGACCGACTCATTATTGCCAATGCTGCATCTCCAACGATTCGCGGAATTCTACTACGCCTAACCATTTCAGAACCACCAAGAGCTGTGTTATACCTAACAGCAGCAGTATCGATTGTAGTTGCGGGCCAAAGTCCGTTTACTGAGATTCCAGCCATTGATAATTCTTCAGCGAGGCCCAATACGAGCATCGACATT
>Ga0307984_1001367_pt1 | contig 10245 bp, 8 predicted proteins | sample EllFjometageno78_FD_203169 | JGI IMG/M metagenome (GOLD analysis project Ga0307984, IMG submission 203169) | Marine microbial communities from Ellis Fjord, Antarctic Ocean - #78 | ecosystem: Environmental > Aquatic > Marine > Unclassified | place: Southern Ocean | collected 2014-10-09 | reverse complement strand
GTATTGTAGATACATCCGTCGCGTTCTGTAGTTGTTTTATTAGAGTCACGCAATGCAAAACCATCAACTTCACCCCACTCTGGACCTAAAAACGCAGGAGTGGAAGTGAGTAGCTCACCGCTTTGGTCTATAGAATAAGAAAGCTCTAAAGCTTGCCAGGTGTTAGGATCCATAAGCCCGTTAGTTCCAGGCTCCTCTGGAAGGATATTAGGATTCGAAGATGAGTAACAAATACTCGCATAATCATTAATCTCATTCGCTCCGTCTTGCATACCGTATGCAATGATTTCAGCTCCTAGATAATTTCCTAAAGCAGCCGGCCCATCGTTCAGGTAGTCAACTGAAACTATCGCCGTATCCAACTCCAAATCCACCATTCTAGCTCTTATGTTAGCCATAGTTGATTCTGCCTGTGGTGAATTACCGTATCTGTGATTCATGAGTCTATAAACGGCAAAACTCATAGAAACCTCCTGAGCTTGTTTACGTTCCTCTAAGTCTTCTGGTATAATGAAGTTTTCGATATCAAACTCACATGAATAATCTCCAAGTGTCTCACCGAGGAAGTAATGCTTAGAAGATGTTGTGTCATAAGCTGCCCAGCAATCGTACATTATAATGCTAGAATGCAAAAGATTACGAGCATGGACTGTAGGACGAGCGAAGTCGTTCCTGATACCCGCAAGCACCTCTTCATTCCAATGTGTTGCAACTGAAACCTCTTGGGCTTCAAGTAGAGTGCCAAACGAACAAAACAATACTGCTAATAATAAACCGTTTTTCATAATTAGAGATTAACGAGACAATAAAAATAGAGCTAATACGATAACTATACAAGATTTATAGGGAAAAGCTTAGATTGCAGGAACTTATCTCATCACTTAGTAAATGTTATCAAAAAAAGCACAGTACGCATTTAAGGCTCTGACAGTTTTAACAAAGCACGAAGGAGAGGGACCAGTGCCTATCAGTTTCATTGTCAAAAAACATCTCATCAGCACGAAATTTCTAGAGACAATCCTACTAGAACTCAGACGTGGCGGGGTTTTAGGAAGTAAAAAAGGAAAAGGTGGTGGATATTATTTATTATCTCCCGCAAAGACTATTTCATTCGCGCAAGTCATTAGAATACTAGATGGCCCTATAGCTCCTTTAAAATGTGTCTCTTTAAACTTTTATGAAAAGTGTGCTGATTGTAATGAACTTGAATGTGGATTGAATACCGTTATGTCCCATGTCAGGGATGCAAAACTAAAGGTTCTAGAAAACACTTCATTAGTTGATTTGATTAAATAGGCGTTAAATTTATAGCCATGAAACTATGTCGAATTTTCTCGCTTTTAGGAATCTGCTGCTACCTACTCTCTTGTAATTCACTTGAGACCAAATCCACTTCACTCAGCATTCTCCTCTCCAAGCAGAACTCCTCTAATGCTTGTCAAGAGTTTATCGAGCGACTTGACACAACCATACAATGGAGGTGGGTAGATGCGTATTCACTGAGTGAAGATGAATTAGCACATGAATTAAACTTTGCGTCAGGAGTTATTATGACGGGAGGAGTAGACATCCATCCCAGTGAATATGGCTCCGCTGCTGACACAATTAAATGTGGCGCTATAGACTTGTTTCGAGACGCAATAGAATTCCAAATCCTAGAATTTATCGATTCTACAAAAATCCCATGCCTAGGTTTTTGTAGAGGATTACAAATAATGAATGTTCATGCTGGCGGCACACTTCACCCTCATCTTCCCGACACTCTGAGCGAAATACACCGAGGTTCTGAAGGGTCCACCATTCACGACATAGAAGTAACTAAAAGTCTGGGGCTATTAACCATAGCGAAAGGCAATACCGCTGATGTTGTGAGCAATCATCATCAGGGCATTTCACGACTAGGTGAAGAGCTTGAGGTTTGGGCTATATCAGAAGACGGCCTTGCAGAAGGAATACGCAAAATAGACACCGTTTCATTCCCCTATTACTTAGGAGTTCAGTGGCATCCAGAAAGAATGGAAAAGGGCAATTTGCTATCCGACCCTATAGGAATTAGCTTCATTGAAGCCATCTTAATCTCTAAATGAAAAGACTGATCATATTATTTTTCTTAAGTGTCAGCTTTTATGCTTTCACTCAAGAATAGACACTCGGATTATTCATGAATGATGCCGAGTCATATAACGGATACACTATTATCGCACCGACCTCTTCTAAAATAGTATTCTTGATTGACAATTGCGGTCAGGTAGTGCATGAATGAGAAAGTGAATATAAATCGGGGTTAATGACATATCTCAGCGAGGATGGATACTTGCTGAGAGCTGGGAATATCAGCAATGATATTTTCCAAACCGGGTGTGCCGGAGGAATCATTGAAAAATTAGATTGGAATTCAGAAGTTATTTGGTCTTACGAATGGGCTTCTGAAACTGGATATCAGCATCATGACATTGAAGAGCTGCCTAATGGGAATATCTTAATCTTAGCCTGGGAATTACATACTGCTGAAGATGCTATCTCTAGAGGTAGGCTGCCACAAAACACAGGCAATAATGTCTGGGCGACACACATAATAGAGACAGAACCTACTATGCCTACTGGTGGAGATATTGTTTGGGAGTGGAGGTTGTGGGATCATATGGTCCAAAACACCGATATGTACCTACCTGAATATGGTCAAATTAATGAACACCCCAGAAAAGTCAACATCAATTACGAAGCGACTGGCGGCACAACATTAAGTGTTCAAGATTGGATTCATGCTAATTCTATTGACTACAACGAGGATTTAGACCAAATAATAATCAGTTCAAGAATATTTAATGAATTCTGGATTATCGATCATAGTAATTCCACTGAAATAACTAAATCTATACTGGGAGATTTGATGTACCGTTGGGGCAACCCCGCAGCTTACGATAGAGGAAGTGTTGCAGATAAAAAATTATTCAAACAACACGATTGTAATTGGATAGAAAATGGACTGGCTGGTGAAGGAGATATTTTGCTGTTCAGTAACGGAAACGATAGACCAGAGGGCAACTATAGTTCTGTTGAACAGATTACACCTATTGAAATGGTAGATGGAACATACCCTATCTCAAACAATGAACCCTTTGGTCCCACATCAGCTACCTGGACCTATCCTCAGGTATTTGATGAAGAGTTTTATTCTCAAAACGTTAGTGGTGCCCAAAGGCTACCTAACGGCAATACCCTGATTTGCGAAGGTGCATCAGGAGAAATTTTTGAAATAAATGGAGACGATGATATAGTCTGGAAATATGTAAACCCTTTGTCTAAATTCGTACCATTAGAACAAGGTTCTAGCCCTTCCCTGACTGCTGTATTCAGATCCCTTAGATATCCTAGTGATTATCCTACATTATTAAATGTTGATCTCACACCCCATGGAAACATGGAGCTAAACCCACTACCATCTAATTGTGAGTTTTACAGTAATATCAACTGCTACGGAGACTTTAATTCAGATAATGTGATTACTGTATCTGACATGTTACTCCTAGTTGTAGAGTTCACGTGTTTGGAGGATTGTGATACAGACTTAGATTTTGACGGCAGCTCTGGCGTATCCGACCTACTTATCCTTCTCACAATATTTGGTTCTAATTGTAATTAGAATAAAATTCGTTTTCAATGCTTGGATATGAAAAAGAGTGACTACCTTTGACGTCCGCTTTAGCGCTGGAATTTATGACCCAACACTAAGCTAAATCGGAACCTCATCGCGGGGTGGAGCAGTTGGTAGCTCGTCGGGCTCATAACCCGAAGGTCGTAGGTTCAAGTCCTACCCCCGCTACTAAGAAAAAGAAAGAGTCAGCGCAAGCTGGCTCTTTTACATTTACCACCTTAAAGTATAGTGTTTATTGGCATAATTACCTAACACCGACACCCTATCCTATGCTAAAAAGAACACATCCTCAGCCATGTGGCTGGTTATACGAGTGATAAGTATAGTACTTAAAAAGCCACACTTCAAGATAAATGCGCCACACTTTGCGCCACACTTTCTTTATCCTTTAGATCTTAAAAGCTGAAACTTATATCCAGAACATACCCTTATAGTGCACCCTCCCCCTTGAGTATTCGGTTTCGGTTTCAATAGCCTACCGCCCCTGGATATATATTATCCCGTCTCTGAGTATTTCTCAGCATTTTTTAAGCGATAAAATTCACCTCTTAACAACCTGCTCTACATCTATTCAAGAGCGTTATTGACAAGCTCCGAGCTGTTCTTGCACCTACTGTGTTTAGATCCTTAAAAGGCCTTATATGATCTACAACGGTGAAAATGAGTCTTTGCATAACATTGGTTTTAATGACCTGTAAGGTACTCATAGCCTCGGCATATCTTCAAGTTTCAAACTAGGTATCTCTAACCCACGTAAATAACCTAACGTAACAGCTAGACTCGCATGCCCCATAGCTGATTGAAGGGTCGTTAAAGAGCCTGTACGTTTATAGATCTCAATCGTTACTGTAATATTGAATACAGGTCACCTTGTACTTAACAGCATACAATAAAAGGATTCTTAGAGCAAAGGGAACCGCTTACTCTATAACCACTTGTATTAGTTAAATCCTATAGTTAATTCTACTCTTCTGTTTTTCTCTCGTGCTTCCTCTGTATCGTTTGGGGCTATGGGCTTGTTCTCTCCATAGAAAAGAACGATGATACTAGCTTCTGTGATACCTCTAGCAGTGAGATATGACTTCACAGCCTTAGCTCTCTTTTCCGAAAGATTCATGTTGTTTACATCACCACCCACATTATCCGTATGGCCTGCTATAGTGAGTTTCATGTTTGGACTATTAACTAGCATAACACCAAGTCTGTCTAGGTGTGTGTATGAATCAAATGTGATGATAGCTTGTCCAAACTCAAATCCAAGATTTGTAAAGGCTGTATCGACAACTGCTTGCTGCTCGTAAGTAAGGGCTGGACATCCTTGGTTATCTTCTGGACCAGGAGAGTTAGGACAAGCGTCGATCTTATCTATTACGCTATCCCCATCGTTATCTGGACACCCTCTATTTTCTTTCGTTCCCTTTTCATCTGGGCACGGATCTTCTTCATCAGGAACTCCGTCACCATCAGAATCCTTTTTCTGTGGGATGACATCTGCGACATCAAGCTTATACCCTAAGAATATTTCATGAGAACCATTAGAATAGTTTCCTATATCTGAAAGTGTGATATCGTAGCTATATCCAACGAAGTAGTTCTTGTAATTCACTCCGTACATTAATACAACAGCATCTTGGTCTCTATATGAAGCACCTAACCAAATCTTGTCTTTAAATGAAGCTCTTAGATTCACATCGTACTGTACTCCAGTTGAGATAATAGACTTAAGCATAAGAGAGGGTTGGAGGTCTAAATTATCATTTATCTCTAGTTTGTAGCCTGTGTGTAGGAAGTAGTGACGTATTAAAAAGTTTGTATTATTAACAGCTGTATTGATATTAATAGGCGTTTCTATAAGGTTTGGTACAGAGAACCCTGCAAAGAATTTATCTGTGTAGTAATACGCTCCGAATGTTGCATCAGGCACAAAGCTCGACTCACTACTACCGTCAATGAGTGGGTCTGGGTCGTTGGGAGAAAGATCTGCACTATTAAAAGTGAATTGACTAATGTTAGCTGCTAGAGATAAAGAAAGCTTACCAGTAGATATAGGAATGTGATAAGCATAGCTTAAGGCTAAACCTGTTCTATTAATTGCTCCACCAGTGTTGTCGTTAAATAGTACAGCACCCAACCCTACATTTTCTTTTTGCTTTCTATGATAAGACAGCACATATGTTGTTGGTGAACCATTGAATCCAGCCCACTGATTTCTAAAACTCATCTGTAAAGGACTATGGTCCACGGTGCCTGAAACAGCGGGATTAATAATAAGCTCGTTGTTCATGTATTGAGAATACATAGGGAGCTGTTGAGCCTGCGTAGACATTGCTCCTAAGAGACACGCTAGAGTAAGTAGTAATCGACTCTTGTTCATCGCTTAAGAGTGATTGTTCCAGTCCTTGCTTCTGTGCCATCCTGAAGGTCTAGGATATAATAATAGTCAGCTATAGGGAGGTCTCGTCCGTCATAGACTCCATTCCAAGGGTAAGAGTACCCAGTAGATTCAAATAAGAGCTGTCCCCAACGGTTGAATATCATCATAGTGCAGTTAGGGTAGTCTATAATACCATTGATAACCCAATCATCATTGTAGCCATCGTCGTTTGGAGTAAATACAGTAGTTATATCTAAGCACCCTTCTCCTAAATAGTATATAGTAGCATCTGCAGAAGCCTCACAATCCTGATCGTCAATAACAGTGAGACTGTAATCTCCAGTTCCAACCTCCGTTAAGGTCTCTTCAGTAGACCCTGTGTTCCAAGAGTACTGATATGGCGAAGTGCCACCAAGCACATCTGACTCTATCATTCCGTCAAGGGTATAATCACAACTTGCATCAATAGCATTAAGAGCTGGGTACAATTCCTGTGGAGAAGATAGAGTATAGGTCTCTGTCTGCTCACAATCGTTCGAATCAATTATCGTCACAGAATACTCTCCAGCTGCAATATTGAGATTGTCTTCGAACATTAAGCCATTAGACCAGTGTATATCTACTGGTAGTGCGTTACTCTCATAAGTTATATCTATAGCCCCATCCTCTGAATCATAGCAGTTAGGCTCTATAAGTTCAGCTGTGATACTTAAATCACTTACTGTAAGATTTAAAGTAGCTATACTATCACAGCCATTTGAATTGATTGTACTCCAAACATATTGACCGCTTTGTGTATAATTTTCTCCGTTCCACCCATAAGTGCTATCGCAAGTAGTTATAATGGCGTTTGATGGTTCGGTTTGGCATTCCGTAATTTCGATTGTTTGACAAATTGTTTCAGAAGAGCAGCTATCCGAAGCTAATAAGCATACCTCATAACTTCCTAAGCTAGAGAATTGGTGACTAGTGTTATAATTGTTGACGGAATTATTATCTCCAAAGTCCCAATCGTAATCTACTTCTAAAGTTGATTCGTTTGTAAAGGAAACCTCTAAGTTGTCGACTTCGTAACTAAAGTCAGCCGAGATACACTTAATACATTTGTTGTAGTTGATAGAGTTTTGGTTGATGGAAACGTCATAATTATAAGGAATACTAGAAACACCTTCTCCGTAGGGAGTTATTACCATACTATATGGATTGTAAAAAAAATCTACAAAATCGTATTCGTAACAATTGGTTGTGCTTCCGTCGGAGGCCATCTTCATTAGAGCGACATCATATCCTCCGTTTCCTCCTGACGGGGGAGCTGCTAATAAATAAATTGAGTCCTCTTTTTCTATTAATGCATGGCCATTTAAATTGTAGAAATGTTTTGTCCATATAGTGTCTCCTTGTAAATCTGTTTTTAACAAATAAGTAGTAGCGTTATTAGTGTTTCCAAGAAGATAGAGATTATTAGCATCTTCAGAAAGCAACATATAAGTTGCGCTGTACCCTTGGTATTGTTTTGCCGTAACAGTATCTCCAAGAGCGTCTAATTTTACAAGAGCCACAGTGCCGTCTCCATTACCCATGTACATGTACGTATAACCATCATGTTCAAGTACTTCATTTGCAACTCCTCCTAAAGCTCCTGCGTCTCCATAACCTAAATTGTAAATTACTGTTCCATCAGAGCTCATTCTCAAAAGCCAAGATTCCCACGTACCTACTTTATTTTGTCCTGTAAAGATAAGGTCTCCATTTTCCGCTAATGTAACTGAAAAGAAAAATTCGGAACCTACACCATCTAGAACATAATCTTGAAGAAGTGTTCCCGAATCGTTAATTTTCAAAATATAACCAGCCATTAAATTAGTGCTAGCTGCACTTGCCGAAAGACCAGCAATAACAAATTTATTGGAACTTTCTTTAATTATTTTAAACCCTTGGTCACCACAATATGCTCCAGCACAACCACTCCCACCAAATGTTCTGGACCAAATAACGTTTCCGAATAGGTCTGTTTTTACAACAAACACATCTGTAATACTATCAACAGTATAACTTGCAGTACTGCCGCACATATAATAGTAGCCATTGTCTTCTATTACTGAATTAAACTCGTCTATTTTATCACCGCCATAGTTTTTTGTCCATAGCATGTCGCCATTAAAATCGACTTTCATTAGCATTGCATCTTCACCATTAACACCCGCAATTAAGAAGTTATCATCAGAAGTTTCAATAAAGTCTCTACCGCCATTAGTAATAGTGTTACCATAAAGTTTTGTGAATTCTTGAGCGATTGAAATATTGCTTATTGTAGCGCCTAAAAAGATTAAGAAATATCGCATTTTTTAATATTATGTTAGTGTTGATTCAAAAATATACTAATTTATTTAATTCGGATTCTAATCTGTTAATTTCATCTTGATTCAATTCAGCTGACTCTTGAATTTCATCTAATTCTTGGTCTTTTTCTATAATATCAGCTTTCTTTTCTTTTTGTTCTGAGTCACACCCCATTATCAAGATGCTGAAAACAAGATATAAGTAGTAATCGTGATCTCATAGTATCGATTTAAGGGCAGTAAGTTAATCTATAGACGTGATACAATAAAAGGATTCTTAGTGCAAAGGGATAGCTTACTCTATTACTACTTGGCTTCTAAATACTTTATCAGTAGTAGATAGCTCTAGCGTATATAATCCTTTAGCATAAGTAGATACATCTATAAGAAGGGTAGAAGTGGACTGCTTCTCAAAGACTAGTTTACTAGAAGAATCGTAGAGCTTAATCGTAGTGTTTAAGCCTGTTAAAGCACCTAAATCTACTGTCAGAATAAAAGAGACAGGGTTTGGATACACCTGCCAAGATGAACTTGTTGGAGATTTCACTTCAAGAGTACAATTCATATCTATCGTAAGTAATTCTTCTGAATTTATTTCAGATTCTAACAGTTCCAACCCCAGTGTAAAATCATTAACAAAATAATCTAACCATGGCACTATACACCTAACTGATAATTCTAATTGATCTTCTTGAGACATTCCTGAAAAACCGAACTCACCCAAATTGCATAAGGTTCCAGTGTCTGCAAATCCACAATGCCCTGCATCTTCTATAGAAACAAACGCGCGACATGAAGAATTTACTGCAGAATTGTAAATTGGTTCATGCTGTGTTTCAGGAGGTGTTACCGTATCTGCTGATCCAGAGATCACTAGAACGGGAATTGTAATGTTTTCACCCGCTAAAATTGCCGAGGGGTCTGTATCTGCTGGTGCCATAGCCACGACTGCATCAATACTTGAGGTCTGAGCTGCAGCAAGCCAAGAAGAACCTCCTCCCATGCTATGTCCACCTATTGCTACTCGCCCACTTAATGATTCATCAAGAAACCCGAGAGCTGCTCCACCCATGATTTGATTGGCTACAAATGATAAGTCTAATCCAAAGTTTTCATGATCTGGCATAAGTCCTTGTTCCGTATCCAACGCTACAAAAATATAATTTGAATTTACCAATAAAAGAGCAAGGTCTTCATAATCAGATGCAGACATCAGAAAACCATGTGCCATAATAAAAGCTGGAAAATCACCACTTGATGGAATAGCTTCATCACCAGATTCCACCGCTGGGTACCACACTACACAAGGTATCTCTCGATTGTCTCTTTCTTCATCTATAATCAACCAATTAGTCTGCCCAAAGCCAATCTCTTGTCCTACTAAACTCACACTAATCAAACAAGCTAAAGCAGTTAAGATATGTTTCATACCCTCAAATATCGGAAACTTTTACCTACCCTCTACTTTTCAAGAGCTAAGAGGATAGCTGAACAAAGTTCTTTCAGTGATTAATCGCAAGTGATTTTATTGCCAGATTCGTCATAGCATGTTTCAGAGACGGGTTCGTCTTAGACTCACCCTCTCAGTTTCAGGGGAAAGAACTCATGCTGTGATTAGCAAAATTCGGAATCAAGTATCAAGACAAACAAAATGCGATAACGTAGCAAAGTACTAATATTTGAAAAAAGAATATGATTTTATTTTTTATGGTCATTTTTCTCCAAGTTTCAACAGACGGGTTCCTTAATAATATAAGAATTCCTAAACGGTTTTTATCTTTATATTCAAAATAACATGAGTCACAAACTAATTGAGTGCCCCATTTAATTATTTTCAAATCCTTTTGCATGACTTTTTTGGAGCATATTTTATGATG
>Ga0307984_1001366_pt1 | contig 10247 bp, 4 predicted proteins | sample EllFjometageno78_FD_203169 | JGI IMG/M metagenome (GOLD analysis project Ga0307984, IMG submission 203169) | Marine microbial communities from Ellis Fjord, Antarctic Ocean - #78 | ecosystem: Environmental > Aquatic > Marine > Unclassified | place: Southern Ocean | collected 2014-10-09 | reverse complement strand
ACGTCTATTTTTAAGATCCAAGATAGCTTTTTTAGTTAATCTAGCATATTGAGCAGGTGTGTTTGCAAAAGCCAGTACCATGCGTCCTAATGGCCCTGCTTGTTGTTGACTAATTCTATCAGGTCTACTTGATTGCTGAGATTCTTCAGCTGTTTCACTAAAATCTTGCATAGCTTGCTGTTCTGCTTCGGCTTTTGGCATGCCTTCTTTCATTAATGATTTAATTCTATTTCTATAAAATGTTGAACCACCCGATGCAATAGCAAAACTATCCGCAATTTGTGTAGGCAAAAATCCTAATTTAAGTAACCCACTTATAATTCCTTTAGCTTTGTTTTTTGAAGTTGCCGCCATTTCAGCAATATCAGATTCATTTACATTTATTTTTAAACCACCTCTTCTATCTTTTAAAAAGTCAGAATTCATTAGTTTTGTAAAATCAGACCAATATTGTTTTTGATTAGCAAATGCACCTGCTGCAGCTAATAAATTATTATCAGACCAATTAATAAAGTTAATTGATGATATTGTTTGAAGTACAGCTGATCTTGTATTAAAAAACATTATTGCACCTACTGAATTTGAAATCCAATCAGTAAGCCGAGCAGTTAACGCATCACCACCATAAGATCTATTACGACCACTTTCCATACGTTCAAGTATGTTTTCTAATGCAATTCTATATGGTTTACCATAAATAGCCTCTAGCTTATTTAAATTGTCTTTGCTAAAAATAGCATCAACATTTTCTTTCCATTCTTGTAAATACTTTATTCTTTTAGTTGTGTTTAATGAGGCTAATAAATCTTGATCAATTGAACTAGAAGTCCAATCATTTGATGGAGAAGCCAATCCCTCTGGTTGTAAACTTAATAATTGATCCGCAAAGTTTTTTAACTTTTTATCATTTTCTACAGTTTCAATAAGCATTTTAAGTTCTGTATCACTTATACCTGGAACAGATAAACCATCTTTATTCCACATATATACACGTACAGCTTGTTCTTTTGTAAAACCTTCATCAGGTATTTCTTTACGTAAATTTTTTGGAACTACTTTAAGAGTTTTAAGTATTGCTTTATAAGCCGATGTTAATGCTATTCGTTCTTTAGCTATTGCGCCCATTGCTTTAGCATAAGGATTTAATAAAGTTTCTTTATAAAAATCCATTTGTTTATCACCTTTTTTACCTTTAGTAAGTGTAGCATATAATAATCCTACAAAATCTTCAGCAGATGGTGGTATAAAAAATTTAAATCTACCTTTGTTTCTTCCTGCTACAGATGCTTTAGCGTTTGAATATACTTTATCTGCAGAAATACCTGTTTTATCTTCAAGTATTTTATTAAAATTTTCAGATAAACTAAATTTAAAATCTATTGGTCTATCAATAACTCTACTAACTTCTTCAGTTTTTTGTTCTTTATCTAAAAATTGTCTTTTTTCTGCAACCTCAGGTTGTTGTATAACCTCCATTGTAGCATCTAAAGCAATTTCATCAGCAAGTAGTTGTGATAAGGATGTTTTACGCGAGTTAGCTAAATTAGCATATACACTGGGCCCAGTAAAGTAATCAATAAATTCTTGTTTAGTTACTTCAGATTTTGGTTTAATAAATAATTTTTTACCTATTTGTGTTTTTTGTCTTAATTGTTTACCCTTTTCATCTTTAATTTCTATTGTAAAAAGACCAGAAAACTTTTTATTAAGTGTTTCTTGAGGTATAGCTTTAAATATTTTTTCAAAATTAGTATTTAAATATTCTTTATATGAAATACCTGTTCCTAATAAATTTTTAAATGTTTTAGTTAAATCATTTCTAAAATTTTTTGTTAATGCTGCTTTAAATTTTTTACTATTAACAGGAGGTAATTTAGTACCAAATGTTTTTTTAACGGAATCACGCACTTCTTGTACGGCTTTTTCATTTAAATTAATTTCTCTTCTTAAACTTTTAATTGCATCTTTAGATTCTTTTTCTGTTGTTTTGGTTACAATATCATCTGTAACATCTGTTGATGCAACACCTCTAGCTTCTGTAACATCATCAGTAAACACTTCTCCTAATATTCTACGCGAAGCTTCTATAGCTCTTGCTGGTAAATACTTGTTTATATAAGCAGCTAATGGCACACCTGATTCTGGTTTATATGCTCTAATTAAATCAAATAATCCACGTTTACCAGTTTCAATTTCATCTGCTAATAATTGACGATCAAAATTAGGTGCTTCAGATCTTTTTTGAACTAATCTATTTACAATAGGTTTAAATTCATTTATAATATCTAAAGCGGCTGCTTCACCTTTTTCATCGTATAATTTTTGAACTTTATCTGATGCTATTTCACCTTTAGATTCTTTTACAATATTTTCAGCTTCTTTCATTGCTCTAAGTAAATCAAACATACCGCCCTCGCCTGTTTCAATTTCATCAACAACTTCTGCTTCTGTTAATTTACTTACTGCTTCTGCTTCTGTTAATTTACCTGTTGCTTTTGTTTTTGTTAACGCTATTTGAGATTTACTTAATTTACCTTCTGAAATGTTTTTATTATAATCTTTAACAAAATTATATACATCTCTACCAGTATCAAATTTAACTTTAACACCAGCAGCCTGAAGAGTTCTTCTTATTACATCACCAATTTTAGTAAATATATTTTCATTAAAAGTAATATCACCCGTAGCTAATGCATCAGAAAATAAAGTTATAGCTTCTTCAGCTTGAACTGCAGCAGATTTATCTTTATATTCTTTTAATCTTTGGGCATATTTGCTATCTTTAACTTGATTAACATCAATTTTATTTAAATATTCACCAAGGGCCTTTCCTAAATTAAATTGAGTATCAGGATTATCTTTAATAGTCTTATATAGTAACGCATGTAAAACTTCATGAAAAGGAGCTGTAACCGCTTGGTCTTTTTTAGCTATCTCTTTATTTATTATAATAGTTTGTTTTCCTGTATTAGGATTTTGTATAATAACTGCTTGTTGCTCAGAAGCTTTTATATTTACTTTGCCTGGTATATTTTGCTGTATAAATTCATCTATAGCTGCAGCATTATCAAAAGATTCAACACTTATATCAGATATTTCTGAAATAGCTTCTGTTGCTTTTTCAATGTTTTCTTCAAGCATAATATTATTAATTCTATTTTGTGAATCTTCATATGCTGTTTTAAATCCTCTTAAAGCTATATTATATTGTCTTCTATTAATTTTACCTTCATCAAATTCTTCATTTAATTGTTGAACTTTTGAAATCTGTGTATTAGCTAAATCACCTAAATTGTTTATTTCATCAATTTGCGTATCAGATAAGTTATTTATTTTATCATTATTTTCTGTTACACGAGTAGTTATTTTAGTTTTAACTTCGTCTATTTGATTTTGTATACCTTCTTTTACTGTTAGTGATTTTGAAAGATTGTATTGTTTATTTAAAGCACTTAGCTCTTCAAGCTCCTTATTTATTGCTTTAACATCAGATGGAGGCCTTGAATTGCTACTAGCTAATAATCTAGTTCCTTTCATTCCTGCACCTCCAAAAGCTCCCTGTAAACCACTTTCAAATCCTTGTTGTGAAAATACTGCATTTACAAATTCTCCGGCCGCTTCTTTTTGACTACCAGTTTCACCTAATTTTTTATTATATTCTTCTGCACCATATTGAAACATTTCAGTTCCTGCTTCAACTCTGGCAGCTCCTAATATAGCTAATCCTTTAGCCCCAAATTGTCTTCCAATAATAGTTTTTGAAATTGTTTTTGCAGCTTCTTTTTTTAAAGGAGCAAGCATTTTACCAAGACCAGTATTTTCTGCAAACGCTTGAAAATATGCAATACCCATTGGCTTAGCTGTATCGGCTTCGTCATCTTGTATAAGTTGTTCTAATGACTTTCCTTTTCTTTTAGCTAATCCTTTATTGTATTCTATGTAATTATCCGCAGCATAGTCCATAAAATAACCTGCGCCTGCAGTTGCAACACCGTAAGCTGCTGATCCTATTGTATTTAAAAAAGCACTTGTTATAGCAGCACCTCCCTTTAAAATTTCGCCTTCTTTAAAACTTTCAATAATTTCAAGAGTAGGCTTGCGTAATTGTTTTTCTTTTTCTCTTTCAGGTATTTTTTCTAAAATTTCTTGAGTACCTAAACCTTCGGTAAGAAATTGATTATCTTTATTTTTTTTAATATATTCCTCTACATTTTCTTCACCAAATACAGAATTAGCTATAGCTGCACTAGCAATATCTAAAGCAGCAGAATCTCCTGACCAAAAATCAGCAATTCTACCAAAATCTGTTCCAATATTATATAATGAATTTTTTATAGATTCAAAACCAGATACTTCAGCTGACGGTAAATCCGTAGAAGCGTTTTCCGAAACTAATTCCGTATCGTTTTGGTTGAGTGCTAATGTTTCTTCCACAACCGCACCCGGTATTGTGGGAGGTTGCTTTCCCAATTCCTGAGATTCGTAGTGTTTTATTACTGCTGCAATATTTTCTTCAGATTCTCCCGCATCAATCATGCGTTGAATAATAGCCTCTATTTCATTCATGTTAAACTATTTTATTGTGTTGTGTATTTTTGAAATAAATCAGCCGCATTCATTTCACTTTGCGTAGGACTATTAAATTGATATCCTAGATCTTTAGCTTCACCTGGTGTTGCTCCACTTAGCTTTAAAACTTTATTTACAAATTCTTGAGCACTCATTGATTTTTTAAATTCAATAGCTTTAGTGTCTGGTGTTCCAGCTAATTTTATTTTAACAGAATCAGTAATATTATCATCATCATTTGGCCCAAGTAATACAGTAGTTTCTAACCCTATTTGATCTAATGCACTTGATACTTTAGGATTAATAATATCTTTACCATCTTCATTTATAATAAGATCAACATTACCCGTAAATACACCAGCTTGATTCATACCAATACCTAAGTTTGGAGATGCTTCTTGTATATTTTCATATATTGTAGTTACACTTTCTTTTCTAGTTTTTTCTCTTCTAGAATCTGCAGTTTCTTTTGTTATAACAGGCGTTATTTTAGTCATTTGTCCCACACTAACTAATTCGCCATTAACATTGTCAAATGCATCTTGTTGTTTTAAGTCTTCTATAAGAAGATTTTGATAAGCAGCAGCAATATCTTCATCGCTTGCAGTAAGAGCAGTGCTTCTGTTTTCATTTAATTGATTAGCCCAAACATCTTCTTTTTGTTGAGGTGTCATAGCATTATATGCGGCAACTTGGCCAATTAACGTAGAAGAAGATGCTTTTACAATAGCATCTGTGTTTACTGTTTGATAAAATTGATTAAAAGATCCTGCATTTGTTTTTATAACTCTAGATTTAGGATCACTTAAAAATTCTTTTTTAACATTACCTTTATTTGTAAGTATTTGTTTATCAATGTCTTTTAAAAATTCAACATTTGTTGCAGGTATATCATATATTAATGTATTTCCTGATTGAAGATATTTATTAGAATTTAAAGTTCTTATTTTAGAACCATCTGCTCTGTATGCTGTTAAATCTAAACTTCCATCTTCTAATTGATCCATTTTCATAGTGCCGCCAGGAGTCATAGCACTTATATTTTGCATAAATTCTTGATTAATTGTAGCATTGGCCCCAGTAGCTGCAATTCCTTTTGTAATACCAATTTCTTGAGCATTATTAATATTTGTATATTCTCCAATATCTCCCTGCAAAGCTTTTACGTAAGCTTCAGCTCCAATAAGTGTTGAATATGATTGTTGTAACATTTTATTATAGTAAGCTCTTTCTTCTGGATTTGTAGCTGTAAGTAAAGCTATTTTAGAATCTCCATAATTTTTTATAGCATTATCTGCAATAGGTCTTAATTGATCAGATAATTGATATTCTCTAGTTTTTTGATCAAAATTAGCAGACATTTTAGCTTTTTCAAAATCTACTGTATTGTATAAATTTTGTTGCTTTTTTAATTCAGCTTGTTGTTCTTTACGAATTTTTTCTTGTTTTAAAGCATAAGCATCAATGTTTTTAGCAATATTACTACCAAATTGTGCTATACCCGCTGCATATATTTCCCCTACTTTTGCGGGCTGTACTATTTGTGGGTTTCTATAACTCATAATTTTTATTAATAATTGTTATGTTGTTTTTGCCGAACCACTTGGTGGTGGTGTGGTTACAGTTCCATTATTTACTGCATTAGCTTGCATATATGATCCCGCTATATTACCTAAAGCATTTATACCGCCACTTATAATTGAAGCTTGACCAGATTGAGCTGCATTTATATCTACGGAGGCTTGTGTAGATAATCCAGACAATCTATCTAATCTTGATGTTTCTCTGTTTTCTGTTGCTCCAAACATATATTGTTGCCCCATAACATCTGCTTGTTGCATTCTTTGAGCTTCACTTAATTGAACACCTTGAACTCTTTGCGCTTCACTTAATTTAACAGCTTGTAATTGTGCTTCTCCCTGCGCTTTAAGTTTTTCATTAGCAGCTTCTTGTTTTTCAATATTAGCAGCTACTCCTTTTTTACTTTGTAATGCAGCTTGTGCTAATGCTGTTGCACCACCCGCGCTCGCGCCAGTTGCTCTTAATGTATCTAATGTATTAGCTAAAGCCATATCAGATTGTTCCATTTGTATTTCCGCAGCACCCGTTGCTACTCCTAAATCACCGTAAGGATTAGACATCATTCCACTAAGATCACTAGCCATTGAACTAATATCTTTAACATTAGAATAAGGATTTATAATAGGTTGTCTACTTCTTTCTAATGCATTAATTTTTGATTCTGTTCTCTTTTTTTCTTCTCTAGCTCTATTAGCTTGATTTCCAGCTGTAACTGCTCCAATAACTGAACTTGCAACTGTTGATACACCTGCGATAATTCCTGCCGCTATCATACTCATAATTTACTTGTTTTAAATTTAAATTCTTCATAACTAGATGAAGCCAATGTTTCTTCTAACTTTTCAATGTTTTTAATATTGTTTGGGTTTTTATGTACAGTTACTAATGTGCAATCAGTATGAGCATATATAACTCTTTGATCTCCAGCTTTAGAAGTTTCATAAAATGGAGCAGAATATTTTAATATTTCTACATCACTATCATTTATAGTAGGCTGCTTTGATGTTTTTATTGAAAGAGTACCGCTAGTTAAAAACCAAGCATGATCATAATTGTGTATCATTCCCATTACAATATGGCCTGCATACATTTTCATTTCTCTTAAATAAATTTGATCAGTAAACGTGTGCAAAACTGGAAAAGCTTCATGAGTAACTATTTTTCCATTATTATGTATTAAAGCAACTTCATTATTTAATTTTTCTATTTCCATTAATAAGATGATTCATTATACTCCGAAGATACAGCAAATAATTCTTTTGCCCCTCCGTAGTCAGTAACAGAATCAGTAGATACTTTAACTGTTGCAAAATAACCTTTAATACCAGTCATTGCATTTCCAAATACAATTTCACCTGCATTAGCTATACTGTTATTAATTAAATTAGCTTTATATTTATTTTCCATCCGCATAAAGCCTGCGTAATTAATTGGTGGAATTAAAGCAGTTGGATATTGATTACCATAATTATCATAAGAACCTTGATTATAACTATAAACCTTAGCAGTAATATCTTGATTAATAGAACTAGGAGTTAATGCACTACCAACTTTTTCAAGATCAGATTTAAAACTATCAATTTGCCAACCATTATCCCCTTCGTAATTAATTGTTTTAAATACTTTAGACATGCTTACTTTAGGATTAAATACAAATTCAACTGATGCCGGTTCATTTGTGCCATAAAAATTACCTCTATTTACATCTGGACTATAATGAACATATAAAGCGCCTTCATCAAAAGTATAAAAATTATTTTTTAAACTTGTGCCTAATGTAGGTTTATAAGTATAAAAGCTTTCCCATCCTTTTACTTCTTCATTAAAAGACAATGTTTCATATGTTGGATTAGGAACAGGATTTCTTTGTAAATTAGGTTGTAATGACAATACATATTGTTTATTATATATATCCCACATACCTATAGCTTTACCGTCACTTTGAGTACTATTTAAATTACTAAGATTATCTCTAAAAAAATCATACATTCCATAAGTAGAAATTTCTGTTATACCATCAGAAGAAAGTCTTAAAACAGCATTTCTTTCTTTGTCTGTAAAATATTTACGATAACCATATACAGCAAAGCTTTCTGGGTTTTTACTAATTCCAAAATTACCAGCATAAGCCTGTACTTGCCCAATTACATTAGGCCCACTAGTTAATGTAGCATTTCCTTCAGCAGAATATATTGCGTCTTTATCTATAAGAGCTCTGTTAACTTTGTTTTCCTGAAATATAATTAAATTAGTGTCTTCAGCATATAATTTTTGAATAGAACCATTACCTGGATCAACACTTTTTGTAATATCTTCACCAACTGAAAATACATTAGTATCATTAACACCTGTTCTTGAATTAAATATTCCAGAATATATTAATGAATTTTGTTTATTAATAGCGTTAGGTTCGGATTCAACTAAATATGCTCTTACACCAAAATCAACACTCGTATTATTGTATCCACCACGTATTCTAGCTTCTTCAACAAACCATGAATTACTTGAACTTGCCGAAGGAACTTGAGGTATTGGTTTTGAAGAACCATTAATACCGTTCCACACAACATTATCACCTGAAGCGTCTACTACTTTTCTTAAAATAAAGCTATTAAAATATTTAACTTCTACTACTGCAGCCATAATTTATTATTACTTATTTATTAAATTAATTACCATTATTTATTATGGATCATATGAGTTAGGGGTTGCTGTTCTTATTTGTTTTTTTCCAGTAGTATCAAAATATGCAGTCCATCTTCTATTAGCATCCGCAGCTAAAGTGTTTTGATTCATTTGACCACCTGGTTCAAGAACATAAGAATTCCAAGTTCCGCTCGCTGCATTTTGGCTATCATTTTGTAAAGCTGTATACGAATACCAATTGCCTCCTGATGAATTTGGAGTATATTTTGTAGTTAATGCAGAATCTGTGAAAAGTTGAGTTACATATTTTAAATGCCATTCTCTTGCAAATACAGAATTTAAAGGAACTTGACTTGCTGCCGCACCTACAGTATTTTGCCCATTTGAAATTTTATATTCATAAGCATATACATTTTCTGATCTGCATGTTGGATAATAAAAATCCCCGTAAGTAATTGTTATTTTGTATGAATTATTTTTAGCAAAAAATATTTCATTAGGATCTGGACAAAAAACATTTTGATTTAAAGATGGGGAAATATTTTTTAAATTAATAGTAACAACTTCGCCATTAACACCTGCTCCTATAAAATTACCATTATAATAAGAAGCTCTTCCAAAAGGATAACCAATTATTAATCTATAATCTCCAAATTTATCTGGAGTAGTTTCATAACCTTGATCTTTACCTATTACAAACGTTCTATTTGCTTTTCCAGTTAAAGTTCCATAATTTCCGTTATTACCATAATATTGAGTAGTTACTTGTACAGCATCTCTAGCATCACTTACTACTGCTCCAGAAATTATTGTGTTTGAAGTTAAAGAATTTCTAATTAAACCTTCTTTATTTGAAGTATAAGCACCCCCATTAGTGGCCGTATTGCTATCAAAAAAATCTGTATAATTTACTTCTTGTTGTCCGCCAAATCTTATTGCGTTACCTTCTACATCAGTAGCTGTAACCCAATTACCATTTCCACTTGCAGAATCCGCTTGGCTTCGATATTGTAAAAAACAAGGAAATAATACATCTGGTCCAATAACATTATTTATTGATTGTGGTGGTCCAGAAGCGGCTTGAGAGATTATATTATTATATTGATTTAATTGAAAATCAACACCTATAAAAGCACTTCCTGAAGATAAATTACTTTCTGATTGAGTTGGTGCAGCAGGTGGCTGAATATCTGTAAATGTATTATAATCTACATTAGTAATAGTAGGTGCTGGAAAACTTCCTTTAGTACAATAAACACTTGTTACTGTAGCTGTTTTTGCAGGATCTGCTAAATTATCGTCTAATTCTAATTCCGGTATTGGTTCACGAAGAGGATAAAAATTAGTTCCACCTGAAACAGTATTTGTTGATGCATTTGTAGTATTTCCAACCCAATAATAGCCTTGGCTTATAGCCGGACTAAATCCATCACGATTTCCTTGCACTACAG
>Ga0307984_1001363_pt1 | contig 10258 bp, 7 predicted proteins | sample EllFjometageno78_FD_203169 | JGI IMG/M metagenome (GOLD analysis project Ga0307984, IMG submission 203169) | Marine microbial communities from Ellis Fjord, Antarctic Ocean - #78 | ecosystem: Environmental > Aquatic > Marine > Unclassified | place: Southern Ocean | collected 2014-10-09 | reverse complement strand
AGTTGGTCAGGACTCTTAATGATAAAGAAATTGAGCCAAGAACTAAGAACAATATCACAGTTGGTTACATTTAACCAAAAGGCTGCGGGTAAAGAATAAATAACGAAATCTTGGAAACAATGAACAGTAAATACAGTTATGAAGGCTATAATTAGGTTCGAAACCAAACAACTGATCAATTAAAACATTTAAACGCAAATTACTTGGTCTACAAAACATGTATACCCCAGCGAAAGAATTATATGAAGAGGTCGTAAAACATCTACTGTCAGGAAGCAAAGCCGAAAATAAAAGAAAGAAAGTGAAGATTGAAAAAGCGCTTGTGCTAACTAATGAGAGGATAGAGAAAATACAAGACTTGTTCGTAGATGGGGAAATTGATAACCAGAACTACAATGCTACAATGGAGAGGTACTCTCTAAAAAGGAAGGGATTAGATGAGGAACTCGGTACTTTGAACATATCAGATAATGGGTATAGAAATTGGCTCAAAAAAGGAGTAAATGCTCTGAGTGGGTTGAAAACACAGTACATGAAATCAGGTGTGAGTGCGAAACAGGAGTTAATACGTTCAATATTCCCTGAAAAATTATCTTTTGACGGAGAAATTTGTCGAACAGAAAGAATCAACGATGTGCTAAGGTTTATATTACAGATAGACAAAGACTTACCTGAAAATAAACGAGGGGATTTCTCTAACAAATTAGAGTTGTCCCGTTTAGTAGCCTCGCCAGGAATCGAACCTGGATTTTAGGTACCGGAAACCTATGCACTATCCATTGTACTACGAGGCCAAATAAAACTCAATATGAGTCTTAAAGAAAGAGTTAGCTCATTGGCGAGAGGCTAACCTTGGAACTAAGTACAAAAAGAACTGATGGAATCGTAAAGTGATCAACAGAGCTTGAGCCACAATTATGTTGCGCTTTTATTTTTTTTTCGTGGAGATACGGGGATTCGAACCCCGGACCCCTTGCATGCCATGCAAGTGCGCTAGCCAGCTGCGCCATACCCCCAAAACACCCTCTTAGTGTGATGCAGTGCAAAGATGAGGTATATTAATCGATAAAGGCAGACAATTTGCTTGACTTTCGGTATTTGTTTAACATTAAAAGTTGAAACTTATATCATGATTATATACTTATCAATATGAGTACATGTTTAGTAAACGGTTTCCTTTTAAAGAAGTGATTGTAACTGAAATAAAGACTTCATTTCAATGAAATAATGATTGGAAATAAGAGGTGAATCAAAGCAAATATGACATTTTATTAAAATATTGTGTATTTATGTTTTTGGAAGACAATAAAAACAGTACATTTGCACTTTATAAATAAAATATTTTTAATATGAGTAACGGAACAGTTAAATTCTTCAATGATTCTAAGGGATTTGGATTCATTACACCAGAAGAAGGTGGAAAAGATGTCTTTGTACATGCAAATGGTATTCTTGATGAAATCCACGAAGGAGACAATGTAAGCTATGATGTAGAAGAGGGTCCTAAAGGACTTAACGCTGTAAATGTCAAAGTAGTTTAATTTATTTTAAAGCTTTAACATATCGTTAACCTACAGAGAAGCATTAATTTGCGAGCCTGTTAGACACGATAAATAGCTTCTATACAGTGTTCTAAACACTTGTATAATCTTAATCCTCATGATACTACAGCTGTAGTATCATGAGGATTATCTCTTTTACAACAATTCCTAATCTACGATTATCACTGGTATCATAGAACTCTCCATTGAAAGACCATAGGTAACTGAGATAAAATACTGGCCTGGTGAAAGATTGTCTGCCGAAATCGAAACGCCACTTCCAGCAAAGCAAATATCACCCTGAGAATTAAAGACTTTGTAAGAGCAATCATCAGACGATGACACACCCGTGATTTGAATTACTGAAGATGATTGAGCTGGGTTGGGATAAATTGAGGGAGATGAGCTTTCCAAAGATAACATTCCAGTTGAATTTTGGAATAAAGGATCGTTTTTAATTCCTAAACCTGGGGAAATCGAATTTACGTTAGGGATTACGTTGAGGGAATCAATGCGATAAAGGCAGATGCTTTGTGCTCCGTTAAGGAATCCTTTAGTAGAGCCTAACACCCAAATACGCCCACCATCATCTATCTTCATATCTGATGGCTTTTCATCGAAGTTAGTACCCAATATTCCGGAATCAATATACCCTCCGAATGGACCTAACCATGTGATGACCATATCCGTACCTGAGGTTGTGCCGAAATCTATGTGCGCCAATTTAAGGAGCTGATCTTCATACCAATCTAGTTTACATCCATCTACGAATATATTCCCAGAGGTATTAATTGGCATACCTGGTGTCCCGTTTTCAGAAGTAAGACTGATTACTCCATGACCTAATGGGAGAGTGGGCCTTTCAAAAGAATAAAGCAGCATTAAACCCTGCTCGCTCACAGCTACATCCCTGGCGAAATTATCTCCAAAAGTCTCCGTGTCAGGTTGGATTCGAGCCCAAAGTGGCTCACCATCAGCCCCCCACGCCCAAATAGTAGATTGCTTAACACCATTTATTTCCGTAGTACCAGTGACGTATAATGTGTCGCCGTACACACGGGCAGACTCAATAGTTTCAGTTTTAACTGAATGTCCCCAAGTGGTGTAAGAAAAGTCTGAAAGACCAGCAATTGGCTCAGTGATGCCTAAAAGGAATCCATCGCCTTCGCTCTCTCCTACCGCCCATCTAGAACCACGCCAATTAATTGCGCTCACTGGCAGTTGATTGTCAGAATGGATGAATTCCTGAGAAGAAATGATTTGGCCTTCAACGCCTAAATTTTCTAATGTGTAAAGGACAAGGTTGTATGTGCCATTGCTCCCTAATCGCTGAGACAGGATGGTAATCTCATCTGAGCTACCAGCGCCATTGTCCCAAGCATCAACCACCTGCTCAACAGGGGTGCCATATGGGGTAAGTAAACTCCAGGCGAATTGGAAATCTTCGTCATAGAATACCACATAGCCCCTCACATTTCCAGTACCGTCACTTGACGTTGAACCCAAGATATAGGTGCCATTGTAGACAGGTAAAACGGTATTTCCCTGATCTACTCCAGCCCCCCCCACTATCCTAAGCTGAATTTCGCTTTGAGAGAAAACAGAACTCATAAAAGAGAGTACGAAAGCTGTGAAAATAATAGCTGTTTTCATGAGCGCACCACTTCGTGTATTTTAGAAAGCGTTTTTAGTAAACCGGCAAAATGATCAAGGTGTAGCATATTTGCACCATCAGACAAAGCTTCAGAAGGTCTGGGATGGGTTTCAATAAATACAGCATCGGCACCAGCAGCTACGGAAGCCCGTCCTAAGGTTTGAATGAAATGGGGGGTTCCACCGGTAACTCCAGAGGTTTGGTTGGGTCGTTGTAGGCTATGTGTGAGGTCCATCACTGTTGGTGCGAATGAACGCATAACAGGGATGCCTCGCATATCCACCACCAAGTCTTCATACCCAAATGTCGTTCCTCTTTCAGTAACCCAAACATCATCATTCCCAGCATCTCTCACTTTCTGCACTGCGTGGATCATCGATTCAGCCGATAAGAATTGGCCTTTTTTAATGTTCACAGTACAGCCAGTTTTTGCAGCTGCTACAAGAAGATCTGTCTGCCTGCACAAGAAAGCAGGGATTTGCAATACGTCAACAAATTCAGCGGCCAGAGCAGCCTCTGCAGCAGTATGAACATCCGTAATTACCTTAACACCATACTTCTCTCTCACCTTTCCAAGTAAAGCAAGAGCCTTAGCATCACCTATACCCGTAAAGCTATCCAACCTTGACCTGTTCGCTTTTCTGTAAGACGCCTTAAAGATGATGGGCAAACCCAACTCCCTACAAGTCCCAATCACCCTATCGGCAACTTCGAAAAGCTCTTTCTCCCCCTCCACGACACACGGCCCTGCAATCACAAGAAGCTTACCCATGGATACATCTGTAAAAGCTTGCTTCTGCAAGGCAGTTTGTTTATTTGAGAATGTCTGTAAATCCATCATTTATCGTTTGCTAGCTATCCGTTCTAACCTGAATGTGACACCACGTCCATACGAGTTGTTTGAAATCGGTTTGTTAAAGAACAATCCCAATGGAGATTCAATTTGAACTACCAATATCCTTCTGTTACTATATCTCCATTTGGCCCAAACTGCAGATCTCAAACCTCCCCATCCTCCATAACGTCCTTCAACACCTAACGCAATTTTATCCGAAGGAATCCATTCTATACCAGCTGAATAAAGCAACTCAGGCATCCATCCTCCACTTTTCACAGACATCATAAACATCAATTTCTCCGATGGTTCGTAAATAAATTCTGCAGACAATCTAGAGGGGAGAAGAGTCATCCTTTGGGCAGAATTCCCTGTAAGTAAAAGTGAATCCACAGCTAAATCTCCATTAGAAATAGATTCTATAGTAAGACTGTCACCATACAGAGGCAAACCCGTAGTCGAAAAACCTTCTTGAAACCACGCTACACTAGATCCTTCACTCTCAAATAACAGACCTAAATCCTTGAAAACAATCTCAAACCGAATAGGCAAAGTTTCTGAAACCAAAGGCATCCTTCCAGAAATCCCAATGCCATACGAAGGAAGAAACCCCATCGAAAGTGCACCACTGTCAGTTGAATCTATACGGGCATGAAGTCTACCCTCTGTTTGCAAATACGAAGCAAGAGAATCCGCATCCTCAGACACCCACAAATAACCATAAGGAATACTCCACTCAGCCCCTCCAAGACGCTGAACCACAGACAACTCAAGTCTCTGTTGAGTCTTTGAATTCTCCAGTCCCAACCCAAATCTATTAAACACTCCAGCCCTCACTCCTGTTCCACTAAATACATCCACCCTTCCAGTGTGGCCACCATTCCCATACCACAAAAGCTCGAACATGTCGGACGTCCATCTTACATCATAAATGGATTCAGACCCCATAGACCCGCAAAGGGCTAAGTCACTACCGTTAAACGGCTTTGCAGTCCAAACCTTTTCCCACCCCACACTTCCTCCCACATACCCCAATCCACCCTTGTGGGCTTCTAAGATTGGATCCAATATATCATGGTCTATAAATCCGCCATTTATTAAATTATTAGCAAACCCTGTCGAAATAACATTGCCGCTTTGGGTAGCCCAAATACTCATCGAGGCACCTCCATTTTCACTTTTAACGGCAATGCTATCTGGCTTAGACGACTTATCTACCACAGATAAAACATTTGCGCTTGAAGCTAGAGAGCTTAAAGCAAGGCAAGTTGTAGAAAAAATCAATCTATAAGCCATCATGATTATTCTACTTCTATTAGTTGGGTTCCTTCAATTCGAACTTGTACTCTAACATTTTCATAACCCGTAAATGAGACTGCACCTTGTGTACTGGCAGTCAGACGTATATGCAAACTTCCACCGGGACTTACCGTCTCTTCATTAAGTGGTATCACAAGTAACCCGTGTTGGCTAATCTCTGGGTAGGTACTTCCGGCATCGATGTCACCACTCATACTCACTATCGTACCCACTTCGTCATTAACAAAATAGTCAATCTCAGCGACCACCTCCACTGGGAAAGTACTGGTTAGATCCACAAGCAAACGGCCCTCGAACTTAGGGAAGTTCATAGCGTCTATTACATACACTTCCTCTAACACCACTCCGTCAAGACCAAGTTTAAAAGGAATATCTAATTCTAATTCTAACTTAGGGGGATATGCATTATTTATATAATCATGTCCCAAAGAAACATCACCAAAAGGATTAAGCTGCACACTTCCTAACATTGCTACATCGTGAGGTAAAGTCTCAATGAGATCGAAAACATTCGAACCCGTTTCTCCCAAATCAAGTACTAAACTACTGTGATTAATCAAAGTTTCATCGTTCCAATATGCTCTTGCAACATCATGAACACCATATAATGTAGGATGTTCTAAAAATTGATCGTCCATAGAGATTTCATCGAATTTTAATCTCAAGTCTGCGCCAATGTAATTCTCTATTCTCAATTTCGCACTGGCACCTTCTAAATCTAGAACTGGGTTAGGAATAGCAATTGTATCTATCAGAGTCACCTCTGAATCAAAAGAAAGGTCCACTTGTCCGAAGTAACCCTTCGCCGTTTCAATTGCAAGATCGATAAGTTCAATCTCCACCAACATACTATCTGTCGTTGTCAAATAGAAAATTTCAGTATTTAAAATAGATCCTGTGGTCGTAAAAGTTGAAGTCATCATATTTTCACTCAGCCCATTTTCACCAGATAAATTAAAAATAGCTCCAGACAAATCTATAGTCTCTGTTGCGAAACCGTTCACACCATCTTGAGCTGCAGGTACCGCCAACTCAATACCTGACACCACTCCATCAACGGACACGCTATTGAGATAATATGTCATATCTAAAATCCCTTCAACAGAACTCTCAACAGATAATCTCATAGAACCCGAACTCAAGGTAAGTTCTTTTAAGTAAGCCTCTGAACCTTCACCAAAACTTGAAAAGACAATCTCATCTGTTTCATTAACAAATAAATCCCCCAATGGTACAGGTACATTAGATAGTAAAACACCTTCCATAGACATATTCTCCTCAATTAACGTATCAGGTAAAGTGGGGAGGTAATCTGCTGAAAATTCACCGAATGGGATCATGTATAACATCCTAGCGGGCTCACCACCTTCTCCCAAAGTAAGTAATGAATCAGGAATGGAAGAAGACCAGGTGATATTATCATCTACCAATGGCAGAAAAATTTCTATATTCCAACTCAACGGATCCCTGTCTTCACAGCTTGAAAACACTGTTGCTAAAGACATTAAAACCAAAGAGAATTTTATTTTATTCATATTGAACTAAGTTTAATCTTTCCTAAATGGTATAACAGTCAAAAATACGGATACAGCAGCACATCTCAATGCAAGAGTTGACAATTGAAATTCGAACACACTCAAAATAAGATATGAAATGCATATCAGAGCCGCAATTTTGCCAGCTTGCTTCTTAAACCCAGACTGAATAGGAATAAAGTAAACCAAAGCCGGTAGGGTCCACAAAAGATTAAGATTTGCCCAAGTATCTGTGTGATCTGTAAACACCCACATGAATAGCAGAAGAACTCCAAGCAAAGACGAGATAAGAGCAACAAGCCCTCTTAGTTTAGAAGCAAACCCACCGTTCTTCCTGCTCCTGAAGGTCACAATGATCATCAAACCGGTGAAGAACACCATCAAAATAGTAGGAATATCCAAAGCGGAATCAGGCAACCAAACGCCATCAACAAAAACAACAAAATTGTCATTATTTTCTTTTAACAAACTCACTCCATCTAATGTCATAGATCCTAAAGCATTAGAAAGTTCATCTGGAATAAATGCATCACCGCAAGCAGGCGTGATTTTGTCAGATTTGGGGCCTAAAATAAAATCCATTCCAAAAGCTGTCCAAGGAGACCCAGCTATATATGGTTGCAGTCCTTCTCTGAAAGTTTTCCCGCTTTTTATACAATTTGGCTCAAAAGATGCCCCTAAAGATTCTTGAAAAAGAGTGATTATCCGAGTCGCACAGTTGTCTCTGAAGAATTCATACCTATACACTTTATTCTCTTCTAGCAGGTTCCAGGAAAGATATTCTGCCACCTGCCTAATTTGGGCAGGTGTAAGATTCAGTATTTGCTCTTTTACGCCTCTTCCCTGATCAAGATTCTGCCTTTGAAATTGATAGAATGTCGCTGCCGAGAGATGATAATTCAATCTTCCTATCATAAAGTTGTAGTAGAAATCCTCACTGAAGGAGAATGTTCCATAGTTGAATACCCAATCCACGATAGGCACTTCAGCGGGGTCGTAAATCCTCACCGCTGTATGCCCAAAAATAGAGTAAGCATCATCGCCAGGTGAGGAGGTTAAAATACTGACTTGTGTCTCGACGCTCAAACTGTCGTACCAATTTGCATGGACCTCTAAAGGCATACAAAACCACAATAAAAAGATGGTCAACAATCCAGTTATTCCTCTATATAATTCTTTTGCTGCTCCTGAAAGCCAAACATTTTCATACCCACCTTCGCCATCTTCTTGAAACTCAACAAACAACTTTCCACCTGGCATATGAACTGTCCTCTTCGACTTGCCTCCATGAATCGAATAGTCAACTATAGAAGCTGCTACAGCGCCTGTTCCACAGGCTTTCGTCTCCGCCTCTACTCCTCTCTCATAAGTCCGAAGTGCTAAACCCTCTGCTACTGAACAAAGCGCACTTACATTAACTCCTCCTATCGAAGAGTAATCATCGCTATACCGGATGTTACGCCCAAATGTATTAATCTCAAGCTCACTCAGTGCGTCAAAATCTTTCACCAAATGAATGTGATGTGGTGAACCCGTATCGAGGAAGAAGTCCCCGGAACTGAATGATTTCGGAGCGACAACAGGTCGGAATTCTACACTTGGCACATTATACTCATCGTTGCGTCTTACTTTATGAAGTCCATCACAAGCTTCAAAAACAGCGTTATCACCAACCAACCCCTCACGTTGAGCAAATGCGAAAGACGCCCTCGTACCATTTCCACAAAAAGACCTTGTACCGTCTGAGTTTCTGTAATCACATTTTAGGTCCGCCTCAGCAATAGAGGATTCGACCAAACAGATGAGGCCATCACAGTTTTGCTTCAAACAAATTTCCGCAACAACTTTATCATCAAGAGTCGTTAAATCCAAGCTCCCAGCGTACTTAAATCCATTAACAATTGCGAAGGTATTTCCCGTTCCTTCCCACTTTTGGAATTCGATTTTCAAGTCATCACCCATGCCTCGAAGGTAACGTACCTTTGCCATGATGGCGCAACACTCTTCCACTTCAATATCCACAGATAAGCTTCTCGCCGCATACCGCACAATGCGTATCGCTAGAAGCATGTCTGATCTGTATGAAGAGCATGCAAAACTGACCTCGAAATACGTTCATGCTTGTTCTAATGGTCACGAAGCTATTCAAGTGGCGGCAGGGTCTTTACTTAAGAAACAAGATTGGCTGAGTTGCTATTATCGGGATGACTGTATGTTGCTTTCTATGGGCTTGACGCCAGAGGAACTTATGCTCCAGCTTTTTGCCAAACGCGACGATCCGTTTTCTGGTGGAAGGACGTATTACAGCCACCCGTCACTTAATCGAGATGACCTCGCAAAAATTCCACACCAAAGTTCAGCTACTGGAATGCAAGCCATTCCAGCTGCCGGAGTTGCAATGGGGATTCAGCACAGAGAAAAGTTGGGCCTTGACACACACGAAAAAGGCGAAGCACCTGTTGTGATGTGTTCTATAGGAGATGCTGCTGTTACTGAAGGCGAGGTAAGTGAGGCGCTTTATATGTCTGCACTCAAGAAATTACCTATTGTTTGGCTTATACAGGACAACGAATGGGACATCTCAGCTCACGCCAGTGAAATCCGTTTCGGTGATGCCGCCACAATGGCTGCAGGATTTCCTCCCATAGAGGTGCGTCAAGTGGACGGGACAGATTTACCCGCTTGTATGGCTCTGATGGAGGAAGTTTTTGATACGGTGCGAAATGAACGTCGGCCTTTCCTGATACACGCCACCGTCCCACTTTTAGGTCACCACACATCGGGAGTAAGACGCGAATTCTATCGTGACGACTTAGAGGAAGCTCAACAGCGAGATCCAATGCCACGTATTGAGAAGCATCTTCAGGATTCAAATATCTTAGACTCTTCTCAGATTACTCTTCTCAAAGCAGAAATAGATGCTGAAGTAAACGAAGCATTTGACAGAGCTCGCAATGCTGAAGAGCCTGTCTTTGAAGATCTGTTAGCCCATCGGTATGCTCCCACAGAAATTACTGAAGAAAAAGGCACACGTGAACCTAAGGGCGGGGAACTGACGCTCATGGTTGATTGCGCGCTTCATGCCATGCAGGAAATTATGTCTAAGCATCCCGAATCTCTTCTATACGGACAAGATGTTGGGAAACGTCTGGGAGGCGTTTTTCGTGAAGCAGCAAAACTTGGAGATAAATTCGGAGAAGACAGGGTGTTTAACACTCCAATACAAGAGGCATTCATTGTCGGATCAACTTTAGGCATGTCTTGTACAGGACTCAGACCCATCGTAGAGGTTCAATTCGCAGACTACCTTTGGCCTGGTCTTAACCAACTCTTCTCAGAACTCTCAAAATCTTACTTCCTTTCAAACGGCAAA
>Ga0307984_1001361_pt1 | contig 10272 bp, 5 predicted proteins | sample EllFjometageno78_FD_203169 | JGI IMG/M metagenome (GOLD analysis project Ga0307984, IMG submission 203169) | Marine microbial communities from Ellis Fjord, Antarctic Ocean - #78 | ecosystem: Environmental > Aquatic > Marine > Unclassified | place: Southern Ocean | collected 2014-10-09 | reverse complement strand
ACTGATTGGATTGGCGCGAAGTCAGGTAAAAATTGGAGAAAGACAAAAAGAGAGGATAAATTATTACCTGCTGCTTATGTTCATAACTTACCCAAACAAGACATAACATTACCTGAGGCAATGCAAACCAATGGTTATAAAACTTTTTTTGCAGGAAAATGGCATTTAGGCGAAACGGGTTCCTTTCCTGAAGATCATGGTTTTGATATCAACGTTGGTGGCTGGGACAAAGGCAGTCCAGCTGGAGGCTATTTTTCACCTTTTAAAAACCAAAAATTAGAAAACAAGAACAATGGTGAAAATCTTTCGATGCGTTTGGCCAAAGAAACTGCTGCGTTTTTAACCCAAAATACAGAAAAACCATTTTTTGCTTTTCTCTCTTTTTATGCTGTACACGGCCCTATTCAGACCATAGAGGAAAAATGGAGAAAATATAGAAATAAAGCAGAGCAACAGGAAATTCAAAAAACTGGCTTTGTAATGGAACGAAAATTGCCTATTCGACACGTTCAAGACAATCCTATTTATGGTGGTTTGGTAGAAAGTATGGACGATGCCGTTGGTGTTGTATTGCAAAAACTGAAAACATTAGGCTTAGATAAAAATACGATTGTCATTTTTACTTCAGACAATGGAGGTGTTTCTTCTGGTGATAATTTCTCTACATCAAATTTACCTTTTCGAGGAGGAAAAGGATACCAATGGGAAGGCGGCATAAGAGAACCTTATTTGATCCATGTTCCTTGGCTAAAATCGAATGGTAAGGAAGTTCTTTATCCAGTGACTGGTGCCGATTTTTATCCGACAATTTTAGACTATGCAACTATAGATTTATTAAAAAATCAGCACAAAGATGGTATTAGTTTGAAGTCAATTATTGAAAAAGGTCAAATTCCTGGCGAGCGTCCATTGTATTGGCATTATCCACATTATGGCAACCAAGGTGGTGATCCATCCTCAATTATCAGAGAAGGAGATTATAAATTAATTCATTACTACGAAGACGGGAGCAATGAATTATACAATATAAAAGAGGACGCGTATGAGCAAGAGAATATAGCTACTAAACTCCCTAAAATCACCTCAAAGTTAAGTGGAAAATTAAAAAACTGGTTGGTTAGTGTAGATGCTAAATATCCTGAAACAGATACTGAATTTGATGCTGTTAAAAGAGCACATTATAAAAAACAGGTAGTTGAAAAACGTTTGCCTAGTCTTGAAAAAGAAAGAATGAATATGTTGTCAAAAGGTTTTACACCAAATAAAAATTGGTGGGGGAGTAAATTAACAAATGATTGAAATTAGGTAAGAAACCAGATGTATCAGTTGTTGTCTTATAATACCTGAATCTTTAATCGATAAAACAGGAACTATGGAAAATGATGAAAATTACAACTCAGTTCTGGGATTGGCACTAAAAATTAGTTATAAATAAAAAACGAATCTTTGATAAGATTAAAAATATATCAATTATGAAAATGAATCATCTTATTATCTTATTATCAGTAGTAACTGTTTTTTCCTGTCAGCAAAAGGAAGCAGAAAAGCCAATCTATATTGCAGAAAAATGGGAGAATCCTGAATGGGAAAACCCAGAAATATTTCAAATCAACAGAGAGCAACCTTCAGCATCATTTTATAAATATGGAAATGCCGAGGATGCTCTAAAAAATGATAGTTGGGAAAACTCAACACAGTATAAATCGTTAAATGGAACTTGGAATTTTTACTATGCAGATAGTGTAAACGCAAGACCAAAAGATTTTTATAAAAATAATTTTAGCACAATAGGCTGGGATACAATTTCAGTTCCGTCCAATTGGGAAATGAACGGTTTTGGCATACCCGTTTATACCAATATCAAATATATGTTTCCTGCAAACCCGCCTTTTATCCCTCATAACATCAATAACAATGGAAGTTATAAACGAGATTTTGAGATTTCTGAAGACTGGGATGGAAAAGACATCTATTTGCATTTTGCTGGTGTAAGTGGCGCCATGTATGTATGGATAAACGGAGAATTTGTGGGTTATAACGAAGGAAGTAAAACAGCTGCTGAATTTAATATTTCTAAAGTTGCTAAAACAGGTAAAAACACAATTTCTGTTCAAGTATTTCGCTGGTCAGATGCTAGTTATATGGAAGACCAAGATTTCTGGAGACTGTCTGGAATTGAAAGAGATGTATATGTGTATGCTGCTAAGAAAATTACTTTAAGAGATTTTACTACCATTGCAGATTTAGAAAATAATTATAAAGATGGTCTTTTTAATTTAACGCTTCAAGTAGATAATAATACCCAAGCTGTCATTGAAAAAACAGTTGCTATTAAATTGTTTGATGGTGATTTAGAAATATATTCAGATAATAAAACGAGTAGCTTAGGCACAGGAAAAAACAGCATTAACTTTAAGAAGACAATTCCTAACATAAAAACTTGGAATGCTGAAAACCCAACTCTATATACCTTATTAATTTCTGTAAACGGAGAGCATACAAGTACAAAAGTTGGTTTTAGAAATATTAAAATTGAAAATAGTCAGTTTTTAGTGAACGGAAAACCTGTGTTGATAAAAGGAGTTAATTTACATGATCATGATGACACAACTGGACATGTTGTTTCAGAAGAATTGACCATTAAAGATATGGAGGTTATGAAGCAAAATAACATAAATGCGATTCGTTGTAGCCATTATCCGAAAAACCCTTATTTCTATAGATTAACAGATAGATATGGTTTTTATGTAATAGATGAAGCCAATATAGAAACCCATGGAATGGGAACAACCAATCAAGGTTTAGATAAGAATTTCAAGAAGCAAGCAAAACATCCTGCGTATCTGCCAGATTGGAAAGAAGCCCATTTAGACAGAACAATAAGAATGTTTGAGCGCGATAAAAACTACCCTAGTATTGTTACTTGGTCTCTAGGAAATGAAGCTGGAAATGGAGAAAATTTCGTTGCAACTTATAATTGGCTAAAGGAAAAAGACAAAACCAGACCCACGCAATATGAAGGAGCAACTGGTTATGAGAATACAGATATCCAGGCACCTATGTATTGGAAAATCAACCAAATGATTGCGTATGTTGAAAAAGGTGGAAAACGTCCTTTAATACAGTGTGAATATGCACATGCAATGGGAAATAGCTTGGGAAACCTACAAGATTACTGGGATGTTATTGAAGAATATCCAACCATGCAAGGTGGTTTTATCTGGGACTGGGTTGACCAAGGAATTCTTACAAAAAATAAAGATGGAGAAGCGTTTTGGGCTTATGGCGGTGACCTAGGCGGTGCACATTTACAAAACGACAACAACTTCTGTTTAAACGGAATCGTTAATCCAGACAGAACTGCGCATCCTGCTTTGTATGAGGCTAAAAAAGTCTTTCAATACATAAAGTTCATAGACCTTGCTGCTTCAAAAGGAAAAATAGAAATTAAGAATAGCTATGATTTTACAAATTTAAATGAATTCAATTTTTCTTGGTCACTTTTAGAAAACGGAATAGAAATTAAAGTTGGTAAAATAGCAGATTTAGAAGTGGCATCATACCAATCTAAAGAGGTCTATATAAAGCTACCTAAATTAGAAAACAAAACAAGTGATTATCATTTAAATTTGTATGCGAAGACAAAAGAAAAACAAGCGCTAGTTCCAATAAATCATACCGTAGCTTACGAACAATTTCAACTTCAGAAAGGAAAATTCACACCACTTTTAGCAAAAGAGGGTTCTGAGTTAAAAACAAGTAAAAATGAAGTGAATTTATCTGTTGAAAACGATAATATAAAAGTTGAGTTTGATCTAAAAACGGGGATATTAAAATCCTTAGATTATGGTAAAGGAACTATTTTAGTCGCAGGAATTACTCCAAATTTTTGGAGAGCAACAACAGATAATGATTTCGGATTTAAAATGCCGAAAAAACTAAGTGCTTGGAAAAAAGCAACGGAGAGCCAAAAACTTGTTTCAATAGAAGAAAAAACTCTAGATAGTGAAGTTCTCGTAACAGTAACCTATAATTTACCAGCTGCAAAAAACGCCCTTGTTACGGTAAGTTATACGTTTTATGAAAACGGAAATATTAATGTGGAGACAACTCTTGATAATTTGAATTCGAAACTTCCTATTTTACCAAGATTCGGAAACAACTTTATGATTCAAAAAGAATTTGATCATGTGAATTGGTTAGGGAAAGGTCCTTTTGAAAATTACCAAGATAGAAACACTGCTGCTTTGGTTGGGAACTATAAAGCGAAAGTTTCAGCGTTGTATTTCCCTTATATAAGACCGCAAGAAAATGGCTATAAAACCGAGGTTAGCTGGGTTACTTTTACAAATAACAATGGTGAAGGGATACAAATTACGGCTCCAAATGATTTCGGTTTTAGTGCGCATCACCAATATAATAATGACTTTGATGCAGGGAAGAAAAAAGCGCAACGCCATACAACAGATATTAAAACAAGACATTTTGTAAACATTAATATAGACAATGAACAAATGGGTGTTGGTGGAGATACAAGTTGGGGTGCAATGCCGCATAAAGAATATCAGATTCAACCGAAAAAAATGACTTACAGTTATATCATTTCAAAATGCACTAAAAAATGAAAATATATTTTAGCTTTTCTCTTCTATCCATTTTATTATTATCCTGTACACAAGATACATCCATGAATCACTCTTTTAACCCTGGTAAAAAGTGGATGGATACAGATGGCGTTCATATCAATGCGCATGGTGGAGGGTTTTTATACCATGACAAAACTTATTATTGGTTTGGAGAGCACAAAATAGCAGGAGAATCCGGGAACAGAGCAATGGTGGGCGTTGGTGTCTATTCTTCAAAAGATTTATACAATTGGAAAAATAAAGGCATAGCCTTATCTGTTGTCAAGGATACTACTTCTAAGTTAGAAAAAGGGTGTGTTCTTGAAAGGCCAAAAGTAATTTACAATAAAAAAACAAAGAAATTTGTCATGTGGTTTCATCATGAATTAAAAAATCAAGGATATGATGCAGCATTGACAGGCGTGGCGGTTTCCGACAATATCACAGGTCCTTATAATTATATAGATAGTTTTAGAATCCACGCAGGTGTTTTACCTTTAAATTTTTCACAAGAAGATTTTGACAACGCACCTAAAATAGAAAGTAGAAAAGACGAAAATTGGAAAGAAAAAATAATAAAAGGAGCTGTTTTTGTTAGAGATTTTGAAGTTGGGCAAATGTCTAGAGATATGACTTTATATGTTGATGATGATGAAACTGCATATCACATAACTGCATCAGAAGAAAACCAAACAGTATTAATATCTAAACTTTCAGACGATTATTTATCGCTAACAAAAGAATACATAAGAGTTTTCCCAGGAGGAAGAAATGAGGCTCCAGCGATTTTTAAAAGAAAAGGAAAATATTTTATGTTTTCGTCTGGTCTTACAGGTTGGAAACCAAATCCTGGAAAATTAGCTGTTGCAGATTCCTTAATGGGAAATTGGACTTTTTTAGGGGACCCTTGCATAGGAACGGATACAGAAAAACAAACTACTTTTAAGTCTCAAAGTACATACGTGCTTCCTATTGAAGGAAAAAAAGATGCCTTTATATTTATGGCAGATCGTTGGACACCAAAAAATGCAATCGATGGCAGATATATTTGGTTGCCTATTCAATTTGAAAATGAAGTCCCATATTTAGAATGGAAAAACATGTGGGATATATCAATTTTTGACAAGTAACAACTCGTTTCAAAAATAGGTTACAGGTTATTCATAAACAGATTCAGTAAGTGTAATTTCTAATACCGTTGTTGACGGATTTAATGAATAATCTACACCACTAATAGTAATCGTATTATCGTTATTTTTAACCCAAGAAAGTTTTGTACCATCATAAAGATTTACAACGCTTTTCACTGTCTTATTACCTATTGATTGTGTTGTAAACGTTCCTGAATGCCATTCACGATATCCTTGATAAATATGACAATAAATTTTAGTGTCATTGAAGGTGAAACCATATTCTCCAAAAGAAGGTTGCCATGGTCCTCCTCGAGTTTTGTAAATAGCGTCACCTATTTTAGACAACCAATCGCCTGTTTTAAGTAGCACATCTTGTTGGTTTATCGGTATTACACCATGTCTATCAGGAGCTACGTTTAAAAGTAAATTTATATTCCTAACCACACAATTAGATAAATGAATTGTTACTTCTTCAAAACTATAAACAGGTCTATTTGGTTTGTAACCCCATCCTCCTTTTTGGAGACTCATACACTTTTCTCCATAATGTTCAAAGCGAATGTCTCCCGAAGTCAAAGAACCTCCTTCTTCGGCATGTATATCGCCTACCCAACCAAAGCGTTCGTTTACAACCATGTCAGGCTGGTATTTTCGAACAATTCCCATGATTCCTAATGGTTTGTTTGTGCTTTCTTCTTTAGTAATATATTTTTTGTTTACTGGCCATTCATTCTGAGAGTTTTGATATTTTCCTGGATCCCAAAAAGCGCTTTCTAATTCTGGATTTACAGTTTGACTCAACCAGCCACCATCCCAAAACATATAATCTATTGCTCCATACTCTTTTAAAAGCGTTGTAACTTGTTCGTACACCTCTTCCTTCATCGTTTTAGCATCCTCTTTATGCCAAGCTGCCGTTTTATAACCCCAAGTATTTGGCTTCACATCGTTTCCGTAAACATCATAATACCCAGGATAACGCCAACTCATTGGCGAATAATAAAGTCCAACATGAAGTCCGGAAGTTCTAACGGCATTCGTATATTCTTTAATAAAATCGCGCCCTAAATCTTTTTTACTTGTCCATCCGCTCGGATGCTTACTGTCAAAAAGCGCATATCCATCATGGTGTCTAGATGTTAACGCTATGTATTTCATTCCTGCTTTTTTAGCTAAATTTGCCCATCGAGAGGCGTCAAATTTAGATCCAGTAAACCCGTTTTCTGGGTCTCTAGCTCTTCTTTGGTAATATTCTTGACCAAATTTTTGTTGATGTCTTACCCATTCGGCACCTTCATCCATTGCTGCATATACTCCCCAATGTATAAACATTCCAAATCGGTCGTTTAGGAACCAATCCATTTTTTTATTCGATAATTGAGAAATACCATTTTCTTCTTTAAGAATTCTTTCAGGAATACTTACAAATTCTTGTACCTCTGGGTTTGGAGCTTCACCCAAATAATGTAGTTCAATTTGATCGGCATAACCACTTCCTGGTCCTGAAGGATGTATCAAAGATATGAGTAATTTATCGGTACTATAAGCTGTCTGAAAATCGATACTAACTTTTGTATATTCTGTAAGAGCGCTAGAAACAGATTTTTTTGGACCACCATAATTACTTACCATCAATTGAACTTCTTCGGCTCCAGATTCAGTTTTAAAATAGGCAGAAATTCTATACAGACTATTGGGTTTTACTTTCGTTTCTTGAATACAAAATCCTCTTTCGGGACCTATTTTAACTGCGTACTTTCCTGAGTAGGCTTCAGTAGTCGTTTTTGAATGCTTTGTTTTCCAATAATCCCATCCTTTAATATTTCCTGTTTCAAAATCTGGATTTATAATATCGTACCCCTTTTCTGGTTGCGTAGCTTTTGAAGTCTGACTAGCTAACGGTAATAAGAGCAATAAAAAGAAAGCAGTCGTTAAAATATTCCTGTATAACAAAAAAGATGTTTTCATTTATAGTGTGTTTTGTTGTGTATAATTGTTTTGTAATAAATCACATATAGGAGACTTATTTACAAATGCAAGAAAACCTCGAATAGTTATATTTCTCATTTACAAGTCACTTTCCTTTTCAGGAGTTAAAATTAACTATATCTAGTTAGCTGAAAAGTGTTTCTGAGTTCAATTAAGAGGACAAATATGTCAAAGTGATAGAAATCAGTATTTAAGTTTATACCTGTATTACAAATAAAAATATAGCCTCTATCACTATCTAATTGGATCAGAGACGGTAGGTTCTTATAAGAAAGACCTTTTCAATTTGTGAATATTTATTGTACTTTAAAGTCAACACATCAAGAACTACACTTCACAACTTTTTTATACCTTAGCAATCAATGAAGTTTTATCTAAAAGATGACACAACATGGGTCCTCTTCACTTGGAAGAAATAAATTTACATACAGCAAAAACATGAAAAATAGCATTGTATTATTCCTGAAGTTATTTTTTATATCATTCATCCTTCAAGCGCAAACAAAAGAAATAAGAGTAGATAGTTTAAATGGAAAAATTATAAAAGCGATTTTCAACAAAGCTTTAAAAGACAAAGACACAATAGGTCACGAATCTTCCTTTAATTACTACCCTTATGTTTTCTATTCTCCTGAAACCGATGTAGCTTTTGGTGCTGGTGGAATATATATATCTATTATACAGGAGAAGAAAAAATATTAAAACCTTCTAAAATCGGGTTTGGAGGTTATTACTCTACTAACAAGCAGTACCGAATAAGTATGATTAATGATTTATACATTGGTCGCAATAAGTTGTTTATCAATCTACCGATGAATTATGGCTTTTATATAAATAAGTATTGGGGTATTGGAGATGATGCTTCAGATTACGCAAATGCAGGATATTCAGCGACCACTTTTGCCACAACTTTAACTGTTCAAATACCTACTACCTGGTTTTCTGCTGATAGAGCAGGAATTATTTTCGACTATAATTACACCGAAGTTATAGACAGACAAGGAAATGAACTTATTGATGACCCACTAATATATGGAAGTAATGGAGGCCAAATAATTGGTATAGGTGGTGACTTAGTATGGGACAGTAGAGAAAACTTATTTACGCCAAAATCTGGTAATTATCAATATTTCAAAGCTGTTATTTACCCCGGAGTAAGTGATTTCGGTTTTGCCTTTTTCGAATTCGATGTTCGGAATTATAAATCTTTTAAAAACGGAGGTGTGCTAGCAAGTAATTTTTTCTTACAATCCGCAACGGGAGAAACACCTTTTTACAAACTTCCTTCTTTAGGAGGAAAACAAATGCGAGGATATTTTTACGGAAGGTATCGTGATAATTTTTATGCAATGACACAAATAGAGTACCGCAAAAAATTTGCTAAACGTTGGGGATACGTACTATTTGGAACTCTTGGTAATGTCGCTGAAAACATCGTAGAATTTGATTTTCATACAATAAAATACAGTTATGGAACAGGACTTCGTTATATGTTTAACAAAAAAGAACGCGTAAATATTAGAGCCGATATTGGAATTGGTGTTGATGGAAATACGGGTATCTATTTCGGAATTGAAGAAGCTTTTTAAGGATTCCTAAAAAAGCTACTCTAAAGCTTCAAATTCATTTTTTTTCGCTTCAAACCAATTTTAAATGGCAGCATTCAATCAACTAAAAAGAACTAAATCGGACAATAATAGGCCAAATAAGACATAAAAAAAACGCAATTCCTTAATAATTAAAGAATTGCGTTTTGTAATTGTTGACCTACAAGGACTCGAACCTTGACTGACGATACCAAAAACCGGAGTGCTACCATTACACCATAGGTCAATTACTGTTTGCGGGTGCAAATTTAGGGGAAAGTTTCAATTCTACAAGCAATTTTTTGTTTTTTTTAAAGTTTTTTTTACCCCTCTCATTTTCAGCTATTTCAAACAAGTTAAATACATAGATTTCTTAAATAAAATACAAAAAAGAACTTCCTAATAGAAGCTAGCGTGTTTTCTTCAACTATTCCACTTTAAATTATTAAATTCGCACACACATATCACAAAACAGCATTATGTTTTTATCAAACTATAAAAAATTAAACATCATCCTTGGCTGGACAGTCTTTGCCATCGCTCTTATCACATATACTTTAACACTCGAGCCAACTGTTAGTTATTGGGATTGTGGAGAATACATAGCTACTTCTGTAAAATTAGAAGTAGGCCATCCTCCAGGTGCTCCTTTATTCCAAATGTTAGGTGCATTTTTTGCAATGTTTACATCTGAAGTCACACAAATAGCAAAAATGGTCAACTTTATGTCAGGATTGGCAAGTGCTTTCACCATTTTATTTATGTTTTGGACAATCACTAATTTGGCTAAGAAACTAGCATTAAAATCTGGTGCTTTTGCTGAAGGGAAAGCAATCGCAGTACTAGGAAGCGGATTGGTAGGATCTTTGGCCTATACTTTTTCTGATAGTTTTTGGTTTAGTGCTGTAGAAGCAGAAGTGTATGCAATGTCGTCTTTCT
>Ga0307984_1001359_pt1 | contig 10279 bp, 6 predicted proteins | sample EllFjometageno78_FD_203169 | JGI IMG/M metagenome (GOLD analysis project Ga0307984, IMG submission 203169) | Marine microbial communities from Ellis Fjord, Antarctic Ocean - #78 | ecosystem: Environmental > Aquatic > Marine > Unclassified | place: Southern Ocean | collected 2014-10-09 | reverse complement strand
TGAATTAATGCATTCAATCGGAAAACTACTTTTCGAGAAAAACATCGAACTCGTTCTTTTCCGCAACCATCTTGTAGATAAGAACATCACAGAAATTCTCAACCTCCACAAGTACGCTGCGAAAGTGGTAGAGAGTCCTATAAATGTGTTCGATTCTGCTGAACTTGCCTCGGCGATTTACAACATGGACATCGCGCCTGCAAAAATTGACTTAGGCAAACTCGCTAGTGAGTGGATGACTGAATCTTCAAACTTTACTTCTAAGGCTGAGTTTCTGAATACGAAGCTCAAAGGTTTCTCCACCTCCGACAATTCAAATATCGAACCTCGGGATGTAGTGCTTTTTGGTTTTGGGAGAATAGGAAGACTAGCCGCGAGGGAGTTAATTAAGCAAGCCGGAAAAGGACAACAACTCCGTCTACGGGCAATCGTACTCAGAAAAATAGACAACTCCTCTCTGAAGAAACGTGCTGCCCTCCTCGAAAATGACTCTGTTCACGGGCGATTCCCTGGGACTATTGATATCGATTACGATCAAAACCACCTTATTATCAACGGACAGCGAATCCAAATTATCGCTTCTTCTGACCCCACTTCTATCGACTATTCAGCTCTCGGAATTAACGACGCGCTTCTGATTGACAACACTGGAGCGTACCGAGACAAAGAAGCTCTTAGCTTACATCTTCAAGCAAACGGAATTAGTAAGGTTCTTCTGACTGCACCTGGAAAAGGCATCCCTAACATCGTATACGGCATCAACCATGCTGAGCACGACATAAAAAACACTGATATATTTTCTGCTGCCAGCTGTACCACGAACGCTATCTCACCTATCCTCAAAGTGATCGAGGACAACTACGGTGTTGTTAGAGGGCACATCGAAACAGTACACTCGTACACAAACGACCAGAATTTGCTCGACAATATGCACAGCAAGGAGCGCAGAGGTCGTTCTGCTGCTGTTAATATGGTCATCACCGAAACAGGTGCTGGAAAGGCCGTAACAAAAGTTATCCCCACTCTCGAAAACAAGCTCACCGCTAACGCCGTCCGTGTGCCTACTCCGAATGGATCATTAGCGATTTTGAGCCTGGAACTCGGTCGCCTTACGACTCTTGAGGAGATTAATGGACTTATGAAGACGGCTGCTCTTTCTGGCAGTCTTGTAAACCAAATCCATTACTCTATGAACGAGGAGCTCGTAAGCAATGACATTATCGGCAATGAATGTTGTGCCGTTTTTGACAGCCCAGCTACCATCGTCAGCAATGACAAAAAGAGCGTAGTGCTTTACTCTTGGTACGATAATGAGTTTGGTTACACGAAGCAGGTAATTCGCCTCGCGAAGTACATCGCTGACGTTAGACGTCGCATATACTACTAATTAAAATTTATGCAAAGAGTCCTCAATTTTTTTGATTTCAACGGTCCCATTAATTACCGACTAGAAGTACTCAGTGGGTTAACTGTTGCTCTCGCTCTGATTCCCGAAGCGGTAGCTTTCGCACTTATTGCTGGACTTAGTCCCTTAACAGGTCTGTACGCAGCATTTATGGTTGGGCTTGTGGCCTCGATTATGGGCGGAAGACCTGGTATGATTTCTGGTGCAACTGGCGCAATTGCTGTAATCATAGCTCCTCTTGCTTTGCTTTACGGAGTGGAATATGTCTTCGCTACTGTGATGCTTGCGGGCGTGTTCCAATTGGCAGCTGGTTTCCTCAAACTAGGTAAACTTATGCGCCTCGTTCCACAGCCCGTAATCTTCGGTTTTGTAAACGGACTGGCGATCATCATCGGCGGGTCACAAATTACCCAATTTAAAGATGCCGCGGGCGCTTGGCTTCAAGGCACAGAGATGTATGTCTTCTGTGGGCTAGTGTTAGTGGCTATGGGGATCATTTGGCTTATGCCTAAGATAACAAAAGCAATACCTGGAGGACTCACAGCTATCGTAGTCGTCTTCGCATTGGCCTACGGTTTAGGAATAGACACCAAAACTGTGGGCGACCTCGCCTCGATAAAAGGTGGCTTCCCTCCTTTCCACTTAGCGAATATCCCTCTCACGCTTGAGACGTTCCAAATCATCCTTCCTTTCGCAGTTGTTGTTGCTTCAGTGGGACTTATTGAGAGCCTCTTGACGCTTAACATCGTGGATGAACTTACGGGAACTAGGGGAAGTGGCAACCGAGAATGTGTGGCTCAAGGGTCAGCCAATATCCTTAGCGGAATGTTCAGCGGAATGGGTGGATGCGCAATGATAGGCCAATCTCTGATCAACGTCTCTTCTGGTGCTCGCACCCGCATTTCGGGAATTGTAGCCGCAGTAATGCTCCTAGTCTTTATCCTATTCGGATCTGGAATTATCGAAAAACTTCCAATGGCTGCTCTCACAGGCCTGATGCTCATGGTTGCCATCGGAACATTTGAGTGGGCATCATTAAAGACATTTAGGCGTATGCCCTCAAGTGATGTCTTGGTTATGGTACTGGTTACACTCGTAACAGCGCTCCTTCACAACCTAGCTTTAGCAGTTCTTGTTGGTGTCGTTATCTCAGCTTTAATTTTTGCTTGGGACAATGCCAAAAGAATCCGTGCCCGAAAATCCATCGACGCCCAAGGATGGAAGCATTACGAAATTTACGGCCCCCTCTTTTTCGGTTCCACAACAATGTTCGCTGAGAAGTTCGATGTTGCAGACGACCCCGAGCATATCGTAATCGATTTCGCTGAGAGTCGTGTCTCTGACATGAGCGCCATAGAAGCACTCAATAAAGTCACTGCTTTATATAGCGAAGCAGGTAAGACTGTTCATCTACGTCACCTCTCAGAGGATTGTCGCCGACTCCTCGACCGCGCTCATGCAATCATCGAGGTAAACCATTACAAAGACCCTACTTACAAAGTTGTTTCTGAGTAGTTGTTTGCTACTATATTTGACAGTCCGCAGGTAAAGTTGGTTTTGCTAAGGCAGGACGTAATATTTTGGACTGTTTAATTATTACAATATGAAAAATCACATCAGTTTAGGCATAATAATTTGCTTTATAAGCCTAAGTATGAGGGGATATGCACAGGATACCCTGTGGATAAATTCTGGAGAGTGGTATCAGTCCCAAGACACGATGCAGGTGTTGAGGTTTAATGAAACCGCTGTCTTTGATACGTCAAATGTTGCACTCAGCACTCCTGCAGATGCTTCGTTGTTTCTTACAGTTATAAATACGGATACAGAGCCTCATGATTTCGGGATCGATGGGGTTTGGGGTTTGGGTGTCGACATTCTTCCAAACGATACTACAACTATAGAAATACCTCCTTTACCAATGGGGACTTACCGCTACTTCTCAGGCGATCAGAGAGGTGTGTATTTAGGCTTATCTGGAGTGTTGAAAGTGGGAATAATTATGCCCAACCAATTTCATTGGAATTTAGCCGACTGCATGCCCGAGAGAATGGACTCAATTTCTTCTGGCGGTGAACTGCTTGATGAAGAGCTTTATGTACCACGTTATTTTTCTATCAACTCATATACATATCCACACACTGCGCTAGATGCGAATGGATACGTTGCATTAAACCTAGGTGATACCTGTACTATTTCTATTGTAAACAGTGGTTTTATGGACCATGTACTTCACTTCCATGGCTTTCATGTAGAATATCTATCTACAACAACCCAAACTTCTAGAATAGGCTGGATTAAAGACACGATACCTCTGAAACAAGGTGAGGGTGTGACTCTATTACTTATTGCAAATCAAACGGGCATATACCCGGTACATAATCACAATCTAATCGCGGTAACGAATTCCGGATTTTACCCTGGAGGCATGCTTACACTAATAAATATAACTCCATGAGAGTCTTTATTACACTTCTATTTGTAACCTCATTGTTTTGCGTGAACGCCCAAATCTCCTCTCCCCCGCCAATTTTCTTTACAGGCATGGATGGGATTCTGATTTCTGATGATGGCATGGACATCCCTATTTGGGGCTATGGCCTTACAGCAGACGGGTATATCACCGTTCCCGGACCGTTTTTAGAGTATGAAACAGGTGACGAAGTGAACCTTACTTTTATCAACAACAGTGCTGAATCACATACGATACATCTCCATGGCTTGGACGTAGATCAGGCCAATGATGGTGTTCCGACAACTTCATTTATTGTTGTGCAGGATGAGAGTGGCACATACTCCTTTACCGCATCACACCCTGGAACTTTTCTATATCACTGCCACGTAACCACTACCCTTCATCTCACGATGGGCATGTATGGTATGATTCTAGTCCGTCATCCTGGAGGAGTTCTATTTGAGGGAGGTCCTTCATATTATTCCGATGCGCCTTTAATGTTTAGTGACCTAGAAATCGCTACCAATCTAGATCCAGTACAATCATATCCTTTTCACGATATTCGCCCCGATTACTTCATGGTAAATGGACGCTCTGGTAGTCAGCTAGAAACAGGAAGTACTGGGATGCCGGGTGAGCCTGGGACGATTATATCCTGCCCCAATGGTGAATCAATCGCTCTACGTTTGGGATCTATGTCCTATACACTCACTAAATTAATCATTCCATCTGAACTTGAAGCGATGTGCTATATGTCAGACGGTCGTCCCGTCCCGACTCCTTTCGGAGTTGAGGAACTCGATATATATCCAGGTGAGCGGTTTACAATCCTAATTTCACCAGAAGCAGAATACGATGGGTCTATCGAAGTTCAATCTTGGGATATGGTAAACAGTGAGTTTGTCCACTCAAACTTCGTCCGTGTTCGAGATGCTGCTTTAAATATAGGCACCCCTCACATGCAAAACCCAATATCACTTTCGATAAGCCCAAACCCATCACATAATTTCATAACTGTAAATACTAATGACGGAAGACCTATTGAAGATTGGAAAATCTATAATTCATCAGGTAAAACCGTTCTTGAAGGCCAATCCGATTTACTTTTAATGCGAATTGACATTTCTTCATTAGAATCTGGCTCATATATACTGGAAAGTATAAATGGGCAAAGGCAATGCAACGCAAGGTTTATCAGATAACCCTAAAAGGTGCTTTAGTCTAAAACAAACTTAACAGGGACAACATACTCAACTCTCACAAGTTCCCCCCCCTCAGTTCCAGGTCGGAAGTCCGGAAGCGAGCTTACAGCTTTTAAGGCTTCTTCTTCAAGAGAAGCAACTGCTTTAGCAAGTGAAGCGTCATCTACACGAATAGAACGCATAACCTTCACACCCGTCACAGAACCGTCTTTCTCTATTATAAATAATACATAAACGGCACCCGAGACTTCAGCTTTACGAGCATCAGAAGGGTAATTTATAGATCTCCCAATATGCTCCGAGATAGCAACCGAAGAGCAATTGTAAATATCTGCAGTTTCAGCATGTACGCATTCACCAAATGCAGGCATTACTTCGCAACGACGAACTGTGGCATCTGTGTCAGATTGAGCGATTGATATAAAAGAAAATAAAACTGTTGAAAGCGCTAATAAATATTTCATGTAGCAATTTAAGAGATTTCGTGCTTGTTTTTCTTCATATACGCAATAAAACTGACAACAGCCGCGGCGGCAACAGCATAATACACCCACATCGGAATAGGGACAGGGTCTCCAGCGGCATAGGAATGCAGCCCACTAAGGTAGTAGTTCACTCCGTAATAGGTCATTATGATGGACGAAAGGCCAAATAGCGTAGCGAAATTATAAGCGAAAATTGATTTCAGACCTGGTATAAGACGCATATGCAAGATGAAAGCGTACACGAGTATGGATACGAGTGCCCAGGTTTCTTTTGCATCCCACCCCCAATATCTGCCCCAAGATTCATTGGCCCAAACACCTCCTAAATATGTACCCACACTAAGTAGAACAATTCCACCCGTCAAAGTCATTTCACTGATGTAGGTCATTTCCTTGATTATCTTGATAATCGTCGATTTATTTTTCTCGGTAAGAAGTACATATAACAACAAATTAATAAACCCGATAATAGCGCCCAGCATTAGAAAGCCATACGATCCGGCGATAAGTGAGACGTGAATTGTAAGCCAATAAGATTTAAGAACTGGAACGAGAGGGGTGATTTCCGGATCGAGATAACTCAACATCGCAATTAGAAGAATGGCACCTCCAAGAACCATCGTAGCAGCCATCGCACCTAAAGACCTGCGAGTGAAGATTAAGCCCGCGAGAACTGAAGTCCAAGCAATATAAATCATGGATTCATACCCGTTACTCCATGGAGCTCGTCCCGTAATATACCATCTTGCGCCGAGTCCAGAAGTATGGAAGATGAAACCTATCGCAACAAGGATAACTAAAATTGCTCTGAATTTCTTAGCATGTCCATCGGGAGAAAAAACGGAGTAAAATAGAAGTCCCAGGAACAACATCCCAAGTAGGAAATAGTAGATTGCAAGCCGATTAAAAACATTAGAGTTATTTAGAGCTATCTCAGTCGCTATTCTTGACTTGGAAGGAATAACAGCAGCGCCGTGAACTATTTGGTAGTCCTTAAGTTCAGAAATAATTTGATTGCAGAGCTCATAAATTTTAGAACCCGTATTAGCATCTCCACTTTCAGACAACTGGATTGCATCGAATAAAGCTCTGCGATACGTACTGAAGAATGACTCAGCTATAGGTGAAGTTGGCTCATCTGAATTCTTTCTGCTGAACCTCTCGCCTACCCAAGTATTGTTCTCATCACCTTCTATTGGAATAACCTTAAAGAATGAACCAGAGAAAATCATACCAACAATATTTACTCTCTCATCCACTTTAATGAGTTGCTTATCATAAGTCCCTCTCTCAATAGGGCTTTTAGCAGTTACCTCTTGTATCTGTTTGCTCAATTTATACGAACCATCTTCGAAGAAAAAATCTTTGTAGCTGGCTAAGTTGTCAGGAGACACACCTATTATCTCGGCGATTCCTGTGTGTTTACCAAAACCAACAATGGGAGCTGAATACCAGTTCTGAGCATCCGCATACATAGATAAAATTGTAGTACTTGCAGATACTCCACCATAATTGGACTTACCTGTTACCTTGCGCAATAGTTCATTTGACAGAGTCTGCATAGGTTTCATTCGACCCTTAAAATCTTGAACTATTACAGTGTTAAATAGCTCTGCATGATCATTGTCGACATAGAATAATTCAGGCGTTATGGGCTTTATTGATTCCTGAGCGAAATAAGGCTGGGAGATAAAACTTGAAACACATATCAGAGGGAGCAATATAAACCTCTTGTCTTGAAGGGTTTTTAATTTTTGTGAAAGAATATAAAACCGAGTCTTTTTACTGAAGAACACTAAAACAAGGCCCAAAGTAAAAAATGCATAACTGAAATAGGTAACCATTGTACCCCAGTAATCGTGGTTCACACTTAGATATGTCCCCTGTTCATCCTGATCGAAGGACGATTGAAAGAATCTAAAACCATCGTGATCTAAGACATGGTTCATATAGATCCTGTGATTTTCTCGAACTTGCGTTCTTTCGTCAATCAAAGTGACTTCACTAGCATAAGATTCAGGGCTGTCTGTCCCGGGGTATCGGTCCATTGTGAATTCATTGAGATATACACTGAAGGGTAGTTGAATTCTTTTAGAGCCAAAACTGACAGAAAAATCCATTCCCTCAACGTTAAAAACTTCTGCATGACCTTCTCCCCCATTACGACCGAAGATATATCGTTCGAACTCGACCTCATCAATCGTTACTTTTAATGCTACCCCAATTGTAGAGCTATTCTCTAGCTTACGGCCTGTACTTATCATCTTAAGCTCTCCAGACGGAAGGAAATCACCGAAAACAAAACCTTTGTCACCGTTGTCATATAAAGATCTTAGCTTGAGTGGATAAACTTGGGAAGCAGAAAGAGCCGTTTGAGTTTGGGTAAGCATCACCATCTCAGAGAGGTTCGAACGAGACTTAAAGAAAAGCTCGCCTTCTGAAAAATAAAGATTTACATCAGTCGGTGTATCAGCAAAATCTACGGCAGATGAATCTTCTAGGGATTGGCTGAAATCGAAGTTAAGCCCAAAAAGCGTTCTTCTTTCACCCTCAGCGATGTAGAACTCTTGTCTGGATCCACTGCCACCATAAACGATTTTCAGAATAGGTGAGCCAGAAGAAGACTGAGCAAGGATGTTTGTTGGGTTAGGCAATATATTTTGAACCTCAACTCTTATTGCACGTCCTGCAACATTGTACTTCTCATTAAAAGCGTTACTTCCTATTGAAGAAAAGAGAACATGCTCACTGAATTCATACATATTCCCATTAGAAGAAGCATGGAAATTTAAATATGTGTCCCGAGAAAGTATTGTATTTGAAGACTCACCCTCACGGATGTGCATGGTTCCTTCATAGCTGAAATAGCGCGTAATCCCTGAACCTACAAGAATCATTACCATTGATAAATGAAATATAACCAGCGGCCATCTCCTTTGTGCAATCATTTTATATTTCACCACATTCACAATGAGAGTGATGCTGAATAGAGCAAGCAAAACTTCAAACCATCTAGCTTGAAATACAAGTTTCATTGCCGAACTAGTCCCGAAATCGTTTTCTATAAACGTTGCTACTCCTATTGAAACAGCAAAGACCAGAATATAAATTCCGGCAAAAGAAGTAGAAAAAAGTCTTTTCAATTTAGTTTATTTTATTGTAATGGCATCCTCCATAAGTAGCTCATACTTATATCCAGCACCAAAATCTCTATTTGTAGATATCAAACCTTCAAATGCGACTGTATGACCTAAAGGCACACTTACATTGGTTGTAATTACAAAGTCATAATTGTCTGCTGAACCATCAACCAAATGAATCCAATTCCTGTCCATTATCGCATCGTTTACTTTTACAACTTGCCCTTGTACTTTCACCTTCTTACCTGTAAAAGACATCGGATCTGAAACAAGATCAGCGATCGTCACAAGACCTTCAATTGCTGTGTTTATAGGGATTAACCCGTTTGCTTTTTCAATGAAGGAAACCAAATAGATTATATCAAATATTCTACTAAACTCCCTGCTTTCGAAATCTTTCTTTAGCAAACGACCCGTGTATATATATTCTTCGCCCACAATAAAATCATTCTTCAGAGTTGCGATCCAATAAGGTTCTCCTATACTTATACTGTCTCCTTCGCCTTCTACCTTGAGATATGAATAATTTGAAGTTTGTAGCACTTCAACGGCTTTAACTTTATACGAATCGCTCTTTAAAGATTCACTGTTAGAAGATTCAGAAGATTTATTCGGTGTAAAAATCCCCGTCGTTGATGAATCACTCCCTTTGGCCTCGATGACTTTTCCATCATCACCACAACCGCACAACATTAAGGAGCTTATTACCATCAACTTAACACATAATAGAGCTGAATTTGTCATTTTTTAAAACGCTGAATGATTTTGAGTGTAAATCTATGAAACAGTACGCCACTTTTATAGGAAAAATCATATAAACACATAGAGTTAAACCATCTGTAACTGAAGTGTCAGAATAGATTCCCAAGTAAAGGTTTAAACCTCCTTCCTAATCTATCTGTAATTCGTACTTGACTCCTCTATCTGCAAGTCCATCAAGTATAAACTGAACACATTCGTGGTTCTTTCCAATAAACTCAGGAACGACAATACCTTTCTCATTATACAATCCTTTGGCGAGCATTCTGATCGCCATCGTTGCAGTATACCCAGTAGTTCTAGCCATACTGTGCACTTTGGTCTCAGGGCAATACTCGTCAAACAGGGTGTACGTATGTCTCACCTTCTTTCCATTGAGTTCACCAGCTACTTCAATGCGCATAATGGTGTAGTCTACTTCTCCCGGCTTCAGTTCCCATTGTGGGAAAAGCAGCTTCGCAGTAAGATCTATTGGACGAATCATTGTGCCATTCACTTCTGTGGGTTCTGAACTAAAAAAACCAGCCTCTCGCATAATCTCCATTAACTTAATATGACCAGGGTAACGAAGCGTCTTTTCTTTTATGTTAGGGATGTGAGGCATGGTTTTGGAAAGGGATCGTATTCCATCACTGTTAAACGTCTCAAGAGTTCCTACCTTATCGAAATGAAGCAATTCCGGCTCTGACAATGCGGGCTTTGTGACAAGCTTGCCATTTTCTATATAACGCGCAGGTCGTGTATATTCTTCAATGACATCTATGGGGGAAAACACTGCTTTGTATTCGTAAGGAAGCTCTCTTACCTTAGGAAGTCCACCGACATAAATTAAA
>Ga0307984_1001356_pt1 | contig 10293 bp, 9 predicted proteins | sample EllFjometageno78_FD_203169 | JGI IMG/M metagenome (GOLD analysis project Ga0307984, IMG submission 203169) | Marine microbial communities from Ellis Fjord, Antarctic Ocean - #78 | ecosystem: Environmental > Aquatic > Marine > Unclassified | place: Southern Ocean | collected 2014-10-09 | reverse complement strand
CTCTTGTCTGTAAACTGGTTTTGAACCTGTGAGCCGTTGGCATTAGCGTTAATTAAAAATACACCCGTTTCATCTTCATTTGTCACCCAACGGAGTCCACCTGATGCTTGACCTATATAAGTTTTAAATGTTGATTCAGCAGGTAATTTAACGATTTTTTCTAAAGAGACCCTATCTGATATTATCGAATTTAACTGATTATCTATTTTTGAATAATCTTGTTGCATCACTTTTTCATTAGGCATCCGATACGCACCGCCATTGACTGATCGTATTTCATAGCTATCATTAATAATACTCATAGCTTGGTCTACAGCTTGACTGTTTGTTAAATCACCTGTTGACTTTATATATCTAGCTGTTTTTGCTATAGCCATCTCAATAGCGTCAATGCTTTCACCTCTGTTATTCCCAGACAAAATGCTCCCATACATAGTTTGTCCAATACTGCTTTCTCTAAAGCTCCCAAATTCGAGACTAACTTCTTGGTTTATCAATCTCACATCAGCAGATTCAACTCTTTCGCTTATGTATTCTTTTGTAGCCTTTTTCGCTAAAAGAAATGTATTGTTTATCGGAGCCAACGGACTTATCATTGTTAAATTTTCATACTGAGTAAATCCGTTTTTCATCATATGGGGGACTAAATATTTGGCATAACCCTGTCTTTGTGAATCCTCTATTAATTCCTTTAAATAATCAGCCGCTTCGCTAGGAGTTTCTTTCGAATCATAATCGGAAAATATTTTTTTCATTTCTGTGTCGGTATATATCCTTATGTCTTTTTCAGCAATGTCCATACCTTTTTGCAATACAACCATTTTTTCAGTTGTTATTTCCTCGCCCTTATTCTGGGACACATAGTATTCAATAAAATCTTTCTTGATCGCTGCGTCTCTCGCGGCAACTTGAGCAGAAAAAGAGGTGAGTATACTTTGGTCCTTAAATGATCCCGATTGATTAAATTTTAATGATAATTCATTTAATTTAGACTTCGTGGCTGTGTTGCTTGAAAATTTTATAGATTGGAATGCGCCGGATGCTTCAATCTTGGAATCCACAGTGATTTTAAATCTGTAAGCTTTTGCATCTTCTCCTGCCAAAATCAATGTATTGTATACTTTGTCAATGTTAACTTTGTTCTTTTCTGATATTTCGCCATCATTCCTTAAATCAGAAGTCAGATTATCTGTGATTTCCAACAGGCTACCAACCGCCCTTTTAGCCTTTTCTGTTTTTTCGACATTAATAATTTGTTTAATTTTTTCTCTATGTGAGTTGTTAACTATCCCTGGATAGAGTCTATCCTTGCCAGCCGCATCCATATTTTTTGACATATCATTCAAATCGCTGAGAGACATCTCTTGTACTTTTTGATTAAGAGTTACGCTTATGTCATTTATTTCCTTGCTTAACTCCTCCGTTTTCCTAGTTTTGGCTTTTGACATTACTAATTCCAATATCCTAGTCGGCAATTTACTAGGATTTATTGTCAAAGTCTTGCCTTCACTATTAACTATTTCTAAAGAAGTTTTCTTCTTTAAATTTTCCATCCCTTTTTTAAAGGAACCCTCATCTGTAAAATTTATTGATGGGTTAAGCAAGACCTCTCTTACTAAGGCATCGCCAATTTCATTTTCAACTCTAGTCTTATTTTGATCCAAAAGCGCGTCTATCTTAATTGTCAATCCAGGCGAATAGGATTTGTTTTTTAATTCACTTTGAAGATTAGAAATATCTTCTAAGCTACTGGCGTTATTCGATAAAAGCGTAAAATCACTTACTTCTATCTTTACCAAAGAATCCTCAAATGTTTTAGAATCTAAATTAGCAGTTTCTCCATTCTCTATAGCCGCAGCATGGGCGTTGCGCAACTCTTCTACCATTGCCTTCCTTGCCCCGTTTTCTATCGGCAATTTAGCTATTTCATTAGTTAAAGAATTTATATACTCATTATGTTTTGTTGAGTTGTAATCCCTGCCCCTATCAAACGATAATGTTTTATGGCTTTGCATCTTACTGCTTTGGTACAGTCCCATCTCAGTTTTGATTTCTTTTACTTGGCTTTTGTTTAATCCTTTATTAAAGTATTCTTTTTCAAAATTTTTGTTAAAGTCTTCTAATTCTAATTGAGCACCTACTGTATCTCTTTTTTTACTGTTTCTAATCACTTCATTAGATTGGTCATTATACAATGCTTTTATTTCACTTTTAGCAGCCTTCGTGTTTTCAGCTTGCTCGGCCATGCTAAAATTATACGCAACATCTTGAGCCTTTGCGTAGAAGTCAGCAGCCGCTAATTGAGAATTAACCAACCCAGGATCAGCCTTTAATCCTATTTGTGGGCTAACGTCTTTAACCCTTTGTCCTAATTGACTATATGTAGGTATCTTTGGCATATCTTTATCCTAATTTTTTAATATTCACCTACGCCCAAAAGCGAAGGATCTTGTTTAGCCGTGCCTCCTCCAGACATACCATAAGCCTTGCCAGCAGTTCCCAACAGTGTCGCATAGCTTTGGTAGTTTGCTGCACTTTTTCTAGCTTTGCCACCTAGCCTAATCATAGCGGCTTGAGCGGTTTTGTTTAGTTGCTGCGTATCGCTTGCGAATCTAAGTTCTATCATATCCATTTCAGTTCCCATATAGGCATCTCTCAAAGCTAGTAAATTACTACCTGTTGCAGTAACAACTCCCGATTTAGCTGCGGCAACCCTTTGCGAAGCCACTAATCTTTCAGACCCTTGCCTTAATCTTTTTTCTTCTTTTTTTGCATTTCTTGCTAGAAGTATCTTTTCATTCTCAGCAACCTGTGCACCATATTCAGCGTTTAAACCAGCTTGTTTGCCCGCAGCTTTTTGAGCCGAAGCCGACATAACTCCCGATACGACGATTGCTGCTGTTGCTACCCAAGTCATTACACCACCCTCGCAAAACGATAATAGTCCGAGCCATCTGGTCCAAACTTTTTCATTAAACCTTCATTTTCAAAGCCAAGCCATTCGACATATCTTACAGCTTGTTTATCATTTGTATGCACACTTGCTTGAATACGCTTCAAATCATTCTCCTCTTGCACATGATCTAACAGCGAACTGCTGTATTTGGCAACAGAAAAAGGTTTTTTGTAAGCCATGCTTGACATAACAAACCACGCTTCACCAACGCCTTTCCACAATCCATAAACTCCGCCAATCATAAATACCTTACTTTCTAGCATCGCTGTGTACGCACTTAAACAGTTCTCTTTCACCATAGCTAACTTTGAGCTTTCTGGAAAATGAAAATTCGTTTCTATCATATCTAAATGTTCTTTCTCAAACTGTATAAATCTAAGCGTCAAATGTATTAGACCTTCTCATAATAGCTAATACTGTCATTGGCAATGGTTGTGTCTGCCTTATTACAATCTTAGCATCGTTATCATAACCCGATGGGAATGATATTTCTTTATCTCCATTAAACAAAGGTACGGCTTGATCCATGCTCATACTACTGTCTCTGAATGGCAACCTATCTAAGTTATCTAAGTCTGGTCCTAACTCTGCACCAACTGTTTGAAAGAACCTGGCTGTAACACCATGTATTCTTTTAATCTTTCCTTGTGCAATACCATCTTCTGCACCAGCTTCCATTCTTAAAGTTTCAACTAATGAAGTATACCCATAACCAATATGAACTTTAGATGAACTTCTATCTAATGTAATCGCACCACCTGATATTGTCTTATCTGCATGTGCGGCACCATCTGCAAGTATCTGCACAGTCTCACCTTCTAAATGATTAAGACCAGATATAGTTGTTGTGGCGGTGCTATCGTATGACAACCCATTGTCTACAAAGAAAGCATCTTCAACATCATCATTGAAATACAAAGACTTTAGGTAAGCAACACTTCTAGTTGTTGCACCATTTATAGTTCTTTTAACGGATATATAAACTTGGTCTTCTGCACCACTTGGTATCGCTGTAATACTCTCCACGACAGCCGCCCCTTGGTTTGCTGTTGTTAATCTTGTTGTGTCTGAAGAAACAATACTTAAATAGCCATAAGCACTTGGAGCTGTTTCTGCAATCGTCACAACAGCCGCTGCTGGGTTAGCCACAGTAAAATCAGCGTGGGCGTTAATGACTGTGAATATATTATCTGCGGTTACGTTATTGCTTGTGTATGGTCTAAACCCCGTAGTGCTTGCAGGGCTACTAGCACCGACCGCTTCAGATGTAAATGTTATGACTTCGCCATCCGATTTGGTTAATTTTAATGTTGTCCCAGCTACTATGTTCGCATAATCGCTAACTGTAACTGTTGCATCGCCGAACCTGCCACCGACTTTATGCTCATGCCAACCTATTGTTGCATTAGCCCTATCATAAGTTAATCCAATTAATCTCCCATCGGCATGGACAAACCATATTATTAACTCAGGCTCTTGCTGCCAAACCATATCAGTCAAACCGCCTCTAGCTAAATGATCGGCTAAAACTGTTAAATCAACACCCAATAAACCATCCGTATCTAAATCAAAGGTAATCTCTTTTACTTTCTCAGAGCCTTTCTGAATTATTATTGTGCTGTTCCCAGCTCTTAGAGGTCTGATATCGCCAGTGCCAAAGGTGGTCTCTCTTAATACGTTTACGTTTGTCGGCGTTACTGGCTCAGAACCCGAGCCACCAGATAATGTGAATTCAGCACTAGTTGTTAATAACTGTAGAAATCTAGCTGGTAATAGATGCTTTATTACGTTCACTTGGTCTGAAGCTATTGTGACATTTATTCCACTATCGTCTAATATACCAGGAGTGTGATTTTCAAAGTCAGCCGACACTGAACCAAAGATTGTCTGCGGTTGATCTGTTGTTGCAGCGAAATATAATCGTTCTTCATAAAACCCTATGGCTCTTGGAAACCCTGTCGTTGCACTGAAGCTGCCAAACGACCATAGCTTTGTAGCGTTGCCACTTGCTACCACATGATCTGGCAAGAAACCTGTAGCGTTCTTAACTAACGCTGTTACTGTGGTCGCATTTGTATAGGCTGTAATCTTCACATAACCTGTCGCACTATGTTGGTATGTCCAATCAACGGCACCATAAGTTTCTTCGCCTTCTAAATGCACTGGAGGTGTGGAACCGCTTGTTTGCGTGCTTCCAGTAGTCTGTTTATAAACATTCCCGTTATATCGTACTGTGACAGTGTTTGCGTAACTTGTCGCAGCCACCCACTCATCGTGGTTTATTTCTAATATCTCTCTAAATCTTATTAACCTTCCAACATCAGTGCTGGCGAATGTGTCAGCTGAAGCTGTGACAGTAACTGATCCTGTGTTAGCTGAAGCGTACATTGTTGTATCGGTTATATTCTCATCTAAATACGGACCATCAGTAAAGTCGATATCGCTTAATGCCCATGCTGTATGACTCGTTCTTGTTAATTTTGCTGGTGCATGATTAATGTTAGCTAAGTATAAAACATCAGCGGACTGAGCAAAGTTGATTGTGGATAGTTGAGCCGTTGTGTACGTTGTTGTGACTTCTGTTATCTCACCAACAGTTCCAGCACTGCCATAAGTTGTGTATGCAGTGCTATTAATGCCACTTAATTGAAATGTGTTTGTGGTTTTCCCAGCAACAGTGAACTCTAAGTTGTTTACTTCTGTCATACCGACAACGCTAGCGATAAAAACTCTATCGCCATCAGCCAAGCCATGACCCGCTGCGGTCACTACGGCTGGATTAGCTTTAGTAATAGCCGTGATATCTGTCGTTGCTGCGGTGACTAAACCGCCATCTTTAAATATTCTAATATAATTATTGCCAAACTCTAATACATAGGCTTGGGTATCACTAAATTCAAAGTTAATTAATCTTACTTGCCCACCATCCTTAGATGTTCCTGCATAGTAAGTTCCAGGTCTTCGTGCAATACCGCCTTGCGGAAACACAACCATATTCTCTAGCTCTTTAACCGCTTCAGCGTATTTTTGTAAATCAATCCTGCCTTCTAAGCGTGGAGATATTTCACCCGCTCTGAAATTGGTGATGATAGACGATACTCTAGCCATATTAGAACCTTGCGTTTGTGTAAGTATCTGCCTGTAGTTGTTCTGGGAAGCCTTCTAGTGCATCCATACTTCGAGCTTCACTTAGCCTTGTTTGGTATAATGCGTATATAGATTGTGCTAGTGCATTACTTCCTGTAATTGCATAAGCCGTTTCTGAGGCTAACCTATGGGCAATCGTACTGCTTAGAAGGGGATCATACTGTTCCGTATCCGTAACTCTTCCAACATAAATGATTGAACAAGTACCTTCGTTAGATAAGACTTTTCTACCTTCGATCTTATACATAACATTGCTATCATACGCAGCAACATCATTGTTTACAGTGGAGTTCCAAAAAGAAAGAACCCTTAAACAATAAGGATCGGTTGGTAATGTAAATTGATAGGTGAATCCAAAAGGCGGTGCATCTGTGTCTTGTGCTAATGCAGACCTTGATATAGCTACGTTCCAAGTGTGTGATCTTAGAACTGAATCTCTAACTGTCTCGAATCTTCTATTGCAAAGTCGTGCTTCTTTTGAGTTCTCCGTTAATGCAGTAATAGTCGCTGCACCAAGCAAATCCATAGCTTCATTACAAATATCTACAACTGATGGCATATCAAACTCCTAGAGGTAAGGAGCAGAATTAACTGCTCCCTACTTATTTTGTTAGTTTACAACGTACTCTATTATGTATGCTAAAGTACCAGCGGTTCCACCAGTAGCAGCAAAAGTTATAGAAACATAATAAACACCACCTGGATCAGTAGCTTCACCAGCCATTTCATAAACTTTTAAACCAGTTGTTTCAGGTGCAGCCGCTTCATATCTAACATCTGCTATTGCACCAGCATCAGCAACGGCACTAGCAAAGTAATCTTCGTCAACCACTACACCTGCTGAAGTATGAAGTCCAACATTAAAAGTACATGAACCTCCAAGCGTGTCAGAACCAACTTTAAGTGTTGGGACTGTTGCATTAGATGGAATAGCAGCAAGCATTACAATGTCATTATCTGTACTGTCACCAGCTAATAATTCCATAGTTCCTTGTGCAATTCTAACAACACCTTGGTATAAGCCAGCAGAATTAATTACTGGAGGTGTAGCTTCAAAGTTCGCTACTTGGTCTGAGTTTCTTGTAGTCATAGTCTAGCCCTCCTAAGCTGATTCATCACAGTCGATTTGCACAACCTTGGATTCTTCCATACGGGTAGCACCGACACTCATGCAATAGTAAACTTGAGTAGCATAACCTTTGTCTGCTCTCTCATCTATTCTTGCATTAACATCTTTACCTATACCAAGAGCCAAGCCATCTTCTGCCCATGCAAAGCATGAACGGATGCTGGAAGCAACTGTCAATCTGTTTGTTACAATGAATTTAAAGCCCATGAAAGTATCTACGTCACCTTGGACAAGAGCTTTTACTGTATTGAAATCAGAACTTGTTACTGAGGTAGTTCCAAGTAATGCTTCAATTTGATTAGGACCAACAGCAATATATCTAGGTATTGATGGGTCAACGTCAGCTAAATCTAAAATCTTCTTAGCTTGAATTAACTTAGCAATACTCATATCTGCACTACCATTAGCAATTTTTTGTCCTGATGACAATGCAGTTGAAGTTGAGCCTGTTTCGCCTGTAAATGAAGTACCAAGAGCAGCGGTAATAAGTACATCATCCATTGATCTACCCATTGCAGCGGCAGCAGCCATTGCATAAGAAGATGTAGGATCGATTAACATTCTTACTTTGTCTTGATCGTCAATTAAGTCAGCGTATTCGTAGTCAGCTAAACTCACCCTTCTTCTTGCGTGAGGTGTGTCCATCTGTGGAGTATCGGCATGTCGGCTAGTACGCAACTGTGCAGTAGCAACCCCTACCTGATCGAAAAAAGCATTTTTACCAACAATGTTTTCTACACGAACTGCATCTCTAAGACGGCTTCCCATCTGTTGAGAAAGCATCTGCACGTTAGCAGAATACTGTTGGACAAATGCTGTGGTTATTGAAGATGACATTTAAAGTCTCCTAAAAAAAGTTACATTTGATATTATTTACAGCGTGCTACCCTTTACGGACACTCCTAGAATTTTTAGCCGACTTTAGGCTATCGTCTATCCGATTGTCTTGAGGACTTGTTTCCAAGCTATCCTCCATAATCCATTTATAATATATATCAGCAAGTTTCTCAGGATGCAACATATCTCTTTGTGTTCCATACTCAACCGCAAGCTTCATACATTCTAAACGAACCTCTTGTCGTTGTGTTAATAGATCATCCATGTATATGACCCATCAATTCTTGCATACGATCTACCGCACGTTGTCTTCCTATTGGGTCTTTTTTATTCCAATAAGAGTGCGATTTATCGTTCATAATTCCATCAACTTCTTGTTGTGCCATAGCTGGTGTAAAGTTAGATGTTCTGGCGTTATCAGACACAGTATCCTCACTTGTAACTGTGCTTTTAAAGTCACCCATAGCAGCAAAAGCTTTTATAAATGCAGGATGGTTGCCTATAAGTGTGCCATCATCTAGTTTCATTTGGAGTAAATCAGCCCCACCGAACTGGTCAACAATGCCTTTTGCAGCCGTCACCTTTGACTCGAAAGCGTTTCCCCACTCTTTTTGGAGTTCTAGTGTTGTCTGTTCCACTTGTTTTTCGGACTGAGCGTGCAGTCCTTCAGTCGCTTGTTCCACTGAGCTTTTGTAATAATCCAAGACACCCTGTGCTTGTTGCGGGCTTAGCCTTAGACTGTGTGCCACATCAGCGTATTTCTCTGCGACTTCTTCTGTAACAAAGGTTCCGTCTATTGGAAACTCATAACCCTGCGGGGTTTCTGGTCTTCCTAACTTACTATAAATATTATCTAAATCATCTTCTGTAGGGTTTACAGGCAATGGGATTTTATCGCTCCCTATTAATCTTTGTGCGTTTACATAAGACCTTGCTAGATTACCCACATCTTTTATTGGTGATAGACTTGGGTGCTCTCTTAATTCTTCTGGTATCATTTCCATGAAACTGTTACCAGACCCACCTTGTGCAACTTGTGCTGGGGTTTCCAACAACGAAGTTTGTACTGGTTCGGCTACCTGTTCAGCAACTTGCTCTGACATATTTACTCCTCTTTCATCATGTTATAAATGTGTAGTATGACTGCTCTTTTACCTTCTTCAAAGGCTGTAGCATTAGCATCTCCAGCTACATAACTTGAAGCTCGCCAATTACAGCGTACCTCCAAATCACTTAACACCTGTTTACCAGCGTTGTCGGCAAACGTGTCTTTATACATTCTCTTTAATTGTGCTATTTGCTCACTCATTTGAACCTGCCATTTGTGCGGCTTGTGCTACTTGATTAGCAGTAGTGACATCTTCTCTGCCTTTTTCTCTTTCCATTTGCTCTTGTTGCATAGCTGCACGTTGCTCTCTTTCTTCATCAACTGCGGATTGTGATTTAAGAACGACCTTTGGAACGCCTAACGCTTCGGTTAAGTAAGTAACCAATCCATCTGGATCAATATGATCTTTAACTGGTAAGGATTCCGACAACGGCATTAATATTTCTAACGCTCTCATTACACCATTAACTGAACTAGATTTTTGTGCTCTAGCTAAAGGAGATACATACTCAATATCAACATCCACACCTTGTAATACTTCTGGTGGTTGCGATAACATATCAGCACGAAGCATTAACGCAAAAGCTCTGTCGATCAAAGGTCTAAGCATTTCATTCATTAAACGACCAAGAACAGGACCAATAACTCTCATTCGCTCTTCTTGCCTTTGTATAACTTCTGTCGCTGTCATATTAGGAGTGCTTCCACTTAAAAGCTGGTCAACGTAAAACGCACTTCTTATTGCAGTTCTTCGCTGTTCTTCCATGTTTAATCCAATAGGTATATTAGCACCCGTCTGTAATGGCACTATTGTATCCCTTGAACCCGATCTGTAAAAATTTAATCCACCAGGCTGCGTTCTAATGGGAAGGAGAAACCCATCATCAGGAACCAATAGGGGAGGATCTATCATTTTCTGAGCAGCTTGTATGATTGTTTTTGACATTAGATTTAGCATTTTCACATCAGGCAATGCAATCATAGCTGGGGACCTGCCCATCACTTCTCCTGTTGCCTTTAAGAAGCGAGGAACAACGTAAGGTAATTCTTGGAATCCGCTTTCAGCTAATACCATTTTCGTTTCCATGCAGATATACATAGAAGAGTACGGCATAT
>Ga0307984_1001354_pt1 | contig 10299 bp, 7 predicted proteins | sample EllFjometageno78_FD_203169 | JGI IMG/M metagenome (GOLD analysis project Ga0307984, IMG submission 203169) | Marine microbial communities from Ellis Fjord, Antarctic Ocean - #78 | ecosystem: Environmental > Aquatic > Marine > Unclassified | place: Southern Ocean | collected 2014-10-09 | reverse complement strand
ATTATTATATTCTTCATAATTTCTTATAGCTTCTGCTAATTCTACCCAATCGTTATTAGGTGTATCTTCAATTGGAAATTCAATATTAGTATAAATTAATTGTCCATCATATAATGTATTTGGTGCTACATTTATAACATCTACACTATCCTGTGGTGCTGGGTATGGTTCATTTCCTGGTGTACTTTCAGGATCAAAATATGGATAAATACTATTACTTGGTCTAGTAAATATTAATGGTGTGTAATTTAAATAATTATTTATTATAATTGGTTTACCTACTCTATATTGTGTAAATCCAGTAGAAAAAGTTGTGGGTGTTGTAGTATTAGTATTATTAATCGATATTTGACCAAAACCATCCCAAATAGGCAATCGATTCCATGCATCACCCAAACAAAATTTATACATATCATGAGTTGCAAAATTACCATATATAGGATTTGCAAAACCCGCCATATTTCCACTATACACCTCATTTTCATCTGGTGGTAATGATTTTATTTGATTTCTTACTCTTCTTAAATATGTACTAGCTACAACTTCATCTTCTTCATCTTGATTAGAAATAGCACTAGCCATGTTAGGATCAGATAACCAAGACCGACCAAAAGCCGTATTTAAATAATCATCACCAGCACTTAAATTGGCTGGAATTATTTTAGCACAACCTCCATATTTCATAGGTATTACATCAGTAAATATTTTTTGAAATTTATAATTTAAATCTTGACCTGCGTATACTTGTACGATTGGCGCTGCGGGTGTACCAGGTGCTGTTGTTTGAAATAAAACATTATCTTGGGCTCCATAATCATAAAATCCATATCTATTATAAACAGGTGTAATATTAGAACTTGGCTTTTTTTTATTTGGATTTTGTAAATCATTATTTAATAAATTATCTAAATCTTCACTAGAATTTCCCATACCTTCAATAGTTTTGTGTAGTCTATCATTAATATAATCAGCTAATGAATCAATGTTTTGTAATAATTCTTTTACATCGATATAAATAAATGCTGACATTGGCTTAGCTCTTGGTGTTTCTGTACCATCTGGGTTTCTTCGTCCTTGACCCATACAATCATTTCTCATCATAATATATGGGTCATTATTACATTCTTCCCTAACATTACTGTTTCTGTAACCACTTTGTGGTCTCTGTGGTTCAGTAGTAGGCATTAAATAAGAACCAAAATTTCCGGCTGCGCTTGTAGACCTAGGAACGGTATCATCAGGTTTAAATTCTGTTAAAGGAAATTGTCTATTTTTAGATGGTGCAGGTATTGGACCTGTGAAAGGAGCAACGGCAGTTATTGGAGCTCTGGGTACTGGTTCTCCAATATAATCAGCATAATTAAATAAGGCGTTATTATGACCTCTGTGATATGTGTCTAAATCTTCATCGGTCGGCATTCCACCCTGATGTAAATTATCATAATTAATTTGTCCTATACCTGAACTAAAAGATTTTAAATTAAATGTCGGCATATCCCAACCTAAAACAAAATCATTTTCTAAGTCTCCAATATAAGGATTACATGCTCCTGCACCAACACCTGGGCTTATAAAGGTGGTTCTACCAACAGGTATAATACCACCATTACTTGAACCATTAATATCAGGATCAATCAAAAGTTCAAGATAATTACCAGCATTTGGTGCATTTCCACCTCCTCTTATTTTGTTAATTGTACCAGGACAAAACAAATCTTCTGCATCTAACCAAAACATTAATTTTTGTCCTATTTCGAAAGAACATTGAACGCCTGTTGCTGGTGCGGGGTTATTTTGGTAACCTGCTACATAACCTTGTTTAAAATTAGTAAATAATATACCAGTATATCCGGCTGCGGTTACCTGAGCTATTCTAACACCATAGCATTTATCACCAGCAACCAATGGAACAGCAGGTGCTAACCAACTAACTGTACCAAGTGTATCGATTTTTCCAAATTGATAAATATTATAATGTAAATCATTATGTGATAGTGTAGTAACCGCTTGAAAAGCTGGTGGAACGCTACCAATAGTATTAGAATAAATATAACCATTTCCAGAATTTGGCTGTCTATAATTACATGGTTGATTAGTTCTACCACCTGGGGTATTAGTTGCTCCTCCTAGTCCATATTCCGTGGGCATTTCGATAGGCATTTGTATATTTGGGTATTGTTTTTTTCCTCCAACAGCTGGAAGACCACACTGACCATTAATTCCACCACTTGGATGTAGAAGGGGTAAACCAACTGTATAAGTATTATTATTATTTAAATAAAAAAATACTTCAATTAAACATTTTGTATCACAATATGATTTTTCTTTATTACCTACTGTTAAATTTGAACCGGTTAGTTCAATTGTTGGTGTACTGGCTCCACTACCTGCAATATTTGCACATACCATCTCGATATTAATTTGGTCATTTTTTCTAATATTAAAATTGGTGGAACTTTGCCAAGATCCGTTAGTATTTTCATCATCTACTTCATTTATTAATGAATTTTCTCGTGAACATTCTATTAGATATGTTTCTGTACTTGGAAATCCTTGATTACTCATTCTATTATATTAAATATAGATATTTTTATTTAATATAATCTTTAAAAAGTAATTAGACTAATTTTTTACGACCCAGAAATCATTAAATTTCCTCCTCTAATTGTCATGATTCTTTCAACTTCTGCGAAACATATAATTCTATAATTTGCATATGTAAAAGGAGCTACTAGACTAATTTGGTCATCTGTACCACCTCTGATTTTGGTTAATAAAATCTGTACAGGTTGTCGTCCTATTTGGATACCATTACCCATATAATTTTCATCTGCATCTTTTGCAAGATTGACACCAAGATATTGTAATTTATATTGTAACATTTGATTTGTAATACCTCGAATACTTCGAGTATCACCAAATGCTCGGGCGTTACCGTCAATTATTCCTGTTGTTGGGTCAACCTGACCGACAGCAGAATATAAACCCCTATTTATTTTAATTGGTGTATCGAAAATTTGAGATATCTCATTATAAAATTTAGCGTCATTATTAAGTGGACTTGGAAAGATATTTTCATTATTGATAGTAACTTGCATTTCTTGACCGAGTGGAAATGCGCATGATTCATAATTACCTAAAATTTGATTACCATAATCTGTTCCATCTGCTGGTTGTCTTGGCTGAGCTATCGTAAGGTTACGTACTGTTTCATTATCAAGACCGAGTAACATTGACCGAGCTTGTGTAACAGGACTTGCAACATTTCCAGGACTTGGTACTGACCCTAAAATAGTTAGATAATCAGTATATACCAAAGTTACTCCTTTATCTAATTCTGCTTGAATTCTTAACATAGGATTTGGTACACCTATTTGATCTTCATAATAAATTAAATCTACGGCTAATTTACATGATGCTTGAACAATATTATTACCGGCTACAAAAGCGACGGTTGCTGGTGGTGCTATAACGGCTGCGGTATTTGTTCCAACAACTCTGGTACCGGCTACATCTTGACTAAAATGAAATTCAATTCTAATTCTTTCTTTTAATGCAAAAAGAGCGAGAGGTATTTGAGTTAAAATAGGAAATACTCTTTTTAATTTTAATGTAAATTCTGGTGTTGTATTTGCTGCGGTTGTACATCTGAAATGGTCCCTTTTATTTACTTCATTAATTGTAGTTTGCAATAAACCCGTAATACCTGTTGATGCATTAGTATTTTGTGTATCAGTATTTAAAGCGTTTAATTGATATCTTCCCAAATTACCATTTGTATCAACTTTCAAACCAGAAAATCCACCGGTATAAGTTTGTTGTGAATAATCTCTTTTATCTTGGTCTTCGAATAAAGAATGAGCTTGTAATAAATGAGCTACCTCAGATACTGAATTAATTAAGGTTGTTCCGAAATATAATTCAATTCTATCGAATAGACCATCAATACCAGCCATAAGTGGTAAATCCATATTAGCTGCCGTAGTTAATTGAATTTGTAATGCTAAGTCATCTGATAAAATACCTTGTTGAGGTAAATCAAATATAGCGATTTGTTGATTAAAAGTTCGTGGTTCAAGAACCATGGTTTCTACTCTTTGACTTTGCGATTCCATTTTGGAAATTCCCACCATCTGGGCTAAATCTTGCGATTTTCTTTTAGACATTTATAATATACTTAGATAAAATATATTGTAAATTAATTTTTAAATTTTTATATCTTTTAAACACTTTAATTAATAACTTGTACAATACCATTGTTTCCATAATTAATTCTAGCTCTATAACTAAAAAATGTATACATCGATACTGGCGAACTACCATTTAAAAGTGATTGAATTCTGATACCAAAACTAGCCGTTTTCATATTAACTGTTCCACCTACACCTTGCATATCTCCTACTCTAATTCCAATACCATAAGCATTAGAATACGTCCCTGACCCTGCGATAGCCTGAGTTACTGATACCGAATTATGCTGTGTATCATTATTAGCAAAGGGTAGACCCTCTGAGTTCTGACCAGCTATTGTATCAGTAACAGGACTAGTTTTTGGTCTTATTGACATACCATAATAATACTGTCTGAGTGCTTGAAATTTACTATTACCGAAAGTATCACCTACGCCAGTTGTTTTAACAACCATTCTAGATTCATCGATACCTTGTTGTAAAGGAAATAATATTCCTGATCTCAAAAATGAAAGTCTGGTTATTGGTGCTAACTGGTCATAAACTCCGGTAACCGGGTCAGCATTTAATAACGGTGTTGTTTTATATCCATCTTCTGTTCCTGAACTAATATGTGTAGTAGGAATAAATGAAGAGAATGTGGTCACCACTGCGGAAAGTGCTGGATTCAACTGAGTCATGACATCATTATTATTAATAACTGAATAAAAACTGCTGAATGCTCCAAAGTCGTAACTATCGATATTTGGTAATTTACCTCCAACCGGCATACCATATTCACCCATCAAAGTAACATTTGTTAATTCATAGTATCCTCCACCAGCTACGGCTGTTCCGAATAAAGCCTGAACACTAGGTTGAAGTGACCATTTTAAAAATAACCCCCCTACTCCATTATCATTAGAAAGAGGTATATCAGATTCACCCATAAATAAACCCGCCATTATAGGCATAGCACAACTTATTTTTCTTCTTGCGTATCTGTTATTTACTTCTACATTTGATGAACTACCAAACTCATTAGATAAATATGTTGTGTAATCATCCCATCCGGAACTATTACTAATAAGTGAACTTTGTAATCTACCAAAATTTCGAATAGTTTCTAGATTTTGATTTAATGTTAAATTATTAATTTCTAATTGCTGAAATAAACCAGCTACACCTATTCTATCATTTAATTGAACTTGACCGGCTGTTGGTGGTACATCAGCACTAGTGAAAAGTTCAACATCAAAACATAATCTTAGATTCTTAGACCTAAGATACATTTCGGCATTTGCGATGGTAAAGGTAATTAATGGATTACCACTTTGAGGACTCCATTTTTGTGAAGATGAATTTTGATTATCTGGTGCAATTTGAAATTTACGTACGGCTGCAATTCTTGACATTTATATTATCTTAGATTATATTTTTAAAAATGTGTCAATTTTTAGATATATAATTTGTTAAACTACCATTAATACTATATAAAAATTAATGATTATAATAATCATAATATTTATCCAATTGTTGTTTTCTTTTTTTAGATTTACCGTATAATCTTTCCATCCTTTTTAAATCATAAATACTTTCATGTGGTTCTTCATCTTCATCAGGTTTTACTAGGTCTCTTGCTAAATTTATAAATTTCTTCTTTGGTATTGGTGACATTGAATTTGGTGTTAAAGTATTATCTTGATTTTTATCTCTCCAAAACATTGATGTAATAGCTCCCATATTATTATTAATATATATAAATATTTTAATAATAGTAATTTTTAGAAATAGGAAAAATAGGCAAATGTTGCTTTTATTTAATATTTTTAAATATAAAAAGTTCCAATTTGAATTCGCAAAAAAAACCTACGAAATAATTTTCTAAAAAGTTCTTTTTTCCTATGTTTCCTATGTCAACCATATTATATCATTTTCTAAATTTATTTTCCAACAGTAATAAAATGTATCGAAATTACATGCATTACTTTTTACTTCTTTTCCATTTACCGTTTTAGTAAAGTTAATTCTCTTTTTTGGTATTATTATTTGTATCTTATCATTAAGATTTATAAATAAATTTCTAAAATATTGAGTATTTATTTTACTACTTGGTAAAATTAAAATAAAAGGTTTATTTAAAATTATTAATCTTTCTAATACTTCTTTTGTTTTTGAAAATGGTGGATTACTACAAATAATATCCCCTTTATTATTTTTAAAAAAATCAATCTTTTCATGTATTACATTAAATCCTAGGTCTTTTAGATATTTTCCACTTTTTGAATCTCCGAAAAATGCTTCCCATATTACCTTATTTTTTGGTATATAATCTTTTATATCTTTCCATGCATAAAATGGTGTCATATAATCATCATGTTTAAAAAATGTATCATGTGTAAAGTTAGCCATATATATTTATATTAGATATTTTTTTAAAATTCTACCGCTACTTGTCCAGGTGTAATTACAGCTGTTCTAATATGATGTACCCATGCATTTGTGAGTTTATTTAGTACATTATCTGCTGCTGCTTGACCATATCTAATATTTAATCTAACTTCATTTCTATTAGCATTATAACTATGACCCTCTTTTGACAAAGCTCTTGGAAAAGTACACATTCTAGCATTTTCAGTTAAATTTCGTGGTGGTACTTTTAATCTAGACATTGCTTTTTCAGTTTCATGCAAATGTATACCATTCCATTTTAAGGTCTGTACACTATTTTCACTCATAACTCTTGATACATCAACTCTACGATTTGGAACTAGACGTGATCCCAGCGTGAACTGGTATGACTCAGCTTGATCTCCTTTGGGCTGGTAGGTGTCTTCATAAATTTCACTAGTCATTCTCATTGGTGCAACAACAAGAGACATGGCTCTATTTTCAACAGTTGGTATTAATAATTCAGTTTGTGGAACCTTTGCATTTAAATTTTGTCTGTATAAATTAAAACTTGTATAATCTAATCGAACACCACCTCCTGAGTTCATTTTACTCAATAATCCTCGTAATTTATCGGGTGGAGCCTGAACCACAGAACATGTCATACCGACATTAGAAATAGTGTAAGATGCACTTAAAGAATTAGCGTTTACCCAAACTTTTGTATTTATTGGTATCGCTGCGGTGGTAGCTGGTGCTACTGCAAAAGTAAAACCAACTCTACCGGCTGTATTATCAAATCCGGTAATTGGTCCTAGATTGATTGCACCAGTTGGATTAGCTGGTGTTGGTACAAGTCCTGCATCAATCCATAATTCTTGACCTACACAATATGGTACATTAACATTGGCTGTAATAGCTGCGATATTATCAGCTCCACCTGGTACTGCATCTACACCAGCGGTATTCAAATTAAGTCTTGTTAATGCTGAACCAATTGGAATGGGTATAAATGGTATAACGTCACTAATATTTGAACCTGAACAAACAAAAGTTTGAGCGTTTTCACTTCCAGCAACTGGTAAACTATTTGATTCTTTAATTCCTACATAAGATGAAGCACTAGACGAATAACCGACCTCAGTTAATGCTCTCAATGCTTGTTTATCTGATTTTAATTGTATACGAATTCTAACCCCATTTAACAAGAGTACAGGTAGAATTTTTGAGCCTGGTGAAAAAAGACCTGATTGATATAGTGGTAAAATACATTCAACTGGTGTAGTTGTAGTAGCACTGGTTGGGGCATTATGAGTAAAATATTGTGATCTTAATGACCTTCCAACAATTGGACTTCTACCTTCCATTAAATTTCTAGAATTTGAAAGACCTGAATTTTTATTATAATGATAATATAAAGCGGTCCATTCCGCCATGTTATCTAATTGTTCTAATAACTGACCACCATTTGAGTAAATAGATACGGATTGAATCACACTATAACCACCAGCCATGGGGTCAGGATTTACTAAACAATTCGTTGTTTCATCGATTCTTAAATCCCAAGAAATAAAAGTCCCTTGACGGGCATTTAAAAGGGGTACTTCTTCCGGTGATACAAAGATTTCGATTATATCATCTGCTTTGTACTGACTATTTCTATCCGTCAATATTGTTTTTGAAATTGTGTTAACTTCTGACATTTATATTTATATTAGATATTTTTTTTATTAATTTAATTTTTAAACTAAATTAATAAATAAACATGTGTAAAAAACTTATTGATTTACTGACGATGTTGTTGGAGCTACTAAGCTTCCACCCACATCAATACCTGGTGGTTTTATACCTGGTAATGCTTTATCTCTTAAAGTTGTCGCTGCATCACCTGCTAATCCGGATTTGACTGCATCGGCTATACCTATTCCGGCTCCGGTTAAAGCACCAGCAATTTGAAAAAATCCGCCAATTTCCGGCAACCCAATAGCATCTAAGAAACCTCCTAGTTCTTCATCACCTTCTTCTTCTTCTGGTAATGCTTCTTCTTCACCATCATCTTCATCTTCACTACCTTGAAAATTTCCATCCTTATCTATACCTTTACTATCTAAATCATTGTTTGATGGTTTTGGGTCTTGTGTTTTTGTTTCTTGGTCAAGATCATCACCTAAACTACTTTTTGATTCACCTGTTGATTGTTTTGATTCACCGCTTGATTGTTGTAAATTATTGGTTTGGTCAGCATCAGGATCAGCATTAAGTGAATTTCTTGTACTAATTTTCTGTTGGTCAAAACCTGGACCCCTTGATTTTAACATTCCCCTAATTTTATTTGCGGTTTGGTCTGCTTCTGATAATTCCATTTCTGAACCATCAGCTGATATATTTTGAGCTCCGGGGTTTCTATCTAAGAAAGAACCTGGCTTTACATCTGAAACACCTTGTTGTACTCTTGCGTTTGCTTTTCCTAACATTGATTTAAATGTATTTCTTACAGAACCAAAGGTTGACCTAGCTTTTGAACCTAAATTCTCTAAATTTTGCGAAACCTCTGTGGCTCCGTCCTCAGCACCTCCAAGAATACCTTTTAATTTTCCCGCTCCATATTGGATAGCTGATTTACCAGCTTGTAATACCTTACCACCTCCTGCGACTTCGGCTAATCCGGTTACTTCTAGAATGGTTTTACTGGCTGCTTCATAATTGTCTTTTAAATCTTCAATTTTATCAATTGCATGGTTTCTACCCATAATCTCATTATCTCTTAGGACACCAAGAGTATTAGCGTAATTTTCAGTATCATTACTTAATGCTTGTCCAAAACTATTCATTTATATTACTATTAGATATATATTTTTTTTATTAATATTTAAATTAAAATAATTTTTCTTTAAAATTTAAAAAAACTTCTGGGGGTGTTGAATCCATTCTAAAATATAACCAAGAATATGGATTTACTTTGGCTTTCGTCATGAATTCATCAAATCGACCACCAAAAGTATCATCTAAATCATATCTTAAAGTGTCTAATTCTTTTTTATTTTTTATCATTCCTGATACCATCAATCCTGTTGCATTTGCTCTAATCATCGGTATTAAATCTAAATATTTTTGTGTACTATATATAAACATTACTGGGTCACCTGGATTTACATAATGTCTGAATCGTGAAGCTAATTTAAGCAATTCACCTCCATTACCATTTCTTCCACCTCTTTTATTAAATTCGTTATAGCAATCATCAACAATAAGACAATATCCAGTATCTTCACCTTCAATTTTTTTCTTTCTTTTTTGATTTTCAATTAAATCTTTAATAATTTTATCATCATATTTATCAAATACCGTATCTCTATATTTTGCTACTGTAAATCTACTACTTGAATCATTAAAAGCAGTTGGTGATACGACCGCTACCGTATCAAATAAATCTTCAAAAAAATTCTTATTATGAATCCAATTATTCCATAAAACACTTTTACCAGTCCTCACACCTCCTATAATTGGTACCAGTTGACCCCTGTAAGGGTTAGGTAGGTTAGGGTGTAATTCTCGATGGTTTTTAGAATTCTTGAATTCCTCTGGTACAATGGGTAAAATTGTTAAGTCATTATTCATATTAATATATAATTAGATAATAAATAAATATTTAATTAAAATTAAAAAGTTTATTATTTGTTAATTATTATCTAATTATATTATATAATGGATACGTATGATATACAAACCCTATCAGATT
>Ga0307984_1001353_pt1 | contig 10299 bp, 3 predicted proteins | sample EllFjometageno78_FD_203169 | JGI IMG/M metagenome (GOLD analysis project Ga0307984, IMG submission 203169) | Marine microbial communities from Ellis Fjord, Antarctic Ocean - #78 | ecosystem: Environmental > Aquatic > Marine > Unclassified | place: Southern Ocean | collected 2014-10-09 | reverse complement strand
GGCTTGAACTGCTGTCTTGGTGGATTGCATTTCAGATGTCCGTCCATACGCACATCGCCTGCCATCTGTGGCTCGTGTGGCCTAATGGATAAGGCGCCTCCCTCCTAAGGAGGAGATTGCGGGTTCGAGTCCCGCCTCGAGTATTTTGCGATGCAATCTGTTTACCCTGGAACACCGACCGTCTGTTAGACGCAACCCATTGCCCAAGTGTTTCCGTTGTTTGGACAATCCTCCTGGAATGGAGAATGCCCGTTGCTGTTGACGTGACTATGCACTGTCACATTAATTGAATTGGTGGCTTCCGCATTGCTTGGTCGACCCGTGACCGAGCACAAGTGCGACTTTGCGTGTTCGCGCAGGCGTGCTTTTAGCATCGTGTGGGGAGGTAACCAGCGCCGTCGCGACTTTACCACGGTCAGTTTGCCCGAGTGGTTAAGGGGGTGGACTTAAGATCCACTGCAGGCAACTGCGCGTGGGTTCGAACCCCACAGCTGACATTGCGTGTTTAGCAGGAAATTAAAACACGCGGGCATGCAGATGTGATTGTGTGCTTGGCCTTTGTTTTGTGGCTGAGCCAAGGATCGGTTATCGGGAATTGTTGCGCGGCTGGTCTCTTGTAGTCCTTTTGCTTGTGTCGGATGATGCGCGCGCGCGAACTTGGCGGCAACACGTGTTGATGTGCGGCCATGGTGCAGCGTCCCGGACAGTGATTGCATGTGCATGCGGGGCATGAGGTTGGGTATTTGGGAACGTCAAATATGCTGGCTCTGAAAGTCCAGTCGTCCAGTTGCAGTTCTGACTCGGCGGAGACATACGTATTATTCGAATTCGAGAAAAGCGCAGACTCTAAGCAATTGCGCAACAAATTAAATAAGATCGAGTGACCAACTCCTGAGAACAGGTATATGGTGCCATTCCGACAACGAGTGCGACGAGATGTTGCTGTGGCTGGCGACGTGATCTCGCAGTCGAAGATGCACGCACCTCCCGGAAGGCACCGATGCTGGATCCCCGCGGTTTGTCAAGCGGTGAGATCACCTGGAAGTGATGTGTACGCGTCTTCGGAATCCACTTGCTGCTTGCCGCCGTGCATTTCGGCATCATTGTCAATCCGGTCCGCATGTCGATGCTCCGGCACAGCAGTATGTATTTTGCCCGTCAACAATACGATGCGTCCCCCAAACAATTGAACGGCAATGTTGATGTGTTGGCGGGTTGCCCTGCTGAAGCGCATTCTACCCGGAAGTTCGCTTTTTATGCCCAAGGCAGATTCGTGTGGACAGTTGTGAAGGCTCCCTTAGCTCAGTGGTTAGAGCGATGGTCTTATGAGCCATAGGTCGTGGGTTCGAGCCCCACAGGGAGTAGTGTTTGTTTGCACACGTTGCGAATCCTCTTGAGTTTATGCGGGACCAGATTATATGGAGCCATGGCATTGATCAGCGGCAATGATTATGCACGCCAAGCAATCGCATGCTGTGTCACATCCAACTGGTCCATGGCTCGCACACGGTTCTTGTCAACGGAACATTCATTTCACGCACCAATATAAACACGAATGCATTCTTAGATCGATAACGGCATCAAGCCAATAACACATTGGTGCCCGGTATCGAAGCTGAACTTTCTGTATTGTGAGACATCCGGTTTGGGAAATTGTTTTTTATCCATTCCTGTGTAATCACACAACGCAGTTGATCACGACTCTGCAAAATATGATGTATACAAAATGACCCTGGCAGGACTCGAACCTGCAATCTTTGGTTCCGAAGACCAACGCCTTATCCATTAGGCCACAGGGCCAATGAATTTCCTCTCCAACATCAGGCCCCGGGCCAGTATCTTGGCGTAGTGAGTAATGGTCACTGTGTGTTCGACATGCTACAGCGATTGGTGCAGTGCAGCACCCTGCATTCACATTGCTGGGCACAGTACGGCAGGCAAGGATCACCGGAGTTCCAATCGATGTTGCGAACATATGTGGACGGGCCAGTTTTTCAAATATCATTTGTGAGTGAACTGAAGAGTATAAGATGCGGCAAATATTATTGCTCGTGACAGGGCACATGTTGCAGCGCTACAATGCTTGAGTCACCGTAGCCATTTTGGCTCAAGGAATAAGTTGGGCTGTTGCGGTCGCGCAAGCCTTTTTTTGTCCCCGGGTCGATTCTCCCCGAAGACAAATCATTGATCAAACAATTCACAAGCACCGCAAAATCTTGCATAGTCAGCACATGGGCAGCAAGCAGACATTCCAAAATTCAAACCATACTTCACCCGAACATTATTGAAAAAGTAAAAGCATTTCGCAATGTAAAATCTTACTTCTACTATGGGTTGAATTTGTCCATTTGAGATTATTCATGGCATATATGCCCGCCTAGCTCAGTCGGCAGAGCGCAAGGCCCTTAACCTTGTGGTCGTGGGTTCGAGCCCCACGGTGGGTGTTTTGCCGCCAAACCTCCATGAGTGTCAACTGCATCAGACAATATAGCATGCAGACGAGCACCAGAGGCTTCAGCATGCGAAGCCTGACGACATATGCAACTTGCTCAACCTTCGTTCGAGTTGCGATAAGTCTTTGCACGCCGTATCTCTATACTTCGGAAAGGGCCACATTTGGACACGGTCGGCAGCTGACGCAAAACAGAACCTATATTCACATGGAAGTTCATTCCTTGCAACTGGCCTCGTGGTGTAACGGTTAGCACTCTGGACTCTGAATCCAGCGATCGCGGTTCAAATCCGCGCGAGGCCTTCTTGTGTTTTTCCATACAAGCCCATGGCACTGGCACACGTTTTGTTAGGAGTTCTACGACCACGTCGCACTTATGCAAGCAGGCTGTAAGCTGACATTCTACTTTGTGCAATGCCCACGACTACGATTCGTGTGGTCTTGAAGAAAATTGTTGCAGTTTCTTATCCATTCCTCGCGTTTACAAATATTTTGCATAGAGGTACACCCCGCGCCCCCATGGCAATGGGATTGTTTCTGTGTACATGAAATGTCATCGTCAGCGCTTTATGGCGGCCAGGCTGTCAGCAGCGTCGCCTCAGCAGAGCACTGGAGCGGCAATCTTCCAGGACTAGCTGCATGAACGACATATTCGTGTGTAAGAAATAGGCACACGCATACACTTTTACATTTGCCCACAGGTCTGCGATATGTGAATTCCAAATCCATATTGAATGCATGCCCGCCTGGCTCAGTCCGCAGAGCGCAAAGTCTTAACCTTGTGGTCGTGGGTTCGAACCCCGCGGTGGGTGCTTTGCATCCCCGACGAGCACTGCTCAGGCAGGTTGTTCGGTGGCGAATGAGTTACCAGCAGAAGAACACGAGCGGCGAAAGCTTTCTCAAGACCGCAAGCCCGAGCTGCCGCTACATCTTGCGTCGCCCGTGGGCAGCGGCCGACCATTTCCCATGTGCCCCGGCATGGCATCTAGAACCCATCGCCACGCTGGCAGTCTGGCCCGGCGGGGCGCAGCGGGCGTCGCATGAATGTTTAGCCATTTTTGTCTTATTGCTTTAGCGGGGCAGAAGTCGCGCCGACTGGATACTGAATACGGCAGCCGCGGTTCAATTCAGCACAAGACTATCTTCGCCGTGTCGTGTGAGCCCCCGGGTGCCATGCAGCGCTGTTTTCGCGAGGCTCGCGACATTCACCAATCTTGCATATCATGAATCATGACCGCGCACAATATTAAGCAGACAAGCCGTCCGGTGATTGCGCAAACAGATTCCTGTTTTGCAATTGCGCAGAGGGAGGTGTGACAAGCCTGATGACAGATGTGTCGCAAAAATGACACCTGTGGGGTTCGAACCCACGCCCTTTCGGAATGGCGCCTTGAGCCACCGCCTTAGACCGCTCGGCCAAAGTGTCCGTGCTGTGTGTTGCCGAATCATCCTGTCGCCTGTTCGTGCAAATAGAGCCCGGGAATTCTATCGACTGAGCATTAAGTTTGTGGTTCATATCTGTGCATTTTTGTGCCCGTGTAGGTTCGTGTTTGAATGTCGGTGGTTGTTCGATATGTCTGTCGAGCATTTACCGTCACTGCTGTGCGGATCCCGATTCCCAGGTTTTCAACATTTGATAAGCAGTTTTGTCTTGAAAGGGAAAGAATTAATACACACTGGCGTATTCTCGCCAGTAGTAACATGTGGCGGCAAACTGCCGGGCAATCGCTGTCTAGCATATCAAGACATTGCGAAGCTACATTCGTTGGAGACTTGTTATGAGCGGAGTGGCGCAGTGGTTAGCGTGTTGGGCTCATAACCCAAAGGTCCGTGGATCGAAACCACGCTCCGCTACTTTTTCGCTTGCTGCCCCAGAATATGCGCAGAGGACCTCCATGCCTTTGCATAGCACTGCTGTCTTAATTGCGCCAGCGTGCAATTGCATTTGTGTGCTTGTGTACGAATGCAATCTGGCAACCACTTCCGAAACACTTGGCTACCAGCAGGAGCAAAGAGGACCATCTAAATGGTAGCGGCGATTTCTTTTGTTTCCAAATTATGAATTATGTGCCAGGTGATTTTTGGTTGGCGCGTCAAAAAAGTTGCATACGCGTGGGTGGCCGACGGCAACTTGTACGACCGAGGCAAGCCTTTCGCAAGGGGCAATGCCAAGCTGTGGGCGGACAGGCAAAATCTGCGTGGACGTTTGAGGTGTGTGTAGAATTTGCGCCCCGGTGCAAGCGCTCGCGCGCGGAATGGGCGGTGGATCTGGTAGTGAGGGGCCCGTTCCAAGTAAGTGCTTGTCCGTCCTTCCCAGCGTTTGCGTTTGCGTTCGAGGGCACAAACATACATATTTTTATCACATGCTTCTTTTGCAACCGGGCACATGGTGTAGTGGTATCACACCCGCTTAGCATGCGGGAGGCCCTGGGTTCAATCCCCAGTGTGTCCATTTGGATCCCGCCGCGTCCGCAAGTGCCATCGATTGGTGATGACAAACATGCCGCACATGCATCCAGAAACACACAATATGAGAATGCGGTACTTTGAAAGGGGGCTTTGTCACACGGCGTGCCGGCTGGTCGTTTTTCCCCCCAGCATGTTCGACAAGGTTGTGGTTGTTTACATTTGTAATCAATAACCGAAATGCAATTATTCGTCATCTGTTTTCCTCGCGCCATTGTAAATAAACCAGATGCATCAGCCGGGAATTGAACCCGGGTCACATCGATGGCAACGATGTATTCTACCACTAGACCACTGATGCCAATGAACACAGCTTTGGCCCACCGCTTGCCCACAGTGCAGCCGGATGCGATCTTGCTGCGTTCACAAAACATGATTTCAAATCCACGGGCAGTCGGAGCATGTGTTGATATTGCAATACTTGCCGCGATGTGCGACCTTGCGGTTGTGGTTTCAACAAGCGCAAGCACACAAGTGCAAGTAGGTTGCACCGTGTTTGTGTCGTGTTTGTCATCGTCTGGACGATCAGATTGACATGACCTCTGCGAAATGTCACTTCGCACACCGCGGCAGCGCATGTTGACAAGTGGAGCTTTCCATGTCTTGTTTGACGGCTTGTATCCTCGCACCATTCTGTCAACAACACAAAGAAAAACAGAAGTGTTGATAAGGGAAGCAAGTCAAACTCCAAGAGAAGAGCCAGGTCGCGCTGTGCACCCAGGAATGCTGGCAGTTGCGCACAGAGCGAATGCAATCCCAAGCCTGACTGGGCCGAGCGCCATGGGTCGTCGTCAGGCATGCTGTTAGCTGACGGCCATACCGCGTCGAATACACCGGATCTCTTCTGACCTCCGAAGTTAAGCGGCGCAGGGCCCGGTTAGTACTCGGGTGGGGGACCGCCCGTGAAGACCCCAGGGTGCTGTCAGCTTTTGGTTTTTGCTGCCTGACCCGTGTCTCATGTGTCAAGACAATGCGGTGCATGGTTCCTGACTCGATAGACACTTGCGCGGGAAATGGCAAATCCTTATTTACATCGCAAGTCGTGAGATTGGTCCGCCCTTGTAGAATGTACTGCCTGCCGCATAGCAGTTCTTGCAAACCCATGCGCATCTTTCAAGGTGGTGTCAGCTTTTGATTCTTGCTGCCTGACCCGTGTCCCATGTATCAAGACCGTGCGGCGAATGGTTGCTGACTCGCCAGGATTTTTTGCAGGATTTTTTCTCTCATTCTTATCACAAGTCGTGTGACTGGTCCGCGTCAGTAAGGTGTATTGCGCCATGGCAATCCTTTAAACTCATGCGCATCTTGCACGCTACATTGGAGAGTGGCTGGAATGCTGGCAATGTGCAATGGCTCATAGCCGTCAGTTCATCAGCCCCAGCGCGCCATGAATGATTTGGATGTGAGCATCCGCAGCCAGTGTGTACCAGCATTTTTTGATCGCCCATCAAACCAAGCTCTGAACCTCGTCGTCTCTTCGTGTCAACGCAGGCCCTGCTTATTGGCAGCGAAGTCATTATCTGTTCGGCCGAGCATTCATTCTGTAAGTGCGCCTTTGCCCCGCTGTTCGTTCTTCGGATGGCGTTGAGATGGCACATGCAGCCCTTGTTTGTTTCACATGTGCAGCGGAATGACGCAGAGCCTGGCGGCGTGAGCGAGCACAGGGCCAAACAGCAGTCAAAACTATCAGCGGAAATAATTTCGCATAACAAACCAGCCCAGCAGCGCTGTCAGGTCAGAATGTGGCCAGTGCCCGGACCAAGAACCTGCGCAATCCTTTGTGAAACTTTTGTACCAACGTGATTTGATTTTTCGTCCATCTGGAACAATGGAAATACAGAAAAGAGCCTCCTGTGGGATTCGAACCCACGACCTCCCGCTTACTGAGCGGGTGCTCTACCAACTAAGCTAAAGAGGCGCTGATGTGTGAGTCTCCCCAATTGCATATTTGCACTGACGCTGGCAAGCTTCCCGCACACCTTGGCGGCGTGTTACAGAGAACTTGAAGATGACAGAGCCGGGCGCAGCATTGCTATAGGTTCATGGCCGAGCGAAGCAGCTCTGCTTTATGTTTCTGGTGTGGTCATGACCAGTTTGGGTTGGCTGGGTTTTCCTTCATGCAATTGCCCACAGATGGCCAAGGTGAATAACCTCTCATGCCATTGCTGCAACGAAGCATGATTGCAAATTTCGCAGGACACACGATGCATAGGTTTTCGCAGCGATACACAAAATGCATCAGCCGGGAATCGAACCCGGGTCACATCGATGGCAACGATGTATTCTACCACTAGACCACTGATGCCAGTGAGCAAAGTGTCGGCCAAGCGGTACTTTCACATAAATAAATACATCTGGGTGTCTTCATGCGGACAGGAGTATTCAGCACCATGGTTGGTTTGAGGCACTTGGCGCAGCAGAGATTTGTGTCATATGGAGAGAGGCCCATGTTTTTTGATCCCATCCCTCCTTGTAGCTGGAAACGATCTCAATGGCAATGTGTTGATCATGAAATCGGTCGTCCCATCTGTATAACTGCTTGTAAGCAGTTCTTCCTGAACGGCAATGCTTTCCGACTGATTGACCAAAAAGCTAGCTTAGCATTTGTTGTTCCGGCCAGCAACCATTTTCTCATTGCAGATGTTTGCACATATTGTGCATCGACAGTTTGGCCGAGTGGTCTAAGGCGCTGGCTCCAGGCGCCAGTCCGCAAGGGCGTGGGTTCGAACCCCACAGCTGTCACTTTGTTCTTTATTGCTTAATCGTGATTTAGGGCTTGAGCGTGTAGGGAACCGACCTATCTTGTCAGGGTCACCACTAACGGCAAGATGGAAAAACAGAAGCGATGTTCGATGCACCACCGCAGAGTCGAATGAATGCCAGTGGGCAACACGGTTCATAAGCTTGAAATTCGAACCATCAGGCACCTGAGAAATCAAGGGGCACACCCAGTGCCAGGCACAGTCGGGGAAGGCATTAACTTCGCACCAGCTTCGCAACCCTCCATACCATCAAGCGTTGCGGCCAATGTTCGATGAAAGGAATTAAATGGAGGGTTGTGAGGCGGGTGGTAATGAGGAAACATGAGCCAAGGGCTCAGAAAGTCTTGTGAAGTAACCTGCACTCAAAGCCTCCGTTCCATCCACCTCTCCTGGGAGCGGGCTGTGTGGCATAAGGCCGAGTCGCTCCACATCCACAAGCAACTTGCCTTGCTCCCTTCCAGGGATGTGATTGAATGTGTTGGCGACTCTATGAGCCCAGGTCTGCTCGTTAACATTAACGCAGATTCCGCCACTGAAGACGACAAGATGTTCGAAATGTCAGGATATTTCAAATTTCGCTCCCGCCCGATTCCACAATATCTGAAGCTCACTTGTGTAGCCAAGGCAGGTTTTGAGCCACTGCCTTGCTCCAACCATTTTGTGCAATGTCGGGCCTGAGCCGAAACAGTTTTGCCCACAACCGATTGGGCTCCGGATCCTGAGCCGCTTCATTACCGGAGCTTCATCTATGGTTCACTTGTCGAAGATGAAGCGGATTCTGAGCTACCGCCTTGTTCATCCTGTTTTGAACAAATGCGGGGTTATGTCAGAAGAAGCGTTATGCACACAACCATTTTGGCCCCGGATCCTGAGCCGTCCCACTGATGGTGCTTCGTCAAAGGGTTACTTGTATATCCTGAGCCAGGTTCTGAGCCACCACCTTGCTCAACCAATTTTGTGCAATGTCGGAGCTGAGCCGGAACACTTGTGCACACAACCGCTTTGGCTCCGGATCTTGAGCCGTGTCATTGATGAAGTTCCATCTATGGCTAGATTGTTCAGGCTGAGCCAGATTCTGAGCCACCGCCTTGCTCAACCTTTTTCGTCCCATTCATGGAACTCATCTATAATTTGATTGTCTCAGCTGAGCCAGATCCTGTGCCACCGCCTTGCTCAACCTGTTTTGCGCAATGTCGGGGCTGAGCCGGAACAATTGTGACCGTTTTGGCTCCAGATCTTGAGCTGTTCCATTTATGGAACTCCATCCATCTATGGTTTGACTGTTGAAGCTGAGCCAGATTCTGAGCCACCGCGTTGCTCAACCTTTTCTGTCCTATCCATGAAGCTTCATCTACGGTTTGATTGACTAAGCTGGGCCAGATCCTGAGCCACAGCGTTGCTCGATTCATTTTGTGCAATGTCGGGGCTGAGCCGGAACAGTTGTGTACACAACCGTTTTGGCTCAGGATCTTGAGCCGTTTCATTGATGTGGCTTGACAACAAATTGGCTCGGGGGCTCGGCGCCTTCCCCCCAGAGCTGTCAGACACGATGCCGGGGAAGGGCTTCCTCGAAAATCCCCAGAACAAGTTCAGAACGTGCCATTCTGGACGTGTTTGAAATAAGTCCTGATGTTCCCGGTGCAGAACATGGCCGACTCGGATTTTAAACATAGCCAGAACGGGGACTCGGGACCGGGTCGCGCACGTGAAAGCCGATATCCTAAGTAGGTAGACTATTTTGGATTTGGGCTCAGAGACAGCCCAGACATTGGAACAACACCCTTCCTGAGATGACAATCCAAACATCGATGAGCTCTCACACATCCAGTGGCACCCGCCAAGATACCACCGCGATTAATGTCACTGGCGCCCACAGATCCATTCACGTCAGACAATCGAGTTCGAGCTGCGGGCTTCGGACATTTCTTCTCCGCGGCGATATCCAAGTGGGGTCGGCTTTGGTGGGATATGTTGCTGTACTGTTTGGTGTCAGCTTGACTACGCATGTGCATGCAGTAATGTTGTTATTGTTGCTTGGCAGCAAACGACACCGAGGGGATTCGAACCCCTGCGGGCAGAGCCCAATGGATTTCTAGTCCATCACCTTAACCACTCGGTCACGGTGTCCATGTATCAGACGATCCTTGGATGGATTGGGCTCCTGCACATACTGCACATATTGCACATACTGCACATATTGCACATATTGCACATATTACACATATTGCACATATTGCACATATTGCACATGTTGCACATATTGCACATATTGCACATACTGCACATGCTGCACATATTGCACATACTGCACATATTGCACATACTGCACATGCCGCACATGCTGCACATATTGCACATATTGCACATACTGCACATACTGCACATATTGCACATACTGCACATACTGCACATATTGCACATACTGCACATATTGCACATACTGCACATACTGCACATATTGCACATATTGCACATATTGCACATATTGCACATATTGCACATATTCCATAAACTGCACAAACTGCACATACTGCAAATGTTGCACATGTGGAACATACTGCACATACTGCACATACTGCACATACTGCACATACTGCACATACTGCACATACTGCACAT
>Ga0307984_1001352_pt1 | contig 10306 bp, 6 predicted proteins | sample EllFjometageno78_FD_203169 | JGI IMG/M metagenome (GOLD analysis project Ga0307984, IMG submission 203169) | Marine microbial communities from Ellis Fjord, Antarctic Ocean - #78 | ecosystem: Environmental > Aquatic > Marine > Unclassified | place: Southern Ocean | collected 2014-10-09 | reverse complement strand
TAAGACTAAAGTACTCGCTGCTTTTGGTCAGTTGGTAGATGTTATCTTCGGCACTGGGCAGTTTCCAATTGGTGTTAGAGAAACGATGGTTCCAGAAGGCGTGTCAAAGTACCGACACCTCGACCTTTCGCCGGGGGTTGAGACAAGTATGCCGCAAGAAGTAGAAGAACCCGTAGCTGAAAAAGAAGAAGTTGCAGGCCCGTTTGATGTAGGTTTTGAAGGAGACGGAAAAGTCTTAAAGGCTGGAGCTACATTCTCTTCAGGAGAGTCAGCTTTTGAAACAGCAGTTAAAGAAGCAGAAGAAGCTGGAACTTTAAAGTTTGCTGAAGGCCCGTCTACTGATCCACAGGGCTTAGAAATTGCACCCGCTAAGCAGGCTGCTAGAGAAATGCAGAAGCTTATTCACGATCAAATTGAAGAGTCTAACGGCTCTGCTGAATTACGTAACGCTATCTTTGAAGCTGCGTTGTTTGGTACTGGTGTTGTTAAAGGCCCATTCAACCATAATAAAGTTCTTGGGCGTTGGGAAAAAGATAAAGAAACAGGCGAAAGAACTTACAAGCCTCTTTCAGTAAGAGTGCCACGTATTGAGTTTGTATCTATTTGGGATTTCTTTCCAGACCCGAATGCAACTACAATTGATGATTGTGAGTTTACTTTTCATCGTCATAAGTTCAACCGCACACAGCTCAGGTCTTTAGCAAAGCTTCCATACTTTAACAAAGATGCTATACGCGAATGTCTTGCGATGGGGCCAAACTATGTTGAAAAAGATTATGAGTCAGAACTAAAAGACGACCAACAGACAGAAGAGTACGGCACAGGGCAGTTTGAAGTTCTAGAGTATTGGGGCATCATGGATGCTGAGTATGCTCGTGAAGTAGGGATGGAGCTTCCAGACGAGGTAGACGATTTAGATGAAGTACAAATTAATGCTTGGGTTAGTAACGGTAAGCTTTTACGTGGTGTTATTAACCCATTCACACCTTACAGACTCCCATACAATGCCTTTTCTTACGAGCGTAATCCTTACTCTTTCTTCGGTATTGGCGTTGCTGAAAATATGGACGACTCTCAACAAATAATGAATGGTCATGCACGTATGGCAATTGACAACCTAGCGTTGTCTGGTTCAGTAGTTTTTGACGTAGATGAGTCTGCTCTAGTAGGTGGACAGTCAATGGAAATATACCCCGGCAAGGTGTTTAGAAGGCAAGCAGGGATGCAAGGACAAGCAATCCACGGCATTAAATTCCCTAACACAACGCAAGAAAACTTGCAGATGTTTGACAAGTTCCGTCAGCTTGCCGATGAGCAGACAGGTATTCCAAGCTACTCTCATGGACAGACAGGCGTACAGAGCATGACTCGTACAGCTTCTGGTATGTCTATGTTGTTAGGTGCAGCAAGTCTTAATATTAAAACAGTAGTTAAAAACTTAGATGACTTTTTGTTAAAGCCTCTTGGTCAGGCATACTATCAATGGAACATGCAGTTCTTTGATGGTGACTTGAACATTGAAGGAGACTTAGAAGTTCGAGCAATGGGTACAAACAGCCTAATGCAAAAAGAAGTACGTAGTCAGCGTTTGACTATGTTCCTTCAGACTGCTCAGAACCCAGCTATTGCACCGTTTGTTAAAATCTCTAAGATTGTTAGTGAGCTGGCATACAGCCTTGACTTAGATCCCGATGAGATCCTCAACGATCCTGAAGAAGCTGCAATCATGGCACAAATCATAGGAGCACAAAATGCTGGACAAGCAACTGGCGGCGAAGCTATCGCCCCTGACGGCCAACAAGGAACTATGGGAGGCCCTCAAGGAGCATCTCAACAACCTCAAGCACTTGGAGCTACAGGCACTGGCGGTGGCAACATCGGAACTGGAAGTGTTCCGCAAGCAGGGGAGAGTGAGTTCTCTGGTTAATCTGTTGCAATTAAAAGATCAAGTCCAAGAAGCTAAACAACGAATAGAAGGTTAATAGACATGCCAGAAAATAAAGATGACAGACGATATAGAATGCAGATGGAAGAGAAGAAACGTATCTCTAAACTAGAAGAAAAGACTGCAAAGAACGCTGCTGAGTACAACAACGCAATGGAATCAGGCGATGTTTCTCCTGAAGTAGAAAAAGAAGTAAAAGCAAAGCAAGCTGAGCAAGACATGGATCGTGATATGAAAGAAGCTGCTAAGCGTTTTAACTTTTCTGATGGCGGTGAAATGAAAAATGATCCTATGAAAGTAAAGTATAACGAAGGTGGGTCTATGCTTATGCCGCCTGAGATGGATCAAGACATGCCTGAAGATACCTACGACAACATCCCAGAAGATGAGATGGCTGCTGTAGAAGCTTCACAACTTCCAGACGCACAAATGGAAGAAGACTACGCAGGCTTTGTTTTAGGACAGTCTCTAGACGTAGAAGAACAAGAATATTTAGCAAGCGTTCTCACAACTGATGAGCGTTTGGGTGGCATCTTTGACAAGATTATGGATGTTGCAGGAGAATTTGCTGGCGAAGGAGCTGTAGAAGGCCCCGGAGATGGCACATCAGATTCGATTCCCGCAAGGTTATCGGACGGTGAATTTGTTTTCACCAAGAAGGCTACCGATCAAATGGGCGCTGATCAGCTACAAACTATGATGGACGAAGCTGAGAAAGCCTATGACGGTGGTTATATGAAGAAAGCATTTGGCGGTATGGTCGATGATGTTCCAATGGACGAAACTCCAGAGGAAGAGAAGTTAAACACTATGATGATTGACGCTAACCAGATGCCAAGTGTACGATAACGATAAAGCTACTTCAGGAAACTGAACCCTTTATCACAACTTAAATCCAGAGGCCACCTTGACGTAACAAGACCCTGTGTTATAAACGCGAATAATACAGCCACCTTGAAAACTGACAAGCCCCAAACGGAGTGTGATGTAAATGTCTAATGTAAACGAACAAATTGAAGAACCAACTGCCAACCCGTATAACTCGAAAAAGTCTTGGCACACGCAAGATGCACCAAGTAGAGGTAAAGCGGATGGGCTTTTCTTTGAAGAAGCACCTCAACCACAGGCCACCCGCCAACAAGCGGCCCCTTCGGAAGATGAGCAAGAAACCAAAGGAAGAACAAATTATAAGAAAAGATACGATGATCTAAAGAAACATTACGATCAGAAGATTGCCGACTTTAAACAGAAAGAACTCCAACTTACAGCAGCAGCAACAGAAATGCAACCAGCATATGCGCCGCCTAAGTCAACTGAAGATCTTGAAAATTTTAGAGAGCAGTACCCTGATCTATATGAAACTGTAGAAACTGTTGCACACTTACAAAGTGAACAGCAGCTCCAAGCTATCAAAACAAAGATGTCTGTGATCGAAGAACGAGAATCAGCTATTCAACGAAGAGAAGCAGAAGAGACTCTAAAAAGTAAGCACCCTGATTTTGAAGAAATTCGTGGTGATGAAAAGTTTCATGTTTGGGCTAAAGAACAACCCGAAGCAATTCAGGATTGGATCTATAATAACCCTGACAATGTTGGCTTAGCTATCAAAGCTATTGATTTTTATAAAATGGAAAATGGTATTCAAACAAGTTCTAAGCAAAAGACAAAGAAATCACAAGCTCCCAAATCTTCCGCAGCAGATATGGTATCCACACGGACTACTCAGATAGATGCTAAGGAACCAAAGATTTGGTCACAACGGGAAATTGCTAAACTGTCTATGGCTCAGTTCGATAAATACGAAAGCGAAATCGACCAAGCCGTAATGGAAGGCAGAATAGCACCTTAATTAAATTGTCTTTTTTAGGAGTAACACATAATGGCTTATAACCAATCGGACGCTCTATTCGAGCAAGGCACCGACACAGACGGTAACTTTGGCAACTCAGTAACCGGACAAACTAACAGCTTCTTCCTACCCTCAATCTTTTCTAAGAAGGTTCTTAACTTCTTCCGAAAGTCTTCTGTAGCTGAAGCAATTACCAACACTGACTACAGTGGTGAAATTTCTGGCTATGGCGATTCTGTAAAGATCATCAAAGAGCCTGAGATTACTGTTTATCAGTACGAGCGTGGCGCTGACGTAGCTCAGACTAAGCTGACTGACATTGAAACTACTTTGATTGTAGATGTGGCTAACGCATTTAAATTTAAAGTTGATGATATTGAAACTGCTATGTCTCACGTAAACTTTAAAGAAGTTGCATCTTCATCTGCTGCTTACGCTCTGCGTGATGCTTTCGATACTGGTGTAATTGCTAAGATGTTTGCTGGTGTTTCAGCTTCAAGCCCTAACCACATCCTTGGTAGCGACAGTGCTACTGACCTAGCCGCAGGAACTCTTGACGGCACTGGTAACTTGGACATTGGTTTCGGTTCTAACGAGCATGATCCTTTGGATGTCATGGCTCACATGGCGCGTCTTCTTGACGAGCAGAACATCCCAGAAGAAGGTCGCTGGTTCCTAGCTCCACCTAGCTTCTACGAGCAGCTCTCTCAGTCTAGCTCTAAGCTGATGTCTGTTGACTTTAATGCTGGTCAAGGCTCTATCCGTAACGGTCTGGTATCTTCAGGCAAGTTGCGTGGCTTTGACATGTACAAGTCTAACAACGTACCCGCCACTTCTAACGCAGCCGGTCAGATCCTTGCTGGTCACGTTAGCTCTACTGCAACTGCACAGACTATTACCAGCACTGAAGTCCTCCGTGACCCAGATAGCTTTGGTGACATCTGCCGTGGTCTGCACGTTTACGGTGCTAAAGTACTGCGTCCTGATGCACTCGTATCAGCGTTCTACGGTATCGACTAAGCAACAAACTAGAGATGAGGGGTGTAAAAGCCCCTCTGATCTTTGAGAGGTAACATGGCAATTATAGGAAGTAATTCAAAACCTTTAATGATTAAAGGTAAAAAAACAGGGAAGATTTTAGGTGACACAGGAAGTTGGTACAAGCCAGAGAATAAAAAGAAGTACGAAGATAATTATGATGCAATCTGGGGCAAGAAAGAAACAGCAACTTTAGAAACCACACAGGCTAAATAAACATGTCAACATCCTACTTAGATCTAACTAACGAGCTTTTACGCGAACTGAATGAAGTCACTTTAACGGCTGGTTCTTTTGCGACATCGGTAGGAGTTCAACAACATGTAAAAGATTCTATCAATCGTGCATACTTTGATATTATTACTCAAGAACCACAATGGCCTTTCTTAGCTGTTGATGAAAGTGGTGAAACAGATCCCATGTACGGTAACGCCTATGTCCAAACAGTTGCTGGCACACGATGGTACGAACTAAAACCTTCTAGTGATAGTATTACTACTGACTTTGGTTCTATTGACTGGGACAATTTTTATATAACTACAGTTGGCGTTGATGGAGAAACTGCTCCTTATACTGCGCGCAACCTCCGCTTCTTGACTACTGAAGAGTGGAAAGACTTTAGACGAGTCTCTGAAAATTTAGATGACGCTGACACACAGCAGTACGGTCAGCCTAACGCTGTAATCAGAAGCCCAGACTCACGGAAGTTTGGACTCAGCCCTATCCCTGATAAGGCATACCGCGTGTGGTTCTATGCGTGGGCGCTCCCTACAAAACTTGTAAATTATGGAGACTCTGTAGTCTTTCCTGAGATGTACACTTCTGTTCTTTTAGCTAAAGCCCGATACTACATCTGGCAGTTTAAAGACAACCCTCAAGCGGCAGCATTCGCATTAGATGACTTTAAAAAAGGAGTTCGTAGTATGCGTTCTAACCTTATTGAAGCTGCGCCGACTATTATTAGCGATGACAGAATGAGATTCGTATAATATGGCAGCTTCCCAACCTTATGGTATCTCATGCAAAGGAGGTTTAAACACTAACCTTAACCAGCTTGAGATGCTTGCCCAGCCCGGATTAGCTACAAAGCTTTTAAACTTTGAAGTAGATCCTGATGGTGGCTATCGCCGTATAAACGGCTACGCGCCTTTTGGCAATACTAAGCCAAATGGAAGTAATAAAGTTCTAGGACTTGAAGTTTACGCAGATGGAATTATAGTATGTTCAGGTGATGGCATTTTCTTTAGTGTTGATGGAGCTAGTTGGTTGCAGATTAATAGGGCTTCGGTTCATGCTAACGGCGATAACTATTCTACATTTACTGGAAGAAGCTTAGACGCTCGAACAGGTCAGCTACAATCTAGCTTCGCGCTGTACGAAGGCAACACTAACTACGGTCAGATTATTATTTGTGACGGAGTAAACAAACCTTTTTACTTTCACATGGAAGGTACTGGAGCTTTAACTACTCGCACTTTCTTTGCAGAAGAAATTGTAGTAACTAGCACTCACGCTCCTTCTACATGTGCTGTGCATGACCATCACTTAGTAGTTGCTGGAGCTGGCGCAGCTAAAGATACTCTTTATTACAGCCATAACTTTGAGCCTGAAAACTTTAATGGCTCTGGAGCTGGTAACATAAAACTATCCGATCAGGTGATTGGACTTAAAAGCTTTCGAGATGACTTGATCATCTTTTGTCGTAACAGTTTACACAAGCTTATTAACATTAATGATTCTAACAATATTGCTATTGTACCTATTACACAGAACGTAGGTTGTTTGAGTGCCCAGAGTATTCAAGAAATTGGCGGTGACTTGGTATTCCTAAGTCCAGATGGCATTCGTTCTGTTGCTGGTACATCTCGTATTGGTGACGTTGAGTTAGGTTCAGTAAGTAGACAAATACAATCCATTACTTCAGACGTTGCCAAGGCAATTGATACGTATACAATAACAAGCTCAGTGTTAAGAAGCAAGTCTCAGTACAGATTATTTTATACTATAGATGGAGAATCTATAAAAGTTGCTAAAGGCATTATAGGAACTTTAACTGCTAACGGTTTTGAATGGTCTGAAACAAAAGGCATCCAAGCTACTGGCTTTAAAGCAGGCTTTAGTTCAAATGGAGTAGAGAAAGCGTTTCACGGTGATGGCGATGGCTTTATTTATAATCATGACAAAGGCAACAGTTTTTATCAAGACGCTGTAGCTTTTAATATTGAAGCACAATATTCAACACCCAATTATGACTTTGGTGATATTGGAACTCGAAAGACTTTACATTACGCAAAAATCTCTATTACGCCTGAAGGCGAAGTTCAACCAACACTTAGAGTGCGTTACGATTACGAAGACCCCGCAATACCTCAACCGCCTGATTACGTTTTAGACTCTGTAACTTTTCCAGCTATTTTTGGAGTCTCAGTTTTTGGAGACACTATATTTGGAGCAAGTAACGACCCAATGCTTCGACAAGCCATACAGGGTAGCGGTCATGCCTGTAGCTTTAGAATCAGCAGCGTAGACCAAAGTGCGCCTTACGCAATTAACGGCTTATACATAAATTACGTCCCAGCAGGCAGGAGATAACCCAGATGGCAGGAACAAGTTATACACGACAAAGCACTCTTACAGATGGCGATACTATTACAGCATCGCTTTTTAATGACGAATACAATCAATTAATAAATGCTTTTGCGTATGCTACGACAGGCGTAACTGGACACCAGCATGATGGTGGGGCTGGCGAAGGCGGCAACATCGAGATAATTGGTGATCAAGATTTTAAAAACAAAATTATAGTTGACAGCACCAACAACCGCTGGAGCGTCTTTGTAGAAGTAGGCGGCACATCCGTTGAACAAGTACGCATTGAAGACGGTGTAGTGTACCCTGTGACCGACAGTGACGTAGACCTTGGCACAGATGCTCTGCGTTTTAAAGCCGCTTACATTGACAGCCTGACAGCTACTGGCAATCTTATTGTTGGTGGAACCCTTGTGGTTACAGGCAACGTAGATTTTAATGGCGACTTAGATGTAGACGGAACAACTAATCTTGACGTTGTTGACATTGATGGTGCTGTTGACATGGCTACAACACTTACAGTAGCTGGCAACGTAGATTTTAACGGCGACCTAGACGTAGACGGCACAATAGAGTTTGATGCTATTTCGGGTACTGGAGCTGTTACAGTCACAAACATCCTTGACGAAGACAACATGTCAAGCAATAGCGCAACAGCCCTAGTAACTCAGCAGAGTGTTAAAGCCTACGTAGACGCACAAGTTACTGCACAAGATTTAGACCTGACTGACGGCACAACAACTATTGCAATTGATTTAGATTCAGAAGCTCTGAGTGTGTTGGGCGGTACTGGTGTTACTTCTACTGCAAGCGGCAATGGCGTAACGCTCGCAATTGATAGCACTGTAACAACTCTAACAGGCTCACAGACGCTAACCAACAAGACCCTGACTTCTCCTGACGTAAATACTCCTGACATTGATGGCGGTACAATAGACGGTACTGTAATTGGAGGTGCTACAGCCGCAGCGGGTTCATTCACTACAGTAGGCGCTACAGGAAACATTACAGTTGGTGGAACTGTTGATGGTCGTGATGTTGCTGCTGATGGCACAAAGCTTGATGGCATTGAAGCAAGCGCAACTGCTGATCAGACAGACGCAGAGATTCGCACAGCCGTTGAAGCTGCTACAGATTCTAATGTGTTCACAGACGCAGATCATACTAAGCTTAATGCTATTGAAGCTTCCGCAGACGTTACAGACGTTACTAACGTGACAGCCGCTGGCGCTCTAATGGACAGTGAAGTTACAAACCTTTCACAGGTTAAAGCTTTCGACTCTACTGACTATGCTACGGCTGCACAAGGCACTTTAGCTGCTGCGGCACTTCCCAAGTCTGGTGGAGCAATGACAGGAGCTATTACCACAAACAGTACCTTTGACGGTGTTGATATTGCTACACGCGATGGTGTGTTAACTGCTACTACTAACACCGCTAATGCTGCGCTTCCTAAAGCTGGTGGGGCTATGACGGGCACTCTTGCGCTTGGAGACAGTGTAAAGGCTACGTTTGGTGACGAGCCAAACCTAGAAATTTACCACAGCGGTTCCCATTCTTTTATTGAGGACGTAGGTGGCGGCAGTTTAATTCTTAAAGGCGGCCCACAGCTCAAACTGATGAACGACGGCGAAAATGCTTTACTTGCTCAAAAAGACGCTGGTGTAACGCTATATCACAACAGCGTAGCAAAGATTGTAACAACTGCAACAGGCATAGACGTTACTGGTGATATTGTACTAGGGGATATTAATCCTACTATTACATTTAACGATTCAAGTGTCACTGATCTTTCACACGCTGTTTTTTCATCTAGTAATAATTTACGGTTAACTTCTGATGTATCTGGTGTTGATGCTGGCTCTAGAGTTGAAATATTTGATGGCTCTACAGAGGTTGCAAGATTCTCAGCAGGTGCTGTATTAGTAACGGGCGAGGTAGCGGCTACATCACTAGACATCTCAGGCAACATAGACGTAGATGGCGTTACTAACTTGGATGTTGTGGATATAGATGGCGCTGTAGATATGGCGAGTACCCTTCAAGTTGATGGGGCTATAACTACTGATACTGATCTAACTATAGCTTCAGCCACCCCTGATCTGGTCTTATCTTCTCCTGCGGCAACTTGGTCAGGAGGCGAAGATTTAGGAGGGGTTTCATGGTACACCAGAGACACAAGCGGAAGTGGGCCAGATAATGTAGCAAGGATATACGGAGAAAGTAGTAATTCGAATACGCTCCCGAATGTTAGCTTACATTTTCAAACAGGCCTTGCGGGTTCTATATTAGACCGTTTTGTAATAGATTATGACGGCTCACTATCCACCCCAACCGCAGGAACCTCCAATGTCCGCTTTGGCGTAAACGCAGGTAACTCCATTGCAAGCGGTGGTAATTATAATACTGTCGTGGGCGATGAGGCGGGTACGGCGATTACTACGGGTGATTATAGTACGTTTGTAGGTTATGCCGCAGGAGATGCTACTACTACGGGGCTTGATAATACGGCAGTGGGTGCATTGGCATTAACGTCTAATACTGTTGGAGCCTACAACGTAGCTATAGGCCAAAGCGCACTACACAACAATGTAGACGGAAGTAACTCAGTGGCTATTGGTAGGCTTGCACTCTACGCACAAGACCCTGCAAGTGCTGTTGAGATGTATAATACAGCAGTCGGTTATCTCGCAGGAACAGCAGTAACCACTGGCGTTCAAAACACCCTCATCGGTGGTCTTGCAGGGGATAGATTAACAGATGCTGATGCAAATGTTGCTTTAGGTTATCAAGCTCTTACGCAAGATAGAAAAGGCAATACTTCTGTTGCTATTGGCGCTTACGCTCTTACGGCTCAAGACTTTAGTTCAAGTACTAATTCGTTT
>Ga0307984_1001351_pt1 | contig 10314 bp, 12 predicted proteins | sample EllFjometageno78_FD_203169 | JGI IMG/M metagenome (GOLD analysis project Ga0307984, IMG submission 203169) | Marine microbial communities from Ellis Fjord, Antarctic Ocean - #78 | ecosystem: Environmental > Aquatic > Marine > Unclassified | place: Southern Ocean | collected 2014-10-09 | reverse complement strand
GAGAAGTGAACTGAGAAACAGTAATGCCGCCAGACATGTTAAACATACTGCTGGCGCGAGCGTACTCATTTTCAAAAGTCTTATTAATTTCCTCTGGATCTGCACCAGCAACAATCATCGCCTTAATGGAACTAAAAGCCTTGTAAGACTCAATCTCATTTGACTTCAAGACAGCCGCTTTGTGCGCAGTAATCTCTTTGTTTCGTAAGGTTTTATATGTGCTGGCAATATACTGAGCGCCGCCCTCGGCAATCATGCGAGTGTATGCAGTTGGAGCTTCGTCGGCGCTATACATAGCCTCAACGTAATTGCTCATGCGGTCTTTGTATTGCGCAGCGCTTTTTGAACTGGCGGCTATCTCAGAACCTTTAGCTTCTATTTCAGACTTTAGTGAGTCAGCAAATCGTCTATCAATTAAATCTTGATATGAGGTCGCAGCAATGCGGCCAAAGCTGGGGGGTGGCGTGTAAGCAACGGGCATATTTGTTTCGGGATCAATGGCCACAATCTCACTAGATGCCACCGCCATGCCAGCCTTGCTGCCCACATCTTGAGCATCCTCAGCTGCAAGTTTGTATTGACGATCAGCCATTTCCCCAGCAACACGACTGATTGTTTGGCCGAGTTGCGCCGCACCACCCTGAGTACGAATCACACCTACAGGCTTATTAAAGACTTGAGCGCGTTGTCTAATTACTTCTGCCATGATTCTACCTTATTATGTCTTTACTGATTTGTAGCTAGAGTATCCGCCAGATGCCTGACCCGCCGCTTGAAACAGTGAAGAGGCTAAGGCCGTCTTTCCTGAGCGTTTAGTCCTAGCAGCTTCAGCTGCGTATTGATTCGACTGTCGCGTTTCTTGCGTTTGGATGCGGCCCACATCTTCAGATGCAATTTCTTTTTGCTTATCTAAAAATGCTTTAATGCTGCGGTCCGATCCAATGTCACGACCAGAGGCAGCGAAGGATGCAAGGTTTGTAGATGTCGCTATGTCGTACTCATCCATACGCGCCCTAGCAGCTTGAGATGCAGCCGCACTGTTAAATTTACGCTCGGTCTCAATGTTAAAAGCTTCAAGATCTGCCTCCTTCTTAGCGCCAATGCCGCCAAGAATTGTGCCTAGAACCTGAACACCCGTGCCGATGGCCATTAAAGTAGCTGACATTAAACTATTAACTCCGAGATAAGGCCGTTGATTTGAAGAGGTAACGGCTCGCTTTGTGTAATTCTAACTTGAGGGTTCCTACTGTAACCAAGAAGTCTAACCTCTTTGTTACCAGTGAACGCATCGCCAAAACTAAACGACCTGTTGTTTACAGCCACAGACTGCACGTCTTTAACATTCAAGACCACATTTGTGATTCCGCGCACACTACCTGTTGCTGGGCCATTGCCCACGTTTTGATCAACAGGGTTTGTAGTAACCGCAATGTCAAACTTAAACCCAACATACAGCTTGGCGTACTCACTATAGCCCGTTGTGTCGATGTAGTTTGGTGTCCCGCTAAGAACAGTAAACTCACCAAGGTAAACTTGCTGGCCGTTTGAAATGCCAATCACATCCAGAACGGTGCCAGAAGGGCCGCTAGAATTAGAAATATTTACGCGGTTAGATGTGTTGGTAAGATATTCCCAGTGATCCAGACCAATATCCTCAGAGAACTCATATAGGTAATGATCTCCTGTAGGCCCCATTACTTGCGTAAACAGTCTCTCACCTATGGCAGCAACAGCTTTAAACTCATAGCCAGTAGGCAACTCAACAGCAGACCAAGCAGCGCGTTTTTCTGATCGGTTAGAGCTGAACAGCGCCATGCTGCCATCTGCCATCACAATCGCAGCATAAGACTCACCAGAGCCAAACCCAGAATGAACAACAGCCATATCTACTGGTGTTCTAATTAGGTGCTCACCAAGCGTAGAGATTGAGGTGGATGTGTATGCGTCCTCGGAGTCTGTATAGAGGTATTCCCTTACAGCCTTACCGCCACGCTCAATGAAAATAGTGCCACCGTCAATTGATTCTGGGTTAATAAACTCACAACCAAACGGAGTCTGCTTTCTGATCTGAGCATTCGTTGGAGTGATTGCTTGGTTTAGGTATGTAGGGACGTATAGCTCATCGGACAGCGTAAAGATCTGCAAATCACGGTTGGACTTGAGGTATCGTATTTGATTTACATCACCAGTTGCAGCAACAATGTTTATTGATTCGTTATCATTACCGTCACCAACATCAAAGTTGAAGAAGTTTCCAATCTTACTCATCCAGATTGTATCTGGCTCCGCTATCGTTCCGCCAAAGCACAGACGATTCTCATGGAATGTAACGGCAGCAGGATACCCTCGGGCGGCAGAGAAAGCCTGTTCATCCCATTGGTTCGTAGGCGCGTGACACTCAACGTTTACATACCCACCGCCATCTTCAGATGTGGTCGCAGAGCCACCAGCGCCAAATGCGTAAGTATTCTCATCAATAATAGTGCTGATTGTTCTTGTGCCATTAATTTTGTTGGCTGGAATCCCACCAACCCCTGATGCGTTAGAAATGAAAATACTTTCATTGCCCTCAAAACCGTGGAGCAGGTGAGTAACCTCAACTACACTCGAGGTGTCAGCCGTCCGAAGTGGATTAAGAACCGCAAGACGAATATCAAGAGTATCTTTTACTGTGCCAGTTGCTTGCGTAGCAGACTGAACGCTAGTGATTGTGATCTCATCTTTGTGGTATCTAATCACCACACCTACATGCTTGGAGTCAAGATAGTCACTTCCAGTCAAGCTACCCGTCGTATCGAAGTAGTTGTCACTTGTAGTTAAAATTACTCCAGTGCCAGATACCGCACTAGGATCAAGCGTTGTTAAGGTGGAGTGGTAAACTGAGTACGGTTGATAAATAACATGGCTGTCAGCACGCTCATCAAATGCAAACGTGCTTACTTCAAAGCTAGTCAAACCTGTTCTTGTTATTACTCTCGGCGCAAATCGAGGATGGCAGATAAACATCACGTCACCGTACTGAGTGGTGGTGTATTCGTGCATGTAGGTAGAATCAAAAGGAAGAGCAGCGCCGTCTACATCAGTAGTTATTTTTGCTATTCTACTTAGAGCGCCGTTGTTATGGTCCTCTGGGAGCAAGAACCATGCACCAAGAAAGCCATCTCCAATCGCTATGATGTATTCTTCGTTGTCGTCAAAAGTAAATGGAAACAAGCGATGCTGCTCTGTGTCGTCAGGGTACCAGCCCTGCATCCTTAGACCAGAACGCTTCTTGACCGCGCCCTGTGGAAGCACGGTCATATTCTTTAGTGACTGAGCTGATGCTCCATACACAGGACTATCGGTCCGCATGATGGTAGAATCACTAATCTCACCATACTGAAAGCTGTTTTGAGCAACGCGAATTTTCTGCATTAGCTGCGCCTTTGTGCGATGAACCTTGAAGTGTTTAGCTTGCGAGTAGTCTGCTGCTGCGAATCTAGGCGTCGAGCCTTCATCATCTGGCGCTCTGCTTTCTGCTCAAGCATCTGAGCCAAGCTGGCGTCACGCGCAACAGAAATGGCAAGCATTGCGGCAACCTGTAATTCTACACCAAGAATAAAGAAAGGAGGCCAGTAAGCCTCACTTGCCCTGAAGATGTAATCGGCAACCACCTCGTCAGAAATGGAGGCGTCACAAAAAACTTGCCGCCCGTAAGTGTCAAACTCTATTGGATTGTCCTGTACCGTTACGGCACTGAGCATCAATAGGTCACTTGGCATCTGGTAAGAAGAGTCAAACCGCGCAGTCGGTTCCGCCTGAAGTCGGTTAAGAACCTGCTGGTTTGTGGCAAAGCGCCATCGTGTACTGGTCAGGGACTCTCGCGCCATATCTTCGTAGATTGCATCTACAACATCAGACTCAGCCGTCCCCTCAGTGAATGAGGAAATAGGAGAGCCACCCATAAGAATGGAGGCCCGTGAACATATCTTGATTGGTGTATTTGCTGGCATCTCGTCAACCTAACTAGAGGAAAAGAAAGGGGGCCGAAGCCCCCTGACTATTAGTTGTTGTCGAGAACTTCGTAGATACCATCTGAGTCGATAGCAATAGAACCCATAGACATCATGGATGTGGTCAGGTGCGATACCTTCTGCGCCACGTAGTTCACTTCAGTCTGAACATCGGCGTTGATACCGATACCAACCGCAGTTGTGTGGTAAGCAAAGTTTTTGCCACCAGCTACAGCAGACGTTGAGAAGATCTTGAAGCCCAAGAACTCTTTCATTGTCATGCCACCAGCGAACGGAAGGTTCTGTGGACCAACGTAATCGCTTGATGCAAACTCATCAATGTTGAACAGGTCTGCATAACCAGCAGGAGACATTGCAAGGTAACGCTGTCCGTCTTCTGGAACATCAGCAGTGCCCATTGTTTCAAACAATGTTAGCAAGTCAGCTTTGCTCACTGCGGAACCAACCGCACCGATTTGAGTTGCGTTTGCACCAGCGTCCATAGCTGCAATGATAAGCGCATCAGTCTGACGACCAAGTGCAGAAGCAGCAGATGTAGCTACAGCTTGACGCTCATTGATGTTGGTCTTTAGCTCATCGAGCTTGTCGATGTACTCAGCCGCGAAGTAGTCAACCATTGTGACTTCGACGTTAGTGTGCGCCAAGTCCATTGGTGCCACGTCAGCTTGACGGGCCTTGGTTACCGCAGCGCCCTTGCCGATCTTTTGGAAGCGAGCAGAGCTACCTGATACGTTTGAAGAGCGAACAGTATTGCGCAACTTAGAACCCATGCGCTGATACGCCATGTGAACTTCAGTCTCAAACTGTTTGATGAATGCTTGGTCGATAGTATTAGCCATTTGTACGTTCCTTAATGAAGATTCCAGAGACGGGTATCCGTTACTTCACATCGACAAGGGTATCCATACGGGCCTTTCAGTGCATCACGGGCCGTGATTCGTTAGTGTAAACATTTGTTTTTGGCAAAATGCAACGCACAAAAGAGACATACTTCTCATCAGCGTTCTCGCTTATCGCAATCGGCTCGAAGCCAAGCCAACTAGCCCAGTTAAGCATGGCCTCATTCTTCGCTAAGATCGTCATCTGTAATGTAGTGTGGTAATTATCAAACATCTTAACCAAAGCCTTAGACCCCTTGGCTATGGATACAAAGTTTTCACGCAGGTCTGACGAAAACAAGGCAAACATCTGAGGTGGATCACCATCTGGATCAGGCCACAACCCACCAACAAAGGTGAATGGGTTGCCATCCTTTCGAGCGATGTAACACTCGGCGTTCAGGATCATGTCCTCGATGGCAGACCCAACACTCAAGTAGCCGAGGAGCTTTAACTCCTCGACATTCTTATCAGATAGGTGCTCTACAATCTCATCAAAGTCATCCATCGTTACTTGGGTGACAGAGAAAAGCCCCTGCCTAAATACTTCAGCCACCATAGAGTTTCTTGAACCCCGTCTCTACTTCACGAACAAATGCTGGGTCGCTCTTGCTCCAGTAACGTGGGTCTTGCATCATCTCGCGCAAGCTGTCTTCCGTGACAGAGGCAGAAGGCGCTGAGTTGCCAGAGAACGAACCATCCCTCATTGCTTCTTGAATTGCCTCGAGTGCAATAATCCCCTCATGGCTTTCACACATGCGCTCAATTGCTGGGAGAGATTCCTGCGGAAAGAACTTCGTCGCAAACATAGATGCGCTCTCAATGCGATCCTTCGAGTTCTCCCCCAGCTTTGATGCTTCAGCTTCCAGATCTGGCTGATTCCCCCCAATTGCTTGGGCGTACATCTCAATACCCTTCTCAAACTCACCCTGTCCAAAACCGTTTTCAAAGGCGTGATCCGACCACCACTGCAATAGCTCGTTATCAACGGCGCTATCCGTGTCTACTGATTCTGGAAGCTGATAATCACCCGCAGATTCTGGGCGATCCTTGTATGCTTCGGCCTGTAGCTCTTCAGCATAGGCTTCACGTATTTCTTTTTCTTTGCCGCCTAGCTTAGAAGAAAGCTCTTTGTACGCTTTGGCCAAGTCTTCGCCGCTATTGTACTTCTCAGGAAGCCAATCGGGGCGAGCGGGTTCTGCATCTTCAGCAACTACAAAGTCACGTTCAGCTTCCGCTGGTGCTTCAGTTACTTCTGCTTCTACATTCTCAGTCATTTGTTTTTGCTCCTATGTGCGTGTGCAATACGGCGCTCTAAAAGGGCTACGACATAACGCTGCCCCTCTATATGTCTGAGTTCCTCAGTCGTTACGTGAGGACCGTTTACCATTTCAACTGTGATCGAGCGCAGGTATTTTAAAACCTCTGCGCCCGATGGTGTTTCAAGTACCGCTGCAATGTTTTGGCTTATCCGATTGTCTTGATCGGTAGACCGCCGCATCCCATCGACTCCGATATTAACCTTGTTGCTCAAGCATTTGACCCTGTTGCTGTTGTTGCTGCGCCATTTGCTGCGCCATTGCAGCTATTTGTTTACGCTGTTCCTCATCACGAATCAAGCTCTCAGGTACACCAAACTTCTTCGCTAGGTGAATTGCTGTTTGCTCTCCGTCGATTAGGAGCTGCAACATCTCAGGACCAAAGGCACCGCCAACCAACTCAAGGAACCTAGCAACGCTAGAAATATCTTGGTTAGACTGGGCTTGAGCCAGTGGAGACACCGAACGAACCTTAACTTCACGCCCATTTACAGTAGGCACATCAATGCGCCCCTGCTTTTTGAGGATGTAGATCACTCGCTGAAGCACTGGCTGCACCAATTCAGCTTGTAGTCGGCCAAATGCTGCACCCATACGGCGAGATAGATCAGCCATACGCTCGGCAACTTCCGTTGCACTAGCTGGAGTCTTGTCAGGATTACCCAGCATGTCGTTATACAGCGCACGTTTAATGTTCTGACGCATATCGCCAAGCACAAGTTGCGCTACATCAAAGCGACCAGCCGCATTGATAGGCTGCAAGCCAGCAGAACCCATAGCTTTTGGAATGATTGTCCCTGGGACAAGGTTAATTGTATCAGGGTTAATCACGCCATCATCTTCCATCTGGTAAATCCCAGAGATACTCATCTGAGCGTTCTCAAGAATCATCTCGATAGTAAGATTGGTGGTCTTAATCGCAGACAAAGCATTGATTAGAGGGCCACGACCATAGACTTCACCCGCACACTTAGACCAACGGAAGCAAATGAATGGATTGGAACCTAGTCCTGTCATCATCTTCTTATAAAGCAGCGTCTCTGTCGTCATGCAGATTGCATAATGCAGGTAAGCCTCTTCATTCTTCTTAGTATAATCACGGCACACAACCTCAAGCACAGTTGTTTCGCGATCCATGCCCATCATCTTCGTAACTTTGTCGTCGAACGTAGAGTTAGGGTACATCATCTCTAGGTGATCGAACTTAACACCCTTGCGCTCACGGTAAACGTGGTCAATGCGGTCATCAGGGCCAGTATCCAGCACAACATGCGGCAATGGTACGGCGGTAAAGTTGACGGGATTGATTGCATCCCCCTCCTCAACGCACAAAATGCCAGTACCCACAGCAAGATCCATGAATGACTCATGCACTTCTTGGCTGAAGTTGGAGTTCTGAAGAACCTCGAACACATACTCGGTTACTTCGTCCAGCTCGTTGTCGATGGCCTCGCGCTGCTCTTTTGGAACCTCGCTGCCTGACATCAGGTCTGCCCATCGGGCAAAGTTAGGAACTAAGCCAGACTGAAGGCGGGATGCAAACTCTTGCACACCCACAACGGCAGTCTCGTCAAAGATTTTGTCGTCTCTGCGCTGACCTGCGGTCTCTGCATAGAAACTCTCACGCTGCGGGAGGGCGTATTCGTAACACTCCTCGAACAACGGCACCCAGTTTTCGCGGAAAGCCTTAGCTTTTGCGTACTTCTGAGTATATTGCTTTGCTATTTTGTCCATTAACTGAACCGACCTAGAAAGCCTGAGGCTTTGGAGCTAAACAAAGAACGACGGCCAACGCCACCGCGCTTACCTTTGCCAACAGTGCGAGATGACAGGGCATCAGAAATATCCTCACGCTTATCCTCGGCTCGCTCTACAATTTCTGCCTGCTTCGCATCCTCAGCCGACTCACGCTGGCTTGCTGATGCCGCTTTCTCTGCACTACTAGGTCCAAAACACATATTAAGTCTCCTTTTTTACATTCGTTTGCACAGAAAGGTTAAGTTCTCAATGCACAAAACTACATTCGGGACCACAAACCCTGCCTTCTTTTCTGTTTGTCACCACGCTTAAACACATTGAAGTCGCTCTGTGCCACTGTGGGCTGGGCTGGCTTCTGACTATTCATCAATGCCCTGCCCTCACCTGCACCTAGGAACAAATATTGTGCCGCATCGTGTACGTGTGAAAACATATTCTTGTCAGGCTTATCTGCGTACCGTTCGCCAGAAACTTCCATGCGCTTGTAGGCATAGCCGCTTTCAAAACCCTTAATTAGCGTAGGACAACGGCGATCAATTAAAAGCACTGGCTTACCTTCAACCATCTTAGTCAGTTGGGAGGAGACTGCCTCAAGTCGAAGGTCAACAGAGTTGGAGTGCGTGGGAAACGCTCGCAAGCCAGCACCGCGCAGAATGTGAAAGGGAGTAGATTCATCAGTCTGCGCTCTAAAGTCACCAGCGGGATCACCATAGATGATAACCTCGCCAGCAGCAGCGAAACGGGTAGCCAATTCGTTACGCATTACCTCTGCGAAGCGAACAATACCCATATCAATAGCAACAATCTCGGAGTGCAGCAGCCATCGGCCCCGCACTTTCTGTCCGAATACAGCAGCGGGAGTCAATCCAAAGTCAACGCCCACATACAGCGGAACGCCAGCAGCGACAGGGATTTCTTCCTTGGCAACGTGAACATCTGGAGCAAACATAGGGTACACAGGCTTCCCATCTTGGATATGGCCCAGTCTGTTCATCACATACACGTCAATCCAGCTCTTAGTCTTCCCTTGAATCAAGTTAGGGTAGTAAGACTTCATCATATTCTGCTGGTTCTCGGCAGTTTTGTTGGGCTTGTAGCCGTCTAACTCGCCTTCTTCGTTGCGTATCTCGTCCATGCCAGCAGGTTGGGTATAGAAACGCCAGTTTTCTGGAGTGACCAGCATCTTAGCTTGCTCACGCGGTATATGATCTGGGATTGGAACCTCACCAGACATAATCGGCCACCAGTGGTCCTCTTCGGGAGCGTTGGTATCGGCAATAACGCCAGTCCAAGAAGGGCCGCCATCACGCATAGAAGGGAAACGACCCACACGCATCGTACAGGCGTCAATAATACTCTTCGGAAGCTCGCGAGCCTCGTTGATCCAGATGCCCGTAAGCTCCAGAGAGAGTAATTTCTTAACATCTTCGGGTCGATCAAGCGCAAGGAAGATAATCTCAAGGTCAATGTCGCCCTTTTTAATGTGGTGCGTGTACGGAACAGACCAAGTGAACTTTCCCCAGTCATCTTCTGGGAACCAGTCTAGCCAAGTCTTGATTGTAGTGGTGCGAAGCTGTGGATTGGTGTTACGAATGATGGCCCAGCGGCTTTTGCGTATGCCATCTGGGCCTTTATCCTGCGCAAGCGCACGTCGAAACACCTCGATGCAGCAACCAACAGACTTACCAGACCCAACGGGGCCACGAATCCCACGAAAGAACGTGTCGTCCTTCATGAAAGTCTTGAGAACATCACCGTCAGGCTTGTATTTAAAGTCTACCAATCCCGAACCCCACGGTCAGTGCCAGCTTTAATCATACCCTCAATAACCTCTGGGGCCATAGTCTCGATGATCTTGTCTGCTTCATAGTTGGTCACGAAATCAGCAGGGTGGTGGTTCATATGTACACGCATCACCACCTTGCGTAGTGTATCTCGCTCAGGCTGAGAAAGAGTATTGAGAAAGCTCATCCCCTCGCCGCCTCATTCTGCTGCTTCTTTGTGGTTGTAATCTTTTCAATCTCTTCTATGCGCTTCAAGAGCGTCTTGCGCTCACTGCCACCAAGACCAGTAATGTTTTGAAGCTTCCGTTTGATCTTCAGAAGGGTAGAGGCTTCTATCTTCTCATCCTGAGCATCAATGCGCTTGTATAGATTCTTAACCTCAGTGCGCATGGAGGCGGGTGTTAAGCCCTTCATCTTGGGATCAGGCGCTTGTCCTTTAGGCATTTAACTCATCCTTTGTAAATTTAGCCTTGCGAGCCTTAGCCGCGCTGTGCCGTGGCTTCTTTGGCTCTGGCTCTGCTGGCTTATCCTCAGAGAAGAGAAGAGGCATAGAAGAAGCAGT
>Ga0307984_1001348_pt1 | contig 10321 bp, 7 predicted proteins | sample EllFjometageno78_FD_203169 | JGI IMG/M metagenome (GOLD analysis project Ga0307984, IMG submission 203169) | Marine microbial communities from Ellis Fjord, Antarctic Ocean - #78 | ecosystem: Environmental > Aquatic > Marine > Unclassified | place: Southern Ocean | collected 2014-10-09 | reverse complement strand
TGATGCTTGGGGTGGAGGATATGCAATGAGTGCTGCTACTGGTGGTGATACTAGAACTACTTCTTCTCAAGGAAGTGGAACAGCTCACACAAACTTACAACCGTCAGTCACAGTTTATATGTGGAAACGAACAGCTTAATAGGAGATTAGAAATGGCAGGAAACCCTCATCAAAATACAACATATGGGAATGTGTCTAAAAACCCCAACGAAGAAACAGGTGGTAATTCATACGTACCAAGACCGGGAAGCAATGGTCCCTCAGGTAATGGAGGTAAGAAAGGTAGCATAGACTTAGGTAGTTTATTTAGTTCTATTGGAAGTATCTTTGGTGGTAAAAAGCAAGCCGAGATTGCTGAAGAGAACAGAAGATTCCAAGAGGAACAAAACACTCTAGCATACGAAAGGTCTTTACCTTACAGCAGTCAAGGTCCTGCAGGAAATGTAGAATTTGATAATGAGACCAAACAGATAATATCTACTCTATCACCTGAGTATCAACAGATGATGGAAGGGTGGTTAGGTACTTCAGGTATGGCTAACGCAGAACTTCAAGGTATGATGGGCGACCCTTATGCTATGGAGCAACAGCAGTTTCAGAGATTTGAAGACTTAAATGCCAATGCTTATGCTCAATCTAGAATGCAAGGTGAAGAAGCAGCACTAGCTTCAGGTAGAATGGGCGGTACTCAAGGGTACTATGACAAACTAGCTACTGAAGATGCTATAAACCAAAGCAGACTAGGTGGTCAGATGAACGCTATGCAAACTGGTATGTCTTACAGACAGATGTTAGCTCAAGAGAGCCAAGGCTTTGGTGCTAATGCTATGAATGTAGCAGGTATGTTAACTTCTCAAGCAGACTTAGGTTCTTTAGCAGGTGCACGAACAAAACCGGGTGCTAATATAGAGGGTTTATCACTAGCAGGTACTAATTATGCTGATACTAAATCAGGATTCTGGAGTAGTATGCAAGGACAAGCTGCTCAATATAATAGCTCTGGTAAAATGACATCAGAAGCAACAAACGGTTGGTTAGACCCTGCTATGAAATATGCAAGTTCAATGTTTGCAGGTAAAGGGAGCAATATATAATGGCAGAAAATATGTTTGGAGCTAACGCTAGCATTTTTGATGTAGCTACAGCAGATAATGTTGGAGTTAGAGATAGGGCTTTAAACGTAGCTCAACTACAACCGGGACGTGCTACTGTATATGGTGCAAGTCTAGCAGGAGGTATGCTTATGCAAAACCTCGCTGGTATGGCAGGTATGAAAACTGCACAACAAGAAAAGTCTGAATTGATTTCTGGAATTATGAAAGAAACTTCTGGTCTAGATAAAAATAGTCCTAGAAGTTCTTTAATATTAGCTCAGAAATTTATGGAAGCAGGGCTACCTAATATTGCCCAGAGATTTTCAGACCAAGCTAGAGATTTAGAAGTTAAGAATAGAGAGATGAATCTGCAAAGTGATACTCTTAGGAATCAGCAGAGAACAACTAGAAACCAAGAGACGTATCAAGCTGGTGTTCTCAAACAAGGTGCAGAAGACTCAGCTTTCCGTAGTCAGATAGAAGAAACAAGAGTTAAAGAATACGCAGAAACATTAAAAATTAATGAAGCTGAATTAGCACGACAAATAAATAGGGGTGTCTTACAAGAGTTTGCTAATCCTAATGGAAGTAAATCTTTGTATCAAGTAAAGTTTGATGCACAAGGAAACATAAGTGCTGTCCCTGTAACTGCAGATATGCTACAAACAACAACAACTGCTCAAGATGTTACTCCTACTTCTAGTGGTAATGTAAGAACAGATGGTGTTGCTCCTGTTGTTTCAGAAACACCTACTACTACTACTCAAGCTACTAGCAGTGAAGCATTACTAACTGATGTTAGTGATGTAGTAGACTCATCTGTAATTACTCCTACTGAAGAAACAATTTATGAGAACCTTGAAAAAGACTACATAGCGGCTTTCTCTGATGAGAATGCAGGTATTATGTCCGGAGGAACTCAGTTAGCTGTTCCGTCTACAGGTCGATATTCCGGTCTTACTGAAGTTCCAGAGGGAGCAGATAAAGTAAACTGGATGATGCAAGAAACAATAAGAAAAGTTGAAGAGACTGGTGGCACAGTTAATAGTATGTATGATTTATATATGGGCGGTGGAGCACAGGGCATAGAAGCTATTATGAGAAATAATGGTTTAGGTGCACAGTATGAAGCTAACCTAGCTAACTTTAAAAAGAATGGTGATACTACTTTATATAGTATGCAAGGAAGAGAGTCATTAATGGAAAATACTTTTGAAGGTTTGATTACTTCACCTATTATGTTTGATGTTAAGCTTACTTCTAATGTTACTGATGAAGCATCAGGAACTATACTAATGAATTCAGGTGATACTTTAGAAAAAGCAGTTGCTAAACTTTATAATTCTGGTAGAGAAATAACCGGTAATACAGTAGACGCAGATGGTAATATTACTAGTGTTAATAGACCTGAAAATATGCCTTCTTTTAATAAAGATATGCTTAGAGCAATTGTAACAGGGGCTTTACAAGATAAAGCATTTGCTGGTATGGACATCCTTACAGGTGCTGGTGATACTACAGCTAACTTTGATGTAGCAGGAGACCCGAACCCTACATTAGCAGGTGATTCACTCTATACTTCTATGGTTGATAATGCTGAAGTAGATGTAAAACGAAGCAAGGCTGATAAGAGATATACTTATTATAAAGCAATAGAATTTCCTAACACTAAAGAAGGTAAGGTAGAATACAAAGCGTATAAAAAATGGCGCTTCCAGAATGTTAGAGACTATAGAAACCAAGGAATTCAGATACCAGAAGCACGTATAAAACGTAATTAATAAGGAGTCTCAATGGCAGACACAGTTGTAGATTTATCTTCTTTTAGTTCACCAGTGAACCAAGATAAAAAACCTACGTATACCCCAGTCAATTTAAATGGTATTACTCAAGAGCCTACTCTATCTCAGACTTATTCTCACGATTCAGTTGCAGATAAAGCAGCCTTTGCTGCACGCTTAGGTGTAGGGGATACCTATCGTGGTATCAAACAACTATTTAATATACAAGAAGATGAGATGGCTGCAGATATGGCTAAGCTCAATGAGTATATAGCCGACCCAGAATCTGGAGGTACTATATTAGCTGCTTATACAGCAGGTTTGTTTGGTGACCCAGTAGGTTGGGTTATACCCGGAATGAAAGCTAAGAATTTATGGAGTGCTACTAAAGCAGGTATGATGGTTGGAGCACTATCAGCACCTATTGGTTACGTTGACAAAGAAGCAGGCAACACAAGGTTATCTAACACAGCTTATGGAGTTGCTGGTGGTGGAGTCTTATCACCTGCTATGTTTAAGTTTAGTAATTCTATGTTACCTGCGATGAAAAAGGGATACTCTAATCTAGGTGTTGCAATAGACACCGGTAAAGTAGCTGAAGATTTAGGAATGATTTCAAAGGGAGTAGCTAAAGTAGGCGCTAACGTAGGTGCACCTATATATAACCAAATAAAAAAAGGTGGCACTGCTATTAAAGAGACCGAGTTTGGTCAGACATTTGGTAAATATTTTATTGATAATTTTGGTCTTCCTAAAGCATACGTTAATGCTAAGATGAATAGAAGACAAGCAGAACAACAATGGGCTTCAAGGTTTGACGAGGTAGTAGGCAAGTATGCAACGCTAGGTTTAGCTGATGATAAGCTACTATATAAATTACTCACTGGTGAAGAAACTAAAATGCCCGGTCATCTTAAAGATTTAACTGATGAAGGTAGGAAACTAGTAGACGAAATAGGTCAGGAGTTAGTAGACTTAAAGATACTAGATGAAGCAGTGTATAAAACAAACAAAGGTAAGTACCTATACCGTTCTTATGAAAAACATCAAGACCCTTATGTTAAGAAAAGAATGGGTGCTGAGAAAGAAATAAGAGTATTTGGTGCTGAGTTTATGCGTAGAGGTGAGACTAAAGTTATTGCTAAAGACTTAGTTGGTGCTCATACAAAAGATGGTTGGAGAATAGTTAGTGAAGACGTAGGTGCTAAGACCGTAAAGGTTAATAAAGACTGGAGTCCAGAAGATAGAGCAAAGATGGGTGAGGTATTAAGCGCTGGGTTTGCTATGGCTAAGACCGGTAATCTTATGGTTAATGACATCTCTGCTTTTAAATTCTATGATGATATAGATAAAATGATTATAGATGGTAGCCCTGTATCACGTTCAAAGAAACCTGCAGATTCAGGGGATGAGTGGATGCAGATTCCCGGAACAACTATTAAAGGAACTGATGTAAAAGAGTTTGGTTCTCTGTCTGGCAAGTGGGTTCCTAAAGAAGTATATACTGACCTTACTGTAGCTAACAGCTATAAGAGATGGAACAGGGGTGATGGTAGCTTTGGTGGTCTTACTAAGTTTCATCATAAAGCCCTTCAGTTTTGGAAGAGAGGTAAGACAACTTTAAATCCTACAGTACACACTAATAACGTAGGCTCTAACTTTGTCTTGTATGATATGCTTGATGGTGATTGGAAAAAACTACGCAGTGCTGGTGGTGATTTCTTAAGAGCAGGTTTAAAAGGTGAGAAGTCAGAAGATTTTAAATTAGCAGAATCGTTAGGTGTCTTTGATGCTGATATGATGTCAAGAGAATTAAAGGACCACGAGATTGCTATCTTTAAAAAGTATATGTCTCTTAAAAATAAAGATGATGCACAGTTCTCAAGTACACTACAGAGAGGTTGGGATAAAGTTAAAGCATTTGCTAAGCAGACTCCAATGGATACACTCTATCAAGTAGAGGACCAAGTGTTCAGACTTGGTGCATTTAAAACTAGACTAGCAATGGGCGAGAGTCCTGATGAAGCTGCAAGATTTGCACGCAGAGCTATGCTAGACTACGAAATATCAGCCCCAGGAATTAGGCTCCTTAGAGAGTCAGCCTTACCTTTCATTGCCTACACTTATAGAGTCGCTCCTATACTAGCTGAGACTGCTCTAAAGAGACCTTGGAAGATGGCTAAGTGGGCACTAATATTACAAGGTGCTAATATGGTAGGTGAAGACATAGCTCCGGGTGACTATGAGTTAGAACGTAAGTACCAGAAAGAATTAAATATGGGCTATGACCTAAGTTCTTTAGGTATGCCGGGTGTCTCTAGTTCTTTAATTAAAGTTCCTAGAACAGACAAGAGTCAATACCTTGATACTACTAGGTTCATACCGGGTGGTGACATACTAGACATAGAAGGCTCAGGTATACATATACCTATGGTTCCTGCTCCGTTGCAACCATCCTTTGGTGCTATCGGAAGTTTAGCTAAAGCTGCTACTGGCTTTGATACCTTTAGTAAGTCTATGCTTCCGGGTGTTGGTTCTGACATACCAAGCTACGAGACAGGCGCACGAATGAATATATTAGAGAAAGAATTTTTACCTATGTATCATCAGTGGAGTAAGTTATCTGCTGCTATTAAAGCTAATGGTCAGAAGCATCCTACTAAAGATGACTCAACTATTAAAGAAGCTATGCTAAATCTGATACCGGGTATTAAGTTAAAGACTTATGACAAGGACCAGATGAGTAAGTTTAAGAATCGTATAGGTATGAAGTATACTGGTCAGATGGAATCACTTACTCGATTACTTAATTCTTCCTTTAAAGATTATAAAGGTGGAAGACTAAGCAAAGAAGATTACAATAAGAAAGTTAAATCTATAAGGGCTGAGCTTAATAAGATGAAGAAGAAAGCACAACAAGCTTTGAAGAATTAATGGAAGGTATATTTACAGCTAATGAACAGCAGGCTATTAATAGCTTATTAAGAGCAGGCTTTGAGTATAGAAACTTAGCTCCTCTATTGGCTAACATATCTGTTGAGACTGGTGGTAGTTTTAGTGAGGAACAAAAACAAGACGGTGGTCCCGGAAGAGGGATGTTCCAGTTTGAGAAAGGTCAGCTAAGAGACTACAATAATTTTATAAGTGATGGTGAGAATACTAAAGACAAACAAGCTAAGTTTGTACACTCAAACATCTATGGCGAGAAGGGTAGTAGACCTCACGACCTAGGGTGGAGAGCTAGAGGTATGCTCTCTGATTCATTTAAAGGTCAAGGGTCAGTACAAGATAAGGCTCAAGTATTTTCAGAGCAGTATGAGAAGCCTTCGGACCCTCACTTAGAAAGAAGAAGAGAAGAAGCTGATAGATACAATAGATTATTATTCTTAAATAAGGTAGGTCTATAATGGGTTGGTTTACTGACACACTTAATGCACTAGACAAACCATCCAATGCACTACAAGGATTAACTGTAGGTGGTCTTGAGGGTATGCAACGAGGGTGGAATCAAGAAGAGAACTATGACTTTGAACAAATATGGGATGAAGATTTACAAAAGAAAGGATGGTCGGAACGAGAAGGGTTTGGTGAGACTGCTAGTTACATAGGTTCAACCGCTCTTAACTTAGTCTTTGACCCTTTGAATTTTGTTGGTGTAGGTATGTTTAAGAAAGGTGCAAAAGCTGCAGGTGAAATGAAAGGTGCTTTAACTTCTGTCAATCCTAATATAATTACAGATTACTATGGTCCTATGGCTAAAACTTTAGGCGCTATGGATGAAGCAGAAAAGTTTGCTAAGCTGGCTGGTTTAGGTAAGAAAGAAATTAAAATGATGAGAATGGGTGAGGCTTTGGTTGGTAACGTAAAAGGAAAAGCTGTTGCAGGCGCTGAAGGATTAATGAATGCTGCTAAAATGCAACTACCTAAGAACAGAGCTACATACAGAGACACAGGTATTAGTAGACCTCTGTTTGAATCAGCCGAAAGAGCTCAAGGCTCTCACGCTATGAATGATAGAGAAATGATAGGCAGGGCTATCTTTAATAAATGGGTGGCAAAACAAGCAGGTAAGAAAGGAAGTACAAAAGCATTAGACGATGTAGTTTCTAGGGCTGTGTATGTTGACGAAGTAGGTGATGTTACAAGACCCTTAAAGAAAGGTTTCTTTGAGCACGCTAATATTAAAGCAATGGGTGATGTGTCTAAACATTTGACAGACAAAGAGATAGCTGACACTGAAAGATATCTTATGGATACTTGGCGACAAAAAAATGCTGGTCAAGTTATGATGGATGTAGGTAAGAAAGGATTAAATAAACTAGGTCAGTGGGGAATAGACTATCCAGTTACAGGTTTTAATATGTCTAAAGGAAAAGCTTTATCTTATGACACTGGCGATTTAGTTACAATCAAAAGACCGGCTAATAAAAAAACAGGTAATCACTGGAATGATTGGAACCACTCAACCCAACTAAATGCAATAGCAAAGCAATCCTTTAATGTAGATTCTCTTCCTAAAACTGTTGATGAGTTATATGATAGTATGAAAAATGTTACTTACATAAAGAAGAATAAAATCACAGGTGCTGATGAAGTAAGTAAGTTAGCCGGATTAAAAAAAGATACGGATGGTGTGTACTTTGCTTTTAGTAAAGCAGGTTCTGGCATAGTAGAAGGTGGTGCTAACTTTAGAACTAAAATTAAATTAGATGGTGATGGGTTTGCAGTTATGAGTGATGAGCATAACTTAGCAGAAGCACTAGTTGGCAATAGATTAAAAAGATTAATTACTGTTAGTCCTCCAATGCACTTTAATATATTTAGAATAAAACCAAGAGCTAGCCAAACAAACTCTGGGAAACTTATACCTAACCCTGTTAAGCCTGAAGTAAGAACTCACGCAGGTAAAAGCTGGACAGAAAAAAGAGTGGGTGGTAAGAGAGGCGCAGGAAATAAAGGAACAGTGGTTAATACAGGTATGCCTGATGTTAAGAAATTCCTAATGGACCAACAGCCTTCTGCTGAAACACTCAGAGCTGAACGAATGTTTATGGCAAGAAAGATGTTGGGCGCTGTGTCTATATCAGGTGGTATGCTTAGTGACTCGTCCTCTCGGTAAAGGACATAAGAGCATCATCTATATGTAGATACCCTACCTCTTTGTCAATCCAACTCCTCCCTTTGAACTCCGTGTTCTTAGGGAGTTTTTTTGTGTGCCACTTAAAGTCATAACCTTCTTCTTCATCCTCCATATTGGCAGGGTCAAAGACATAAATAATCGTGACACCGGTGTCAGCTTTTTCATCCGGCATAGCCACCGCGTACCAAAATTCAAAATTGTTTTTCTCTGCAAACTCTTTATTCCAATCATATTTCATCCTCTCAATTATAGTATCAGGGTAATGTTTATTCCTGCATTTAATCTCTAACATAATACCGTGGTCTTTATCAAAGGCATCATACCTAGAGAACTTGTCGTCCATCGGTTCAAAGTTATACTGCAAACCGTTGAGTGCTTCTATAACTTTAGTCTCATTCATACAAGCCATCCTTTCTGTAGTGCATTTAAAAACATAACTACATACACCATACAACCTGCTGTTGTACCTGCTATTAATAACATAATTAAATCTCTTATTTTATATATCATTCTTCTGTCCTCCATCCGTCACACATATTAGAATCAAAAGGTTTACAGATTAACTGCTCCTCAATTATTGTTGGTAAATCTTTAGGGCTGTCGTCAACAAGCACAAGCCCTACGCCTATTAGTAGTATTATTAGAAGGTTCATTCTACATCCCTCTCTTCTTCTACTAGGTCAACTAACTCACACACACTACCAGTACAAGCTAATGTCTTTGAGCCTACTGTCATATCTGTAAGCTCATACTCACTGATTAAGTCCCAGTTCACAGACTTAGGCATCTTCTTAGCCAGTGCTGTGTACTCTTTCTTAGTACAGTCTTCGTATGGTGCTTGCTGATATGAATGGTCAGAGTGTGGTAGGAAACTAACACCACTAACTTCATCAAAGTGTTTGTATACCCACGCTCCTACTTCCATCCACTCGTGCTCTCTAACACTAATGGTTACACTAGGCTTGTGCTCACAGTAATATCTTTGGTAAGTAAGCCATAGCTCTAGCTGTTGCAAAGCAGTCCTATCATTCCTAAGTATAGCTCCTTCAGGTGCTTTCATAGGGAATGTAAACACCTTAACACTATTAGGTTTCATAACATCAGGCTCACAAGGTATGCCTTGGTCTTCCATTAGCTGTGCTATTGGGTCTTTAGCATCTGCTCTAACTCTACGTAGGTAGTAATCGTTGTGTCTAGTATGTATACCACTAGCACTATCAACTAACTGACTGACTGTACCACTAGGTTTAATAGCAGTAGTAGCAGTAGATTGATTGATACCCATTAGTTCAGCCCAATGTTTATTTGTTGCTACTGTTTCTTTACGTAAGTCTGCAAGAAAATCAGGTAGGTTACGCTTACCGTAGTACCCTCTGTCTGTTCTCTCACTGCCATTCATAAATGAGTTATCCATAATGCCAGTCAAAGACACACCAAGTAGTGCTTCCTCTTCTGTATTGTGCACCCACTTAGGTCGTAACCTTTTGAAATTAGTTAGTGATGATTGGAACGTACCCAGTATAGTAGCTAGTCTAACCTTACGGAGTATGTCTGATTGTTTATCGTGGGCTCTTACTACTACCTCAGTTAGATTACAGAACTGTCCGTCTCTTAATAGTATTTCACTACAAGGATTACACCCGAAGTCGTGGTTAGTATCACGCCTGCCACTCTTAGCTACCTGTTTAATCGCAGCTTCTCTATTAAAGATACCACGCTCACCAGACTTAGACTCGTACAAGGATGTCCACTCTTTCATAAAGATACCAATGTCTGGCTTCTCTGTGTAGCATACACTGTTGTTACTTAGAGCCATCTCAGGTGTGACTGACCACCACTGTCCGCTCTTAGCACCACGCATACGTTCATCAGTTAGATTAGATAGAGACATAAGAGCTGACCTACGTACACCACCTACTACAACTACCTCTGCTATCTTACACATCATACGGTGACACTCATAGCTTGTTAGCTTACGCCCACCTGCTTCCTTAAAGATGTTAGTAGAGAAGTTAAACAAATCAAGTAGAGGTTCAGGTCCACTAGCTCTACCACCAAAGGTATTGAGCCTAGCACCTTTAGGTCTGACATTAGAGAAGTCCCACTTAGGCATCTCACCATCATACAAGTAAGTGATTAGCTTGCGAAACGCAGACTGCCATCCTTCTTTAGAATCTTGTACTACTATAGTGTCTTCTACTTCTACCATATCTGTTGGTACTTCAGGTAGCTTGTTAACAAACTGACGTTCAACACTAAAGCCTACACCAGTACCGTGCATCAAGACAAACAGACATTCATCAAAT
>Ga0307984_1001347_pt1 | contig 10321 bp, 10 predicted proteins | sample EllFjometageno78_FD_203169 | JGI IMG/M metagenome (GOLD analysis project Ga0307984, IMG submission 203169) | Marine microbial communities from Ellis Fjord, Antarctic Ocean - #78 | ecosystem: Environmental > Aquatic > Marine > Unclassified | place: Southern Ocean | collected 2014-10-09 | reverse complement strand
ATCCCGAGGGGATCAGATACACCGAAGCTGTAACGCTCACGAGCCTTGTAGCGACTGTTGCCAGTATCAAAATCAGCATCCATAGACGTTGACATTGGAGTACGAACAAAGTGCTTCAGACCGTTAGGTACGTCAGTCATTAAGAACCAAGCATCAGGATCAGTCAGGTAGTGATTGACTGTGTATCCTTCAGGAACGGCACCGTTGTTATTGATAGCGTTGAGATCGTTATCAGCAGTACCAACACGACCTTGAGTCTCTAACAAACGAGTTGCTACAAACTGAAGATTGGGCGGTATGATCAATTTACGAGCTTTCGCTGCAATCAATAGGCTTCGCTCATCAGTCCAGCCAGATATCTGAATAATAGCCGCTTCCAAAGAAGTTTCATTAAGGTCAGCAACAACAGCAGGACGGTTAGAGTTAACTCCACCAGAAACAAGCGGGTGAGCTATCGAACAGAGCGGTACGCCATCACCGTAAACGGTTCCAGCAGCAAACGCATTGTTCAAGATAGTAGCACCTTTAACTTGCTTGGTGTACGCCATACCACGAGCCAAAGCCTTCGTATAACGTGCAGACAAAGAGTCATACAGGTTATCTTCAATAGCTTCCTCAGTAATTGAGAATCCCATTGCGATGGTTTCGTGCGTGTATCGGGCGCTCCATGCTTCCTGTGCATTGTCATATTCGATGGCAGAGCCTTCGTTTTTAACAGGTGCAGACTGAAAGCCAGACAGCTTGGTTTCTTCTTCAAAGGAACGATCAGAAGATTCTGTATCAAAAATCTCTTTAGTTTCTTCGCTATACTTCGCGTACTCTAAACCAAACAAAGCGTTTAGGCCGGGAAGAAGTTCTTTAAGTAATTGTGCTCTTGAAATAGCCATTAACTATTCTCCTTACAAGCCAACAGCATTAGTGGCGCTACTATATCCGACATTAAATCGGACAAGCACGTCAGGAAACGCATCGGTCATGGGTGAAACGGCAGACACAATTCTAAATGCCGCAGTTGTTTGTACAACCGTTGCATCCATCGCGCTAGTAGAGTTACCAGTTTGGGTAGAACCCGTATTGGTAGACTGAGCAGCAGCGAAGAACGTATTAGCGCCAAAGTCAGCTTGAGCGGCAGCGCCGTCCAGTTGAACTTGAAACAGTACATTTGGATCGTCTACAACGTATGCTTTGACAACGCCAGTAGTGCCAGACGGGTAGTATTGACCAAAGATCACTTGACCTTGGGCGTTTACATACTCACATCCAACAAATACACCGACAGCGCCTGTAAAGGTGTTAGCTACAGGAAATGCTTGGTTACCAGCATTAGCGCCAGTTCCGGTGACAAGGGCAACGTAGCCATCGGCTCCGATAAATACAGCCTGACCGTAGAAGATATTAGTACCTTCACCGGCAGGGTCAATCAAGTACTGAGTAGTAGCACCTGCATAGGGCAGACCATCAGCACGTTTTACGGGACGTAGCCCGTATGGTGCGGCAGTTAAAGCCATTAGAAATTCCTCAAATTAAGTTAAGATCCTTTACCAAAAGTGACCTTCGTTTTTCGCTCATTAAATAGCGGCATACGTGGGTCGTTCTCTCGCATGAGGCTGTTGTCTACGGAAGTTATCTGAGCGTCAGTTTGCTGCTCGTAATATTCGTTCCGTTCTGTTGACAACTCTTTGGGAGCTTTGCATAGCATAAGACCACCAATCACAATATTGTCTTTGAACCGTTCGTTCTCAACGGTGACCATTGTAATTTCTGGATGATCATCTGCCTTTACAGGCTCCCAGCCTTCACGGAGTTTGGACGAAACATTAGTAGCGTCAACGGTTCCTTGAGTGCTCACACGAACCCACTTAAAGTTATATCCATCTTCTGGCTCTGGTGAGGGTAATACTTCTGGCCTCTGCCATGCCTTCTTATGGGTAGTCTTTTCCCGAGTTGTCTGTTCACGATCAATTCTATTTTGAGCCATTATTGTTTCCTCATGTCTATAGCAACCTGTTCGGCGTATTGTTCTGGTGTAATGCCAAGTCGTTTAGAGATATTTACCTGTGTTCGCGTTAGCCTAATTTTCTTAGGTGCTGTGCTCCGCGTTGCGGGAGCGACCACATTGTTTCCCTGTCTTCTTGGTTTTGGTTCAACCTCATTAGCGTCCTCGAAATTTTCGGGGAACACTTGTCGCATACGAGAATTAATTTTCTCGTAGTAGTCATCACTTTGTGGGCTTATGCCCTCTTTAACAAGTTTAGTATGCAGCCCCAACGAGAAACTTGTCATTTCATCGTCTTGCCCGAACCACGTATTGGCTTCTGCCCATTCGGTAGCTCGATCATCAGCAATACGTGCTGGAGCGGGTTCTGTTTGTTCTGTTTGTACAGGAGTTGTTTCTTGTTGTAAAGAGGATGGCTCAAAATTATCTAACTTATCTGCCTTAAACTTGGCATTAGTCATTTTTTCTTGGGCTTCAATTAACTTATCAGAATCACCTTCTTCGTAAGCCATTTTATACGCACGTTTTGCTAGGATCATCTCTCCCGCTGCGGTACGTTTAGCTTGTTCTAGGAGGGCTTCTTGGTTTTTACCTACTGTCTCTTTAAGTCCTTCATTCTCGCTAACAAGGTTCCTAGCAAAGTTTTCAAGCTCTGTACGATCTCGTAAAGCCGTTTCTTTAAGCCTTCTTTCGTCATTATAGCTTTTACTAAAGTGCTGAATGCGTCTTTGAACTTTTTTAGAGTAGTTTTTAAGTTCTTCACTAGTAACATCCTTTGGAGATTTAGACGGTGTCTGATCTCTATCATCTTCTGGCGTATCCTCAACCACTTCAATTTCATAGGATTGATCCTCTATATTAGGTTCTTCTACTTCCGCTGCTTCAACCTCTTCGGGTTCTTCTACTTCTACTTCTACTTCGCCCATTGTTAAAGCGCTAGACTTCTCTATTTCTATTTCTGTGCTAGTTTCCTCATCGTTAGGAAACTCAAACTCTACTTTTTCAAATCCCATGATTGACTCCTATGCGCGGGTTATGCCGTGTGGATCAGCTACAATAGCTTCTATAGAATCGTCGTTCATTAAACGATATTCTATCCCACCAACTCTGAACCTTGTGCCCGTATTCATACGGAACATTACATAATCACCAGCCTTACACCACGGGCCTGTTGGAAACCGCTCCTCATCAGAATAGGCTTGTTCACCCATATCTAACACCAAACCTATTATTGACATAATATGTTCTTGGCTTTTGGTTGTAGTAGACTTAATTAGTCCAGTATCCCCAAAGGTTTCTTCTACTTGCGGTAACGCTACAAGCACCCTATACCCTACAGGTGTTGGCAATTGCGCCTCAACCTCTTCTGCGGTTAGCTCTACTACTTTTTCAGTCTTCGTCATCATACTCTTCCATATTACGCGAGAGGTCTTCTACGTAGTTCATACAGGTTTCGAGACCCCGAACCATACCTGTAGTTTCTTTGTATTGAGAAAAGTCTTTAGCTCCTCCCGATGCAAGGAATTGTAGTGCAGAGGCTTTATCATCCCCGATTTTTTTCTTAAGTACGTCTAAGACGGTTAGTGGCATTACTTACCTTTTTGTTGGTCTATTGTTTTAAGTAGATCTAAATTAAGTCTATCTCTTGCTTCAGTTGTTGATTTTGCTAACGTCAACCCATCTTTCTGGGCCTGTAACGTAAGTTTTTCTTTCTCAAGTTGTAGCTTTTTAGTGTCGATAGCCGAATCGATAGCTTCTTTTTGAGCCTTGCGGCGTAGATCATTAGCGCGAAGTTGGATATCAGCTTCGTTTTTCTTACCTTTTATTTGTACTTCTTGCTCTTTGATAGCTATCTCTTTCTGTTGTAGCTGGAACAAAGGATCTTGAGCTTGTTGTTGAGCAGCTTTTTGCTGTTGTTGTTGTTGGTTAGCTTGGCTTACTTGCGCCCCTGCTGTTGCCATCAACTGCGCGAGAGTAACCTCAATATCTTCAGGTAACTCTTCGTTTGGTACAGGGAGCGGTGCTCCAAGTTTTTCTTCTATCTGTTTACGATAAGCAAACCCAAGATGTTGAGCTAAATGCGCTTGTAAAGCCGCCATAATAGCCCCTCCCTGCGGGTTTTGTCCTATCATTTGCGCTACCATAGGGTCTTTCATAAACGCTTGGTGCGTTGCCATATGTGCTTCATGGTCTTGGTAAATAAACGCTTTCATTGGTTTCCCAACTAAAACATTCATATTTTCACTAACAGGATCGCTGGGCTTTATATCGTCCTCAATAGGAACTAATTTATCGGCGTTCTTAACGCCCAGCACCTCAATCATCTGCCTATGCAACTGAGGTAAGTCGTATATCTGCGGAGCAGCTTGAGCCATTTGTAGTACTGCTTGGTACTGAACAACACGCTGTGCCATCGTAGAGCTATTCGGGTCACTGACGGGAATAACTTCCACCAGCATATAATCATCTACCCGTGCGCTAACTGAACCTCGTGCAGGAACATAGTCATACTCCTCCGGCGCGTACTCCGACATGATAACTTTGAGCATCTTAAACTCTTGTTTCATGGCGTAGTGAACACGAGCCTGTACCGCAGCCATAGGCTTTAAGGTACGTTCTAACAGAGCCAGCGTTGTCCCTACAGGAGCATTTGCCGACATATCAGAGATGTTCATATCACTGATAGCGCCTAATCTCTTACCTTCAGAAGTAATTTGGTTCAATAGCGCTAATAGGGTCTGACTTGGCTCCTTATAAGGGAGCGGCATAATATTGTCACGGATACTGCCAGACGGCACATCTACGTCTTTCCACTCCCCCGGCTCAATAGGCGTATCGTCACCTTTGATACGTAGACCCCTAGACTTAAGACCTCCGGGTAAGTTAGACAGCGTACCTGCATCTACTAACTGACGTATGATAGACGTACCAGCTTTAGCGTAGCCACCAATAATGTGGATCAATCCAAGACCGTAAAATCCAAACCCCGGCACATAGACATAATGGACGAAGTGCTGACGCTTCAGCATTAAGGGATCATCTTCACTCCAGTTCCTACGAATAGCGAGAATATCACTTGTACCGCGCTCAATAGTGACAACATAGGGTTTGGCGATCTCTTCTTCATCTTCGTCAATACCGGGAATAATAAGGTCTGCATGTACTTCATAAACTGCATACCTATCATCATCAGTGATAGAGTACCCACCTTCTTCCGCTTTACGCTTCTCTATATCAGTATGGAACGGTTGTGGATCGCCTAAGTCTACCTCTCGGTAGAAGCCCATAGATTGGAGTTTCTTAAGTTCGTTCTTAGTCTTACGCATAACATGCGTAACACGTTCTGCGGTTTCTATATGGGACGCACCGTAAGGTACGATTACGTCTTCTGCGGGTATGTATATGGCTACTTGCCGACCTAGACTCGGATCATAGTAAACTTTCTTGAACGCAGACCCTGCCAGCCCTAGGCTGTAGAGCAGTCGTTCGTGCTCTGGTCTATATTCTACCATGTGCTCGGTAAGCTCATAGTTCATATCTGCCTTCACTCTTTCGGCAGCTTCAATCTTTTCTTGCGTTTCTTCACCTAGGATTTTTACCCTTACTGGGCCACCGGCTGGGAAAGTCTCACTCATCGCTTCCGCTTGGAAACGTATTGCGGCTTCGGCAAGTATTGTAGAGTAGACACCGCAAGCACCTTCCCACGGATCTGTACGCTCTTCGTACTTGAACCCTAATACATCCAATCCTTTAACGAATGTATCAGCCCAATCTTTTCGGCTATCAGTGTCTGCGTCGATAAGCCCAATTAGTTCGTCTGCAAGTTCTTGCAGTTCATCATCTTGTAGTGCCTCTGCAAGATTACTCCCAAAACCCATGAGATCACTTTCATCGCCATCAGGAACTAACGTAATCTCCATGCTACCGTCAGATAGCGTCACACTCTCAGGATCAACAATCTCTATCTCTAAGGCACTCTCTAATTCACCTTCTAGCTCTTCACCTTCTAGTGCGTCATCTATGCCTTCAGGTGCAGCGTATAATCCTTTCTCGATTGCCATCTATTAATCCTTTAGTAATATCCACTGCGCCGTTGTTTAAAGTACCGAGTTTCTTCTGGCTCATCAGTTGGTAGGCGTATAAACCCACCCTGCCTAAAACGCATTAGCGCCATAACTGTAGAGTCTACTAAATCATCATGGCTCATAAACGGGAATCCCGCAATCTCTTCGATTACTTCTTCGGCCCAACGATTCTCTGGCACCCATACTAAACCAGAAGCTATGATATCAGCCACAGAGTTTAATCGGGCAAGTTTATCACCAGAACCCCTATGGGGGGTGAATTCTTGCACAGGGAGTCCCATACGGCGCATTTCTTGGTATAGCGCTACACCAGAGCTTTTCTTCTCCACAATAAACGCATCAGGCTCCCACTCTTCATACTCTTCCATTGCTAAGTCTTTTAGTTCTGGAAACTCTAACCGCTGCTTAATGCTATTAAGTAAGATAATATTATAGGCGGTTACTTCTTCGTTATAGAAAACACCCCACGTTGTTAACGCTGTATAGTCAGCACGATTGTGTTTCTCTGCCGCAGAGTCTAACGACATTATAATATACTCACATTCAGGAGGGGACTCTTCCAGCCACCTGTTCCACCACTCTCGCTTTACTATAGCAGCTTCTTCTGCGGTTGGCTCCTGTTGGTACTGAGCGTTCCACTGAAACACCGGCATAGACGCTTTTGTCCGTAGTAGTGCCTCAAGGTCAAAGAATTCGGGCCATAGCGGTTTCTGGACAGGTTCTCCAGTTTCCTCATCATCTAGATCAAGTATCGCGGGAAACTCTATCACCTCAAAGTTATCGGCACGTTCGTTCTGCCCCATATCCCGTACTACACGCCCTGTTAAGTCATCCATATGCCAACGTGTCTGGATAATAGCAACACGACCCCCCGGCATTAGGCGAGTACGTGCACCAAACGTGTACCACTCATAGGCTTTCTCAAAAACGGAGAAGTTACCGCTAATTACGTCCTGCTCAGAATGAGGATCGTCAATTAGTAAAAGATCCGCACCACGACCAGCAAGAGCAGAGCCTACACCACAAGCGTAGTACTCGCCGCCCACGCTAGTGTTCCATCGACCAGCCGACTTAGAGTCAGAAGCCAAGGCAACGGTAGGAAATATGTCCGTATAATCTTCTGTAGCAATGAGGTTACGTACCTTACGACCAAAATCTACTGCCAAATCGGTTGTGTGGGACACCATCATTACTTTCTTATTGGGGTTGCGTCCCAAATACCAAGCGGGGAAGAATATGGATACTAACTGGGACTTTCCGTGACGAGGAGGAATATTAACGCATACCCTATCCTTATCCCCTTGCTCAATTGCCATAAGCATATCTGCAAGTATCCGATGATGCTTACCTACTAAGAACTCAGGCATCATGCGCTTACAGAACTCTATAAGATCATCATAAGCCAGCTTATTCTTTTTGCGGTTGTCTAGTTCACTAACTAACTTGTCTACCTCGACCATTTCATCAGTGGTGTATTCGTCAAGGTTGTCTAACATCACTTGAATTTCATCTTCAGTGAAGTCTAATTCAGCTTCACTCATCGTCGTATTCGATTTCGACTACTTCAGGCTTAACTAAGCCCAATTCAGCGTCAACATCTATAGTTGTACCCTCAATAATAACGGGAGTACTAGGTTCAGGTTCGGGATTAACTAGTTTTTCTAGCTTCAGTCGTAGTTTTGCCCGTAGATCATCAGTAGATTGGTGCGTTATAGTGACTTCGGACTTTTCTGCAAACAAACTTACGTCTGAAATCTTACCTAATAGCTCTAAAGCACGGATTCTAACGCGGGGATCTGGGTTATCGCTCTCTAGCAGTAGCTTATTAGTAACTAGGTGCCTTATTTGAGAGGCACTTTCCGCAACAGAAGTCCCAAATTCTTGGAGTATACTGTTAGTGAGCACTAACGAAGCGGGAGTCATCTTAGCTGCACGTATATTAGTAACTTTCTTAGACGTTTTCTGTGGGTTCTCGGCAAATTCAATAGCGAGAGCGGCTGCTACGTCCTTGTCTTCCTTGTTAGGGTCTACATCTAACCCATGTTCTGCTAGATATAGTGCTGTGTTACATGCGGCCTCTGCCCGAACACGCAAATCTGCATAGGGCATGTCCACAGAGAGAGGAACACCAACTTCAGGATTAAGAACTACTGTCATAGATGTACGCAAAGAGTTAGCCGTTACCGCAAATGTACACCAAAAATAATTTTTTGCAACCCTAACGTCTTACGTTTGCAGTAGCTCAAATTTCTTTGGTTTACCCGGAAGGTAATTATGGTGCCCAAAGTTCACAATACTATACATCGCTTGAATAGCAGGTACGTTCACGCGAGCATTGACTAGTTTGGTATGTAAAAAATTGGGTCTGTCGTTTATTTCAAGTAATACGGGCTGCATGTCCTGCGTGAGTAATAAATCAATGCCGAGTAAGCAGTAGGTATTTACTTGTTCGTAAGGCGTATACTTCTTTAGGTGATAAAATATCTCCCCAAGACTCGTTTTTATATTGGCTAATGCCTCGTTATAGAACGGGGTATCACTAAATGGAGATAGCTTTACGTCCGGCTCTAAGTCCATGTAACCTGCATGTTCGTACTGAACCTTAGCGTCTACGCTATCAGGGTCATATACTGCACCGTGTAACACCACCAACCCATCTTGAAATAGATAGAAACTACCTTCATGGATTAATACCGTGAGGCGTAAGGTAAACTTTTTGTTATCTATTAGTATTACGTTTTGGATTGCTTCTTGGATGATATACCCAGCAGTAAAGCTACTAGCCACCTTTTTACGAGGAACTACACATATCCCTTTACCTCCTGTACCAACGGGGTCTTTTATATACCACATGGTGTTAGGTTCGTCAGGTACGTCTTGTGCCCTAAAATAAGTTCTGGGAGTGTCTATACCTGCGGCAGCTAATGCCTTAGCACATTTTAACTTATTGTCTAAAGTGCGCGTAGTACCTCGCTCCATTAAATCGACACCCACGCTACATTGAAGGGGTTCTTTGGGGTTAACGGTGTACCGTAGGTCTACATGTCCATCACCTACGCCGTATACCTTACCTCCTAATGGTTCTAACGCAGCTTTAAATATACTAAGCATTCGACTTGAATGAAACGTAAACGAAAGCCGGGATAATTCGTACGCTTCCTGAAACCTACCTTGTCTAAGTATGATTTACTCCTGTCTGTACATCCATATAGCAGCAAATAAGAATACCATGAAGAAGGCCCAAGTAAAGATTGCAGTCCCCACTAGTTTCATTGTTTTCCTAAATTCGATCCTACGCTTCTTGATAATCCGTAACTCCTTCTCATGGGCATATTTACTTTCCTCCATTCGCATCTTGATAGAGGTGTAGAGGTCTCCTTGCCCTTGCATCAAACAGATGTCCTGCAATTGCCTATCAAAATTTTTAAGTTGGCGCTTCGCCCCTTCCAATGCGATTGCATCTTTATATCCCAACTTTCCTGCTTTTGCTTTCTCGACATCGTTGTATTGCTCGGATGCTGCGGCCCATTTCCCACAGATACTCTCAAGATTAGCCCCGGACTCCTTGACAGTTTTTATACCATCGTTGAGTGCCTTTAACGCGCTTAGTACGGCTACAACTTCACCAATCATGGGATAACAATTTTTTGCTGCGGAAGTTTTCAGTTTACAACATAAAAAAAATTTTTGCGTATGACATTAATATTTGCTAGGGGGGCATACCTACAAAACCGGCAAAAGGGGGCCAAACGTAAAAAAACGCAAAATATTCACGCGTATTAGTAATATAGTAGCAGCGCAGCTTTTTTTGCCTGAAAGGGTTGGTGGGGGTAGGGTGGGGCATTAGATTCCACCATTGTTATAATGGTTATAACAAACGACATCAATTACCTTGACATTCCATAATCTATCCTTATAATGTGTTTTGTGGTTAGGGGAATTCACCCCAACCCAAAGAGGCCGAAAGGCCGAAGGACGTAAATCTACATGGCTATACAATTAGAAGACACAGTGGAATTTGTATTAGATCTTGACGGAAAGACAGCGGCGGAAATTAAGTTTGTCGCCCATAGGGTTGGTACGGAATTGTTCCTAAGTAACGAGAAAAACAATTCAGTACTGTACGAAACGATTGTTGACAATGGTGGGCGCGATACGGATTACATATCGCCTACTGGTACAAGCGGTGCTGACTCAACCAGTACTGAAGAAGAGTATGCTCTAATCAAGGCGGCGATAC
>Ga0307984_1001346_pt1 | contig 10326 bp, 5 predicted proteins | sample EllFjometageno78_FD_203169 | JGI IMG/M metagenome (GOLD analysis project Ga0307984, IMG submission 203169) | Marine microbial communities from Ellis Fjord, Antarctic Ocean - #78 | ecosystem: Environmental > Aquatic > Marine > Unclassified | place: Southern Ocean | collected 2014-10-09 | reverse complement strand
ATTGACTACAATCAAGGTGACAACACTGCTAACAATGCTGCAATCATACAGAGTAGGTATCAAAGTGACTTAGGTCGTGCTGCAGGACAGACAGGTCAGGATTACTATACAGGCCGTATGGATGGTAGTGCTGCAACGGGTAACCCTGATGATATACGAGCAGACATAAGGGGTTCAAAAGAAGCTATAGACTATGGACTTACAGGTACACAGTTATATGTTCCTGAGAATAACAGGGTTGAGGATATAAACTACAGAAATCCTTTAGGTAGTACTATTGTAGATTCTAATGATGCTGTTAAAGCTGCTGCTAATGCTACTGCTGCTGCTAATGCTGCTGCTGCTAAGGCTGCTGCGGATGCTAAAGCTGTGGCTGACGCTAAGGCTGCTGCGGATGCTGCTGCTGCTGGCGGTGCTGATGGTGCTGCTGCTGTAGACACCAGTGTCACCCCCCGTGTTCCGTCACTGTTAGAGAAGGATGCCATAGCACGAAGATTGGCTCCAGAGTTAGTAGCAGGTTCTAAGACTATAGGTACGGCTACAACTACTAACACTAACCAGTTAATGGATACTACTACAGGTCAGGTGGCTGCTGTTAACCCCACGGCTACTGCAGGTCAAGCTAGTACTTTCACTGCAGGTGCTCCTACAAAACTATCTACTAATACAGCTAGTAATGTGGCTGCTGCACCTTCAATAACTGCTAACTTAGCTGGCGTTAATGCGGCACAGGGTAATGTTGGTATTAATGCTCAAGTAGATGCTGCACAACAGATTGGTTCATCTGTCACTGGTTTATCTGCTGCACAAGAGGGTACTTTTACACAAATCAATGGCGCACCCACTCGCAATGAGGAATTTGGGGAAATAGTTAATGCGGTAGCAGATTCACAACAGGCGGCAGCATTCACCGAACAGATAAAAGCAGCACAGGCTGATCCATCTTCAAGGGCTACAGTGCAGGGTCAACTTGCTACACTCATGACTTCCTTTGATAATGGCAATACACCAGCGTGGGCAGCAGGGGCTATGCGTAACGTGACTGCACAGATGGCTTCCCGTGGTATTGGTTCATCTAGTATGGCAGGTCAGGCACTCATACAAGCAGCCTTAGAGTCTGCTCTGCCCATTGCTAATGCTGATGCACAGACGTATGCACAGTTTGATCTAACCAACCTTAACAACAAGCAGCAACGTGCTATGTTATCTGCACAGCAACGTGCTGAGTTTATGGGACAGGAGTTTGATCAGGAGTTTCAAGAAAGAGTTTTTAACTCTACTAGGATTGGTGAGATAGCTAACATGAACTTTACGGCTACTCAAGCAATTGCTATTGAGAATGCACAACTTGCTAATAGTGTTAAATTATCCAACTTGTCTAATAGGCAGGGTGTCGTTATGGCAGAAGCTGCCGCACTATCTCAGATAGACATATCTAATTTGAATAACAGGCAGCAAGAGCAAGTGCAGAATGCAAAGTCTTTCCTTGATATGGACATGGCTAATTTGACTAACCTCCAGCAGATGACATTGTTTAAAGCACAAGAGCGTAACAATGCTCTACTGTCAGATGCGGCTGCATCAAATGCTTCTGAACAGTTTAATGCTACTTCTAAAAATCAAACAGACCAGTTCTTTTCTAATCTTCAAAGTAACGTGAAGCAGTTTAATGCTACACAGAAGAACTCGCAGGAACAGTTTAATACAGGTCAGACAACTGCCGTATCTAAGTTTAATGCAGAAATTAGGAACCAACGTGAGCAGTTTAATTCACAGAATAGCTTAGTAATTAATCAGTCTAATGCCCAGTGGCGTAGGCAGATTGCTACTGCCGATACAGTTGCTAATAATAGGGCTAATGAAATCAATGCTAAAGCTCTGCTAGATATTAGTAACACAGCTTACAACAACCTATGGCAAGAACATAGGGACGAGATGGACTGGACATACAAGGTAGCAGACAGTGAGAATGAAAGATACAATGCTATAGTAAGGGCTACCATTGCAGCAGAAGCACAGATTGAAGCTGCAGGTGCAGAATCAGACTCTTCCTTATGGAGTAGCTTAGGTACTTTAGTAGGTACTATCGCTGGTGAATACATAAAAAAAGTAGTTTAAAACAGGGATAATATACATATGTCAAAACATATACGAAATTTGTATACAAGAATAGATGGGCAAATTAAATCTTCACCCAAGAAGTCTGTACCTACTGGAGGATTAGTTGGTAAGAGAAATTCCCCTACTGATCAAGATGTAGATCCTGTTGTAGACTACGTTAAATACATTAGAGAATTACGGGAGAATCGTTAATGCCTATACTAGATAAACCCGACTTATTAGATGCACCTATACCTGGGCAATCCCTGACAGGAGAGAAAGGGGCGTACCCTTGGGAACAACCCCCTAAGCTAAACACTGTAGATGAAGCAGCAGAACATTATATACCCATGTTCAATGAAGAAGAAATACTCAGTGGAATACTAAGTCACATTGAAGCTGGCGTTGCCCTAACTACTATGGCTGATCTAATCACCAAAGGTGGTGTCATGACAGGTTTGCATAGTATTGATGTGGGGATTATGGTTACTCCTGTGTTAGTAGAAATGATGATAACCTCAGCAGATGCGGCAGGTATAGAATACAAAGTAGGAACTGAACCTAATAAAAGAAAAGGCTCTACGAAGTCATCCATTGAAGCGGCTTTACGAGAGTCTAATATGGAATCTAATGTAGAAGATGAACCCGAACTAGAAGAAATAGAGTTACCAGAAGAAGATATGGAAGAACCTTCTATGGGAATTATGGCAAGGAGGAGTGTGTAATGGCATTTAGTTTAAAAGGTTTTGCAAGTGGACTAGCTGATGCTGGAACAAATTACATAGAGGATAAACAAGACAGGAGAAAAGACGCTACTACTGCCAAGCGTAGCCTTATGTTTAATGCCACCGAGAAGATTTATAATGATGCATTGGCAATTAAAAATTCTAATGATGTTATTAAGAATAAAGATAAAAAGTATATAAGTAAAATAAAAAGTATTGACCCTACGATTTCTACAGACAATATGAATAAACTATTGTCTCTTAGTGCTGATGATAGAAAAAAAGCAGAGGACGAGTATAACTACAGGGCAGCACAAACTCCAGATGAAATTACATTTGGGGATTTTATGTCTGCTGTTGAAGAGTCTACTGACTTAGATGATCCAACAAAGATAGATGCAAACATAGAAACTTCTATGATGGCTGTACCTAAAAATTCATCTGCATATTACGATAAGACTGGTTTAATTTCAGACGAAAGCGTTAACGATTTGTATACAGAAATAACAGGGGTACTACAAGAGGTACATGGATTTTCTGTGGATAAGGCTAAGGCTATTACTGAGCAGGGAATATACTCTGTACAGCATCCCCCTATTAAAATTAATTGGTCTAAAGATATAGCTATTCAAAAAGAAGCCATTGAAACACTTGCTACAGCAAAAATATTAGATCAAGCAAGAATTGCAGGTGCGTCCTTAAATGTTATAAATTTACAGGTAGACCTTACTAATGATGCATTAGTAAAAATGCGTGATGCATTTGCCGTGGGGTACGAATCCGAACAGTTTGACGATGATGGAAATTCTTTAGGTTTAAAAGTTATTCCAGCAGCTTTAGCACCTAATATGCCTAACTTTGAATCTGAATTTAGAAATAGCAAAGCATATAAAGAGTATGCTATGACTACTATTAGTACATACATAATGGGCATGGAAACTGATCCAGAGTTTAATACCCAAAGTGCTATGACGTTTATGAACGGGACATTTCCTGGAATGTATGGTGGAAAGATAGAGACACGCAAGTTAACAGAAGCAGCCTTCAATAAAATAAATCCTAATAAGATATATTATGTAGATGCCCCTAGTCCAGCAGGAACAGACGAGGATGGTTTCATCATGACAGGAGCGCAGTTAAAGGCAACTAGAGTTGATACAAAAACTAAAAATGATCCTAAAGATGTGCCTGCTACAGGGGTAGAGGTTAGTGCTACAGTAAAGACCCTACAAGAACAGTTAGCCTTTGCAATAGAAATGAATGCAGACGAAGAAACTATAGCCCGTATCGAAGGGGAAATTGCAGAGGCCATGACTACTTCCCAGTCGGATGTTACTAAGGTTAAGTTTGATACTAAACAAAAGAAGGATGCTGCTACTAGTGCTAAGACCTTTGAGCCTAATGCCGCTACAGTAGATGATTGGGATAAGAACCTAGACCTAGCTATACAAATGGGAGATATTGAGAAGGTACAATTAGTAGTAGACTTTGTTGAAGCCAATCCTAATACTTCATACAAGAGTAATATGTCCCCCCGTAATAGGCTATCAAGAAGGTCAAAGGTTGCACTAGCTGACATGATGCGTAAACAAAATCCCACTTTACAAGATACACTAGACGAGATTAGTAGTGTACTTCCAGGGTCTTTGCTTACTAAAGCTAATCGTATAGATAAAGATGTTGCTAGAGATTTCTTAAAGAGATTAGATTCATACCCCTTACCTGAAAACACAGACGAGCTAGATGAATTTAACAAAGTAAAGAAAGAACTATATAGAAACATATAAGGGTATGCAACATGGAATTTAATTTTAGTAATGTACCCTCTATTTCTGATTTGGATGCAGAAGACACCAAGTATGACACTACCGAATTAGGTAATCAAATTACTAGGGGTGTTCAAGATAGCTATAGTACACAAAATAAATCTATGAATTTTGATATTAAGCAATCCAAACCTAATAGTGAAATAGCAAAAAGCTTAGGTGATGACTACAGTGTAAAGAACTTAGCAGAACACTCAGGCTTTGTAGGTATGGCAGACCGATACTTAGACAAGAGGTATGGTTCTTCTAGGGAAGAGCGAGGTACTGATGAAGATGTAATTGAAGAGTACTTAACTCACTACCGCTACATGTCTAACAACACGCTAGACCTAATGCAGGAGGTAGACTTCTTACGTGACGCAGATCAACAGACTAAGGATAACTTTCAGATACTACATACTATCTACCAAGACACCCCTAACTTTATGACTGAGGGTGGTGGCAGCTTAGTGTCTGGTGTTGGGGATATTGTAGGCTCCGTGTTATCTGACCCTGCTACCATAGTAGGTATGGGCTTTGGTGGCCCTATAGGTTCTATACTAGCACAGGCTACTAAGCAGATAGGTAAGGGTGCTACTACACGTATGATACTCAAGACTGCACTTAAGGGTAACCTCAAGAAGATAGGTGGCATGACTTCTATTGAGGGTCTACTAGGTGGTATGCATGAAGCTCAACGACAGGAGCTAATGATAGAAGCAAAAGGTTATGGTGAGAAAGACATAGGTAAGATAGCTACGTCTGCTGCACTAACAGGTGGACTGTCCTTAGTAGGCTATCCATTAGCGGCTAGAGGATTAGCTAATACTGTAGGTAAACAAATACCTCATGCACGTTTAGACAGAATAGCTGCTATGCGTAGTGGAGACGAGGCACCTGTACCTCAAACTAGGGAATCTTTACTTGATGATTTAAAACCCTCAGAGCTAGGCGTGTTTGATCCAGAGGTGGCTATAGCGTTACGAAACAGGATAGATCCCGAAGGGGAGGGTGGACTACTAGATAAGAAAGTTACAGTACCCCTTATAAAATTGACTAACCGAGTGGCTATTAAAATGATTAGTCAGATGCGTCAGTCTTTAGATCCAGAACAAGCTAAATTATTTACAAAACAAATGATGCCCGATGGTAAAGGCGGCACTAGGATGGAACGTAATTCTGATCTTATATTTCGCGCTCTTAATAAGGCAGAACTTATTGATGATGAAATAGTTACCAGAGCTATTAAACAACAGGGTCTGAGTGTAGAAGATTTTGCTCTATTACATCGCCTTACTGTAAGAGAGGCGGCACAGACACTGGTTGCATTCCGAGGCATGGGTCAGAAGTTTAAGGCAATGGCAAATGAAGATCCAGACTTAGCTAAAAGATTAGAAGCTGTGTATGGTAAGCCTGATGATTCCAGAGGTGCAGTGGGTACTATATATGATCTACTACGTAGGGCTGACAGAGAAACAAGAGCCATGATGGTAACACAGGTTGCCACTACTGCACGTAACGTGCTGTCAGGTGCAGCTTACTTGACCTTTGGTGCAGCAGCTAAGGCACTAGAGGGTACTATCTATGGTGTAGGTAAGAGTCTTCAAGCTGTTGCCACAGGTAGAGCCTCCATTCAAGGTACTAAATCAACAGGCGCACAAATAGTTAAGGATGCTACTAGTACAATTATATCTGTGCTTAACACAAAAGATAGCCAAGCCTTAGCTAACTCCATGCTACAACACACACCTAACCTACATGGAACATTGTTTAGATCCTTACAGGAAACAGGTAATGAAACCTTAAGTAACTTCACACGCTCTATGAACGGAATCAACATGGCACAGGATACTGTCCTACGCTCTGGTGTTTTTACTGACAGTGTTAACATGCGTATGAATAAAGTAGGTCTTAGTATGGAGGAGTATATTGCTAAGAATAAAGATATACCTATGGAAATACTTAAGGCATCTATTGAGGATTCATTACAGGCTACCTTTGCACGTATGCCCAGTTCCCCCTTCCTTAAAGCTCTAGTACAGGGCGTAGAACGTGCGCCCTTCTTACCCATCATTGGTACGTTTACATTTCCATTCGCACGTTTCACAGCAGATGCACTAGCATTCCAAGCAACCTATAGTCCTTTAAACTTCTTCAGTGCAGCAGGTGCAGGTTACCGAGCAACACGTAATACCATAAAAGCTAAGAAGATGACAGACGGAGAAGCTAAAACAGCTTTAATGAGAACAGCTAAGATACAGGGTGAGGATGTAGTTACCCGTGTATCACAGGGAGCCGTAGGTTCTGCCATGTTGTATGGGGCAATTAAGTATAGAGAAGAGAATCCAAATCTTAAGTGGTATGAGATTATGCAGGAGGGTAAACCTGTGGACATACGGGCTATCTTCCCCATGTCTCCTTACCTAGCCATTGCAGATATTATTCAGAACTTAAATAACAAAGCACCAGATGAAGTGTTTGGGCAGATCATGGAAGGTATGACAGGCTCACAGCTTAAGTCAGGTTCAGTACAGGGGGCAGTAGGAGATTTATTTGAAGCCTTGCGTGACTTGGATGCAGTAGACATATCTTCAGAGAAGGTAGGAGAAATGTTTGGTAACTGGACAGGTGCTATCACAGGCCGTGTACTTACCCCACTAGCTGTAGTTCGTGATGCAGCCGCAGTGTTTGATAGTTCAGAAGCTATACAACGTAGTACACGTATAGCAGTTGGAGAGGATGGAACTGATAAGTTCTTGAGTGCATTCAGTAATAACCTAAAGTCTAAACTACCCATACTACAGAAAGACTTACCTGAGTATCAGTCCCCTACTAAGAAGGGCAAGGTCTATAGGCAAAGCCCATTCGCTACTCAGCTAACAGGTATTAAACCATCTGAACAACGCAGCAGAGTAGAGACAGAGTTAGCCAAGCAAGGCATGGAGAACTACAGGTTGTTTGCTGGCACTGGAAATAAACAGGCTGACTATCTAGTTAGTAAACATGCACCAGATTATGTGAACACTGTCATTGGTAGCATAATAGGTACTCCGTGGTATATGAGTTTACCTAAGTCTTCACAGAAGATAGTACTTAAGAAACGTCTGCAAGAAGTACGTAAGATGGTAAAGGGTATAGCCGAAGGTGAGGCATTGATGCAATCTTTTAAGGAGGGTAAGAGGTACTCTGTCTTTGATAAGGCTAAGTGGACTAAGCTACCTTCTGCTCAGAGAAAGTTAGCAGACGAGTATTTTAAACAGTACTATGGTGGTAGCGTGTCTGAACTAGGTTCATTCAGGGCTGCTGTTGCAATAGGCAGAGCATTAGAGAGAGCACTATAATGGGATTAATGACACAGAAGAAATTAGCAGAGAAGGGTGCGGAACAGATCAAGGAGTTCTTAGCTAAAAGCAAAGAGGATGCTATTCAGAAAGAGTTTGATGAAGATGATATTAAAATGGCGGATAGGCAAGCTGAGTATGAGAGTAATCTGTGGAAAACTGATCCTAGTAAACAAGAGGCTGGACTGATTTCCCCCATAGATAGTGTGTTGGAATTTACAGGTGTTAGTTCCTTAGGTTCTGCATTTGATTCTGTTGGCTCTGCATTTAAAGGTGACTACTTAGGTGCAGGTATTGAGGGTCTTGCAGCTATGGTAGGAGCCGTTCCAATAGTAGGTTCAAAACTTAAGAAGCCTCTTAAAGATGCGTTAGGTTCTAGTAAAATAGCAGTGGAGAGAGGGGATATAGGGGTAAGTGAAGCTCTAATGGGTGGTGATTTTTTAAAGCATTATGGTAAAGCTGTTATATCCCGTATGGATACCTTGGCTACTAAAGCTTCCGTAAAAAATGGAACAGGTAAAATGTTCCAGCCCGTAGAAGATGGTACTAGAGTTGGTGTGCGGCTTAACTTAAACTCTGTAGTACCTGATGCCCCAAAAGGTTTAGATAAACTACAGACTATACACAGAAAAAGCTTTGATGGTGAGGTGTTATCTTATCAGCCATACGCTACTGTAACAGATGTTACATTCAAAGTAAGCCCTGCAAAAAGAAGAAACATTGCTGCCAAGATAAAAGGTTTAAAGGTTAAAGAAGTAGAACATAAAAACCCTGCTATGTCCGTGAATGGCCTACTTGCACAAACAGAGAACGTAGTAATTAAAGGTGGTAAGAATGTAACAGAGATTGGGTTTAACCCCATGAACAACCACTTGTTTATAGATATGCTTACAGGTCAGGCAGTAAAAAGTGCAGACGTTGCTACTGTAATCGGTGATAGAGTTTATGCTAAGGGTGTTAAGTACTGGGAAAAGAAATATGCACCTAAGGTTATGGATGCATCAGATGGTACTCCGTTACCCAGTGAGGTTAGATACAAGTTCAACAGAGGTGGGCTAGTAGAGGAGATGAATGTACTTAACTTTAACGAAGGAGGCTTACCAGTAAAGGATGAAAATTATGGTGTTTCATTTATACAAAAATTAATGGATGATAAAAAGAAAAAAGAAGAACGTCTTGCGCGTGGGGAGGAGGCACAAGCAGCTAAGGAAGCTAAGATAAATAGTGAATTATCTAATCAGCCTACCCCTGCTATTAGTGTATCAACCCAAGATAAAGAGTTAATAAAAATAGAAGAACCAAACCCATTAGTAAATAAAAAAGTTAATCAAGAACCCATAGAAACAAACATTGAAGTTCCTGTGTATAAATATAGTGAAAAACCATGGGATAATGTTTTATCAGATACATTTTCTGACATAGTAGACGAAGGTAAAGATGTTTTAAGAGGTATTAGGGATACTGGCAGTTCAATATATGGCACATTAAAAGAAGCGGGAAGAGATATTGAAGTAGATTACGAAGAGTATATGTTTGAAAGAGAAATGAATAAACTAGTTGACCCAGAAATTAATTCCATATCTACACCAACTATTCCTATTGAAACAGAAGACGAGACAATAACAAATGCTGTACACAAAAGCATAAGAAGAGAAGAAAATGGAACTAGGGATGGGTGGGACAACTTGGGTAGTCCTAATATGTGGATGCCTCATGATTCAGTAGAGGATGGGCCTCAAACTATTGCATATGGGCATAAGTTTGCAACACAAGCAGAGGCTGATAAAATAGCAAAAAGTGGGGGCATAACTGAAGCTAAGGCTATGCAGTGGTTCAAAGAGGATATGATAAATGCAGAGAGTAGAGCTAAAGCAAACTACGAAAAGGAATATAAAGATAGAGAGTGGAGTAGTTTAACCACCCTAGATAAACTTATGTTAACAGAGATTGCATTTAATATAGGGGACTTACTAAAAAAAGGGGGTGATGATCCTGAATTAATAGGTACATATGATTGGCCCCTACTAACTGATGCACTACATAAAAAGGATTATGATACGGCTTTGTCTGAGTTGAGCCGAACATACGAAAAAAATGGAAAAGTAATTCCTCTAAAAGATCGCGTGAGAAGATTAAAAGAAACCTATAGTGATCTCATAAACAATCCTACACAAATGGCAACAGGAAAAGGTGTGGACAAGACTGTCTATAAGGAGCTAATAGGTTAGACTCCACCCAAAGAAAAGCCCCAAAGCTCTTGACAGCAATGGGGCTTTTTACTGTCTAATCCTTGACAGTACAGTAGTACAATGCAATACCTATGCCACTAAATGATTTCACATGCACCTCCTGCAC
>Ga0307984_1001344_pt1 | contig 10336 bp, 7 predicted proteins | sample EllFjometageno78_FD_203169 | JGI IMG/M metagenome (GOLD analysis project Ga0307984, IMG submission 203169) | Marine microbial communities from Ellis Fjord, Antarctic Ocean - #78 | ecosystem: Environmental > Aquatic > Marine > Unclassified | place: Southern Ocean | collected 2014-10-09 | reverse complement strand
GACGACCAGATTTATTTTCGTCATGATGAAAAAGTTGAAGAACTTGATTTAGTCATCGAGCCAAAAGCTGAGGCAAAAGCAACTGACGAAAAATCTGACAACAAGGCAGACGAAAAGGCAGTGGAGAAGAAGACTGAGGACACAGCCTCATAAACGTTTGATATGACCGGATTTCCGGACCCCCAAGACGTTCAACTCACTTTGCTGGGGCGCCGTGTTTTATTAGGCATTACAGGAAGTATCGCAGCTTATAAATCTGCATTTCTCGCAAGAGAATTGGTGAAAAGAGGCGCTGAGGTCAGGGTCGTTATGACGCCCAGCGCTACAGGATTTATTACGCCACTCACCCTTGCAACTTTGGTGGGAAACCCTGTTCACTCAGATTTTACTGAAAGCATTGAGTCTGGAGCGTGGACAAACCATGTTGAATTGGGGCTTTGGGGCGATCTTTTCCTTGTCGCTCCTTGTACCGCACAAACACTTTCCTTTTTTGCGCAAGGGGCTTGCACAAATTTACTACAAGCTGTTTTTCTGAGTTCCAGATGTCCTGTAGTTGTTGCTCCAGCCATGGACCTGGATATGTTTACAAATTCCGCAACACAAGAAAACTTAAAAACGCTTTCCGAAAGAGGGATTAAAATCATTGAACCTACTTCCGGGGCACTGGCAAGTGGCTTAGATGGCAAAGGGCGTATGGAGGAACCAGAAGTGATTGCTGATTTTGTCGAGAAATTCTTTTTGAGCAACATGCCTTTGTCAGGCAAAAAAGTGGTCGTGACAGCCGGACCTACAGAAGAGCCCATTGATTCAGTCAGATATTTGGGGAACAGAAGTACAGGAAAAATGGGATTTGCTTTGGCAAGCCGTTTGGCAGATCTCGGAGCACGCGTCACTCTGATCTCAGGTCCTGTGAATATAAAGACCCCTCAACGGGTCGCTGAGAGAATCGATGTGTGTACAGCTCAGGAAATGTATGATGCAACCACGAGCGTCTGGCCGTCCATGGACGCCGGGATAGCATGTGCTGCTGTCGCAGACATGAGGCCCGTAAATCCAGCAAACAAGAAACTTCACCGAGGAGATTTGCCAGATTCCATTTCACTAGAGAATACACCCGACACATTGCTTGAAATGGGACGTACAAAGTCTGCGAGTCAATTATTAATGGGATTCGCGTTAGAAACAGATTCAGTAGAGGAAAGTTTGAAAAGTGCCGAATCGAAGCTCACAAGAAAGAACCTGGACTTTGTGGTCATGAACACGCTGGCTGACAAAGGTGCAGGATTCAACCACGACACAAATAAAGTAACTGTACTTCAAAGTGTCGGAGCGCATACTGAAAAGCGTATTTTTGAGTTAAAGACAAAACGAGAAGTCGCTTATGATCTTATTGAGCTTCTTTCAACCCTTCTGATTTAAAAAAATGACGTTAGATTTTCCTTCAATATATCCCTTCGATTTATTTAAAGCGTGTGTTCTTTTTGGGGCAATTGTTCTTGCGAATCCCTCTAAAAGCGCTGCACAAGAATTAAACTGCACCGTTAAAGTAATCGCTCCTAAAATCGCCAATGTTGAACCGAGCGTCTTTGAAAGTCTGGAAGACGGGATTCGTGAGTTCATGAATGGACGTCGATGGACAAACGACAATTTCTCATTCGATGAACTTATCGAGTGCACAATGCAAATCACGATCATTAAAGCCATCGGAAACACTCGATTTAGTAGCTCTATTCAGATACAGAGCAACCGCCCTGTTTTTAATTCAGACTACAACACACCTGTCTTGTTTGTGTTGGATGGGGACTTTGAATTTGAGTGGGTTAATGGAACCTCTATTCTTTTCAACCCAGGTCAACACAGAGACAATCTGAGTTCTGTTCTTGCGTATTATTCATACATGATTATCGGGATGGATTACGACAGCTTTGGACTGGAGAGTGGTTCAGAATATCTTCTGAAGGCCCAAACCATCGTCGCAAACGCTCAGAACGCTGGAGGAAGTGGATGGAAGGCGAGCCAAAGCAAGCAAAACAGATATTGGCTCGTTGAGAATTATCTAAGCCAAACGTTCAGACCGCTTCGCCTATGCATGTACAATTACCACCGACAAGGCTTTGATTTGTTACACGATGACATCGAAACAGCCAGGTTAAATATCGCGGACGCACTTATAGAGATGAGATCTACGAATAGAATTCGTCCAGGCTCATATAATTTACAAGTGTTTTTTCTCGCAAAAAATGATGAGATCATTAAACTTTTTGCTCCAGCATCAGAAGCAGAAAGAGTAAGACTCCTCCCCGTCCTAAAACAAATGGATCCGGGAAACATTTCCAAGTATGATGATGCATTGATGTAGTCCCTCTTGTTAACTCGACTACATATAAAAAACTTCGCGTTGATAAGCGAACTCACTTTAGATTTCAAAGATGGGCTCACTGTTGTAACCGGGGAAACCGGATCGGGAAAATCGATCTTATTGGGCGCACTAGGTTTGGCTATAGGAGCACGAAGCAACAGCTTAAATGTAAGACATGGCACTGATCTATGCATCGTTGAAGCCACCTTCCTCTCTCCCATTGCTAATAAAATTCTCATTGACTTAAATCTGGAATTTGGCACAGACAAAGAACGCATTCTTATTCGAAGAGAAGTGAGATCGACAGGGAAATCTCGATCCTTTATTAATGATTCACTTGTAAGCGCAGGCATTCTCCGAGAAGTGGGCAACAAACTCGTAGACCTTCATGGTCAAGATGAGACGCGGGCGTTAATGGACAGAGTTACCAGGTTAGATCTTCTGGATGATTTCGGAGGACATGTGAACATACGAGACTCTTACCGAGCGACATTCTCCGCATGGCGTTCGGCAGTAGACACACTCAATGAATTAGAAGCTGAAGCGAATCAACCTCAATCTGACAGAGATTATCTGAAATTTCAACTTGAAGAGCTGTCAGAATTAGGCCTAGATTCATTGAATCAGGAGGAGTTGGAAGAGGAACACAATCGACTTAAACACGCCACAGAACTTGCTGCGGGACTCCATTCTTCGTTTGAGCTTTTAGACAGCCACCCCGAAGGCAGAGATGCCATTTCTGCCGTCGAAAGCGCAATAAAAGAAATGGAGGCCATTGAAATGTACAGCAAAGATGCGTTCGACTTATTAGAAAGGCTTAAAAGCGTACATATTGAAATGCGGGATATCGCACTTGAATCAAGTCATTTATCCGAAAGCATTCAGCACGACCCCGCAAGATTAGATCTGATAAACGCAAAAATGGAAGCGCTCTCGAGTGCACTTCACAAGCACAATGTTCCAAATGCCGGAGCCCTCTCACTCGTAGAACAAGAATTAAACAGAAGGATAGAGAAGTGTGATGGAATAGAAGAAGCGATCAACAATGCGCGGGCAGATGTAAAAGTAAAAATTGAGGCATTGGATCAAGTGGGGAAAGCATTGATGAAGGCACGAGAGAAGTCCGGAAAAGAACTAATGGACCTGGTCCACCATCAATTGGCACCGCTCAAGCTCCCACATGTAGAAATGTCTTGGGTTTTTTCCGAATTGAACACACCAGACCTTGCAGGAATAGAAGATGTGGAGCTGTTGTTTAGCGCGAACCCCGGATCTCCAACTCAACCCATATCACAAATTGCCTCTGGAGGAGAAAGGAGTCGCGTGATGCTCGCATTTAAAGCGGCTTTGGCCAAACGTACAACTGTACCTACCATCGTGTTAGACGAAATCGATACGGGTGTTTCTGGCGATGTTGCAACACGCATGGCATCCACCATGCGCGAGATGTCAGCGGGTCAGCAAGTGTTTTCAGTGACGCACCTCGCTCAAGTTGCTGCATCTGGCAACCATCACCTTGAAGTGTGTAAAAAGACAAATAACAGTGAAGCAATTACGCAAGCTGTATATCTCGCGTCGAAAGAACGCAATGAAGCGATTGCAACGATGCTAAGCGGAAGCCAAGTGAGTGAAGAAGCGCGAGCAGCAGCGAACGTTCTTCTTTCGAAGGAAGATTAGCTTAGAATTTCCAGTCCAGAGAAATTGAGGGAAGGAAAGGAAGTTGATTTTTCCTTTGGCCTGTAAGACGGTTGATGTAAAATACATTTTCACGACTGTACACATTTGTGACGCCAGCCGTGAAATCCAAATCACCTCCCATCACATCTTCAAATGTTCTTTTAACACTCATGTCAAGCCTGTGGTATGAAGGAAGACGCCCCTCGTTTAAATCCGCATAATAAATGGAGACCTCTCCAGCATTTTGGGTCATGTAATCTGAATATATGCCATCGTTCACATTTGGAGATTGGTAATAACCCTGGCTTTGCGTAAATGGCAAACCTGAACCCAAAGCCCATCTCGCACTAATCTGCCATTCCTTGTTCGCCCCGAAATCCTGAGAAGCAACCAAATTTAAATTGTGACGCCTGTCAAATACGGGATCATACCAGCGTTCACCATTCCACCTGTCAACATTTCCCAGTCCGTAAACGAGCCAGAGATAAGAGTTGCGTTTTTCGTATTTGAGAACCATATCCACCCCATTTGCAAATCCACTTTCTATAATGTAATCCAGTCGAAGAACTTCTGGCACATCACTGTGAGCAGCATCGTCAGGAAATAGTTTTTGGCGATTTGTGTTCGTGAGTTGTGAGAAATGTTTGAAGTAACCTTCAACATTGAGGTTGAGGAATTCTGTAAGGTCATACTCAAACCCGGCAACGACGTGATTTGCGGTTTGGAGTGAATGAGCCACATCTCTCTCAGAACCTGACGGGGTCGTAAACTCATCTTGTAGGTTGTCTGGGCCAGAAAGAAATCCATAAAACAAATTCACCACATCCCTGTCAGAATTTGCTGAGATAATGTTTTGTGAATACATCCCTGCAGCGAACTTAAGACGAAGCCTCTCATTGTACTTATATTTCAAACCTATTCTAGGTTCTGGACGAAACTTAGACAATGAACTGTAGTATTGCAGGCGCAAACTAGGCTGTACGATAAGCTTCCTTCTGTTCATAGTGTAATCAACATAACCGCCAAATTCAGTCGTGTTCTCGACTTGCTCTACAACTACGCTTAACGCATTAAATGTCTTATAATCCGTTTCTACGCCGACCACTTCAAGTCCATATTCTATGTTATCCTCACCGAGGATATACTTGAAATCTAGACCAAAATTAAAGCCATTGACATTGCTATATCTGTCGGGCAAGCTCTGTTCTACAAGATCTATGCTGTAGTTACTCAGCGCAAAATGTCCGTTCACGAGGACCGCAGATCCTGGAGGCACGATTGTAAACGTTCCACCGCCACCCACGTTTTTCCAACCGTAATCCGCAAAGGATGTTCCTGTAGAATCATCTAAAACACTCGCATTGTCAGAAAATCCGAAACCGAATAAACTCAGCTTAGATCCACCCCCTCCAAATGTAATCTTTCCATAACTATCTGTAAATCCAAATGGCAATCGACCCCCATCGATATAAGGATATAAAAATTCAGATGTTTTTTCCAAATAGCTGTGTTTTAGAGACAACAAGTAACTAATCCCTCCTGAACTGTTCTTCATTTTCTTTAAGGGTCCCTCTAACAAGATTTTTGCGCCGAAAGGACTTGCACCTAACATTACTTTCTGTTCACGCATATTTCCGTCACGTGTCTTAATGTCCATTACAGAAGATATACGCCCTCCATATTTTGCGGAAAAAGCACCTGTATAAATATCGGCATTTGCAAGTGCATCCGAATCAAACACACTAAACAACCCAATACTGTGAAATGCATTGTAAATAATCATTCCATCCAACAACACTTTATTTTGAATAGGGGAACCTCCTCGAATGTACAATTGTCCTCCTTGGTCACCTGTAGAAACAAATCCTGGAAGAACTTGAAGCACTTGAACCAGGTCAGGTGTACCTCCAAAGCTGGGGATATGTTTAAGGTCTGCAGGCCTTATGGTTTCAACTGACATGCGTACACTGTTCCGCTGCTCTTCCCTGTCTGCATTCACTTCTGCCCCACCCAGCTGAATCACACCTTCATCAAGCAAATAGCTTTTTGTGAGCACTTTACCTGATTTTATAATAATCGTTTCTTTAACATTTTTATACTCTATGCTAGACACGACCAATGAATATTCTCCTTCGGGAATTTTACTTAAACTGTAGAAACCTGAGACGTCAGTAATGATACCATAAGATGTCCCTTCGAGGGAAACACTCGCAAACATGACCGGTTCTCCAGACGATTTAGACTGAATAAACCCCTTGACTGTACCCTGAGAAAAAAGGGGAGCACAAAAAAGGAAAGCGCATAGCGTAGCTAAATAAATCAGGCCGTTTCTAGTTTCTTGCATGGACACGCAAATATAACACCTATTGTCATCATCTTTTTTCTATTATCTTTCGGCATGAATTATGCAGTGAAAAATAACATGAAGACAATTACAATCCACAATGCTTGGCTGTTCAGCTTGCTGTTCGTTGCCTCTCTCTTTCTTTCTAACGACATAAGTGCCCAAAAAGGCAAACAAGACGATGAAGATAAACCACGTAAACCGCCGATCTCTAAACTGGAATACAGCAAACTATTGGATTGGATTGTTAACGAGAAGTATGAAAACGTACTTTACAAATGCATTCGATACACAGAGAACGAAAAAACCAAGAAAGAACTTCTGCCCTACCTATATATGGGAAAAGCTTTTCTGGGGGTCCACCTCACGGATGACCCCGATCTTAGAGAGCAGTATCAGTCAGATAAAAACAAAGCCTTAAAGAACAGCTTAAAATACACTTCTAAGTTTGTCAAAAAAGACAAGGATAAAGAGTTTTACTACAATTTTATTGATTTCTATGACAACCTTTGGGTCGAAACAAAGAATGCCGCTGAAACCGAGATAGACAATCTGAAATACACAAAAGCAAAATCTTACTACAAGTACTTAACGGTCATCGACCCTGAAGACCCCGGAGCTTGGTTAATGTACGCAGCAGTATATCAACTACTCGGCTCCAAAAAAGAAGCCATGGACAGGTATGAAATAGCACGTAATCTCATCCTGGAGTTCGGTGGACGTGACTTAAGAGAAGTCCAAACTGAGCTTCTTCATGATGCAATCATTTACAATGCTGAATTGCTGTCTAAAACTGACATACCAGCAGCGCTAGAATGGCTCGCACTGGGTGATGATTTGTTTCGTGGAGACCGAGAGTTTGAAGCTGTCAAGCGAAGTATCGGAGGATGATTGTCAAAGCAGTAGACGACAAGTCCACTCCTGAATATCCGCACCCATTTCTCAGCCCTGCTTGGCTAAATTTTTGTGGCGTTTGCTATACCATTTTCGAAACAGGAACAAGTGTTTCTGCCCTTTCTAGATTTTCAATGCGCGGGATTCATGTCCTGGCAACTCCCCCCTGGGCTTTAGATTGTGGCCTTTCATGCAAGATTTCCACCGAAGAATACATCGCGCTAACCGCAAATTGGAGCGCTCGGTCCGAGACCTTAAAAATCATTGACCTCCCTCCCTTGCCGGAGAATTCAAGCCTCACAAAAGCCAGCATCAAAGCAAATACACCGAGGTCTTTTAAAATTCAGTGGAAACATACAAGACAGATACTTTTAGACACGCCATTTCCCAACAACAGAAGAAAACAAGTCAAAAGGGCGGAACGAGAAGGAATCAAATGCCACCTCTCAAAAGACTGGTCGAATGTCCTCTCACTACATCATGAAAGCCGAATAAGAAAAGAAATACATTCAGACAGCTTTCAACTGAGCACACTGCTGAACTCTGTTTCAACGATGACATCCAGTTTTGCTGTAGAAGCTGTGGATGCTGATGGAAACTGTATTGCTGCTGGAGGGTTCGTTTTTGTGAATGAAGACACGTGCCTGTATTCATTTGGTGGGCAATCTCGCAGTAAAATTTCAGGAATCGCATCCGTAGCCATGCTTTCATTCGCGATGGAAGAGGCGCGATCTCATGGGGTAACGACATTCGATTTCGGAGGAAGCGCCGATCCAGGAGTAGATCGCTTTTACAAGGAGTTTGGTGCGGCGAGAGTGGCACGGGCACGGCTTATCTATGCTTCATGGTGGCTTAGGCCATTTTTAAGATTTATACGCCCAGATTTGGCTTAAGGGCGAGATCCTGAATTGTACATGGATTCAATAATCTCCACCACTTCTATGCCTTCGGAAATCGGGGTTGAGATTTGGGCGCCATTTCGAAGGACATCGACAACATTAGAAATGACATGGTGGTGATTCGAGGACGACCCTTTATACGCACCGTAATCGTTTGGAGGAGCTGAAGCGGGGAGGTGCGTCATCTCGTAGTCCAAAATGTCACAATGAACCACCTTTTCCATATACTGACCCGCGATGCGGAGTGTGCCATGTTCAGCAATTAAGGTGAGTGAACTTTCAAAGTTTGATTTAAACAAAGAGGTCGAGAAGGTGAATGACCCCCATCCTGACCTAAGAAAATCGAAGGAAATGGATCCCGAATCTTCAAACTCGGTATTGTGGATGTGAGATTGGTTTTTAAAGATGGCACTCGGAGAAGATATCCCACCAAAAATCCAATACATGACATCTATATAGTGTGAAAACTGTGTGAAGAGCGGACCACCATCTAGCGCCATCGTCCCACGCCAAGGGCTGGAAGCGTAATATGAATCGTCCCTGTTCCAGAAACATTGGATGTGGACCTGGCGGATTTTACCTAGTTTACCCGACTCCACAAGAGATTTAAGCCAAACAGAAGGAGGTGCAAAACGATTTTGCATGACACAAAAGACATGCTTGCCTGTCGATGCAGACGCTTCAGCCACAAGACGCGCATCGAATACAGAAAGCGCAATGGGTTTTTCAAGAACGACATGACATCCCGCCTCGAGAATCTGAATGCATTGCGCTGCATGAAGTCCGTTGGGAGTACATACACTGATTACTTCTGGAAGGGAGGATTGGGCAAGCAAAGCATCGATGGAGGGATAGAACGAGATCTTCTCACCCTCAGAATCACTTTCTAGAGAAGCCGACACGTCCGCAATATCTGCAACAGATCTCAGTTCAGCACCGGGATGTGCGTGGATATAAGCGGCATGGCGCTTTCCGATATGGCCATAGCCCAAAACGGCAAAAGAAACAGGATTTTTCACTTGGGCAAATGTACAAGAGTGAAGGGAGAATCGGACAGGGTGTCAGGTTTCTGTCTCTCAGAAAAGAGAAAATGACATATAAAACTGACAAGATGCACGTTGCACCCTGAAATTTTGTAGTGGCAAGGGATTTGTCTAAGAGGAGATGTAAACAAACGAAAAAACAAAGAAAAAACAAAAGACATGAGTAAAATCATTGGAATCGATCTCGGAACGACCAACAGCTGTGTATCAGTGATGGAGGGAAATGAACCTGTGGTCATTAACAACAGCGAAGGAAAGCGTACGACACCTTCCATCGTTGCATTCATCGCCGACGGCGAAAGAAAAGTAGGTGAGCCCGCAAAGCGTCAGGCAATTACAAACCCTACCAAGACTATCTCTAGTATCAAACGCTTTATGGGCTGTTCTTTTACAGATGTAGCAGAAGACATCAAGCGCATGCCGTATGAAGTCATCAAAGGCGACAACAACACTCCCAAAGTGAAGATTGACGACCGCACCTACACGCCTCAGGAGATTTCAGCAATGGTGCTTCAGAAAATGAAGCGCACAGCTGAAGACCACTTGGGAACAGAAGTGACGGCTGCCGTGATTACTGTGCCTGCTTACTTCAACGATGCACAACGTCAAGCGACAAAAGAAGCTGGCGAGATTGCTGGACTTGAAGTGAAGCGTATTATCAACGAGCCTACCGCTGCAGCACTTGCTTACGGTCTCGACAAGAAATCAATCGATCAGAAAATCGTTGTCTTTGATCTCGGTGGTGGTACACACGACGTGAGTATCCTAGAGCTCGGTGATGGCGTTTTCGAAGTACTTTCTACAGATGGTGACACTCACCTTGGTGGAGATGACTTTGACCAAACCTTAATCGAATGGCTCGTTGCAGAATTCAAGGAAGAAAATGGAGGAATCGATCTAAGTAAAGATCCGATGTCTCTTCAACGTCTTAAAGAAGCTGCAGAGAAAGCGAAGATTGAACTTTCTAGCACGACGAGTACAGAAATCAACCTTCCGTACATCATGCCTGTAGATGGCGTTCCCAAGCACCTTGTGCGTTCATTAACCCGAGCGAAGTTCGAACAACTTTGTGACGAGTTAATCAAGCGTTCTATCAAGCCATGTAAATCTGCACTTAAAG
>Ga0307984_1001341_pt1 | contig 10346 bp, 13 predicted proteins | sample EllFjometageno78_FD_203169 | JGI IMG/M metagenome (GOLD analysis project Ga0307984, IMG submission 203169) | Marine microbial communities from Ellis Fjord, Antarctic Ocean - #78 | ecosystem: Environmental > Aquatic > Marine > Unclassified | place: Southern Ocean | collected 2014-10-09 | reverse complement strand
AGTAGCCCCCCCCCTATGGACCACATTGACTGTTTTAGCTAAAAGCAAGAACTATCTAGCAGAAAACTGGGATTTTAACTCTCTACAGTGATCACGGAATGTTACAGTATGTTACAGTTACATCACAATGTAGGATAAAATGTACGATTATGCATTTAGGGGGTTGTGGGGGCACTTTCTTTAGCTATAACTACGTAGTAGTAGTAGAGAGTAGCTACATTCTTAGTAATAACTAAATACAAGTAATAAATAAGAAGAGTAGCTACTCTATATAAGAGTTGTTACATTAAGGTCAGTGGAAGAGGAAGAGTAGCTACTCTATAGTAGTAACTATATATTACAATAAAGTAATAATAACCCCTTGTAGTACGTATTCTAATGTAGTAGACTAGTTCTTGTAACAACCTCCCTCAGTACAATAATAATGTTACAACAAACTGGTACGTGCTTCACTCTATGTAGCTACTCTCTCCTCACTCTCCTCATATGTAGTTTGCGGCACGTACCACTTTTTCCCCTTAAAGTAATAAAAGTGTTGACTCTTATGTCTAAACGCATACAACTATATGCATCTGATTCCGTATTAGAAGATTTCTACTCTGCATTAGCTAATAATGATGTTAGAGCTTTTTCACGTGTACATATCCCTCGTAGTGACGTGTTCTACGCTAGAGAGCATCTACGCTCTGTATTCCCTGATAAAGAGTTAACCTTAGATTACGTAGAACGCTGTATGTACCTTGAAGGTATGTTGACCAGACATGACGTATTAGACCCTGATAGGAAGAGACCCTATGAAACCGCCAAAGAAGACCACAGCTAAGCCTGGTAAGGCTAAACGTAACTACACCATGAGTGGTGAAGGTAAGTATGATAAGTCGCCTAAGCGTATGGCAGATAACCGTGCTCGTAAGCAGGCACGTTATGCTATGGAGAAGGGTGGCTCAGTAACTAAGGGTGACGGTAAGGATGTTGACCATAAGGACGGTAATCCTCGTAATAATGCTAAGTCTAACTTACGTGTACAGTCTGCAAGCGCAAATAGAAGCTACCCTCGCAACAAGAAGGCTGGTAAGGCATGACAGTTACTGAAGCAAACTTTAAAGCAGCAGCAAAGGTTAAAAAGAAACCATGAAGGGCGTAAAGCATTACACTAAAGATGGTAAAGAGTGGAAGGGTAAGACCCACAAGCATCCTGATGGAACTCTTATGACTGGCGCTAAGATGAGTAGCTCCTCTAAGAAGCTTGTACACCTTAAAGACTTAAATAAAAAAACTAAGAAGGGTTAAATAAAATATGAAGTACTATCATAAATACCAAGTAGCTCTAGAGGCTGCAGGATACCGTGTAGATGGAAATGGCTACGTATGGGACTCTATGGGTAATCAATCAGCTGGAGAAGACAACTACGGCAACGTACAGAGTAAAGACCCTAACGTTACAGAGATATGCCAAGTATCTGAGTTATCTGGATCTGCTCGTTTCTTAGCTAAGACAAAGCAGCTAACTAAGAAAGTCAAAGACACAGTGGCAACTAAGGGTAAGAAACGTGCTCGTACTGCTAAAGGCCACTACGTTAAGGATGACCCTAGCACTCCTGACGTTAATGAAGCATGGGTAGATAAGTAATGTCTATAGTTAATCAGGGCAAGCCATCACGGATGAAGTCTGTGTATGGTCACAATACTACAAATACTGTTGAAGTTGTGTACACGTGCCCTCTTAACTGTGTAGCAGAGTGTAGCTTCATCCATGTAGTTAATGGTGGTGGTAGTACTAACTCTGTAGACGTTGAGTGGTATGTTGCTGCTGATACTTATACATCTCACTTCTTAAGCGGTAAAAGCTTAGGTGGGGGTGACTACATAAGCTTTAACAACATAGACCTAGTGCTACAACCCGGAGATAAGATACAGGTACATCCTACAAGCGCTGGGCATATTGATACTATCCTTACAGTTACAGAGACGTTTGTGCCTATTGGGTAGCGGGTATGCAAACTTGTATCTACTATAGCGCTAACATATGAGTATAACTATGTGTGTCAACAAAGACGCAGCACACATGGAGATCCACAATGGAACTAGTATACACAGCACCAAACAAAGCATTAGCACTATCAAAAGCACTCTTAAAGGCACTCTCTAAGTTCTTTTCAGATATATTTGCTTCTTTAGTTAAAGCACAGCAGTTGAGAGCAGACTACTGGATAGTACACAACATGAGTGACAAAGATCTAAAGGATCTTGGTATTACTCGTGGTGAGATTAAAGAGCGGGTTTACGATACAAAGTAATAAAACGCTTGCATTAAAATATTTTATACATATAACTATATAGGCTACAAGAGATAACACTCTTGTGGCCCTTTACGTACAGATACCCTCATGGAGCACAAGCTATAATGTTTGTGGAGGAGAGAGCTACTATGGACCCCATTACTATAATGGCAGGTGCTAGTGCCGCATTTGGTGCCTTGAAAAAGGGTATGCAAATGGGTAAGGACTTGCAACAGATGAGTGGTCAGCTTTCTCAGTGGGCAGGCGCTATGTCTGACTTAAATAGAGTGGAGCAAAAGAGTAAGAACCCACCTTGGTGGAAGGCTATTGGCGGTAGCGTAGAACAAGAGGCTATTCAAGCCTTCTCTGCTGCCAACAAGGCACGAGAAATGAGAGAAGAGCTACGCTCTCATATTAGTTTCGCATATGGGCCAAGCGCTTGGGATGAACTAGTACGCACTGAGGCTAGAATAAGAAAACAGAAACAAGCGCAAGAGTATAGACAGGCAGAGATAAAAGAGGCTATAATAACTTGGATAGTAGGCACTGTAATCTTAGTAGTAGGATTAGGCGCTCTTTTATATATTGTATGGCTTATTAAAGGATAAAGCATGGCACGTAACTTAACAGAAAACCAACAGAAGTTCCTAGAAGTATTGTTTGACGATGCTGGTGGTGACGTTGTATTAGCTAAACGCCTTGCTGGTTACAGCGATAATACGCCTACGCGCTTGATTGTTGAATCCCTTAAGGAAGAGATTTCAGACGCTACAAGGTCTTACTTTTCCCGTTCTGCACCAAAGGCTGTTATGGCTCTTGTTGGTGCCTTGTCTGATCCTACTGAGCTAGGAGTAAAAGAGAAGATGGCTGCAGCTAAGGACTTGCTTGATCGTGCAGGGCTTGGTAAAGTAGATAAAGTAGATGTTACCTCTAATGGTGGTGGTATCTTTTATCTGCCACCAAAAGAAGGTAATAACGAGTAAACTTGCCTAGATATGATTATGATAGAGACTTAGGGTTTTGGGAACTACCAAAGCCTTTTAAGGGTAAACAGAAAGAGTGGCATGTAATAGCACGTGTTACTTTAAGGCAAGTACCTTTTGGTTATAGAATACACCCAGAGGATGAAAAACTCTTAGAGCCTATTTTTGAAGAACTGGAAGCATTAGAGCTTGCAAAGCGTCATTTAAAGCAGTATTCTTATCGTGAAGTAGCACAATGGCTAAGTAAGACTACTGGACGTTACATCTCACACATGGGATTGCATAAGAGAGTTAAAGTTGAGCAAAAACGTAAGACATCAGCTGCGATTAAACGCAAGCTTGCCAGAAGGCTCCAAGAAACGATCACGCAAATCGAAAAGCTCGAAGAAGGGCGTGTCGGAAGCTACAGTCTCCGCGAAGATTGAAGAAAAGCATTCAGTACCTGCTACAGTTAAGGCGGATGACTTTGACGTAGAGTTAGCACAAGATATTGTCTTTAAGCCAAATCCAGGCCCCCAGACGGACTTCTTGAGCGCATCAGAGCGGGAAGTACTATATGGAGGCTCAGCCGGAGGCGGAAAATCCTATGCCATGCTTGCAGATCCGCTACACGGCTTAAACCACCCGAACTTTTCAGGGTTACTTGTACGACATACTACGGAAGAACTAAGAGAACTCATACAAAAATCACAGGAGTTATACCCTCGTGCTATACCGGGAATCAAATGGTCAGAGCGTAAGTCTCAATGGACTTCCCCTCAAGGAGGGCGTCTATGGATGTCTTACTTGGATAAAGATACAGATGTTACCCGCTACCAAGGTCAGGCCTTTAACTGGATTGGCTTTGATGAACTTACACAATGGTCTAGCCCTTACGCTTGGGATTATATGAGGTCTCGCTTGAGATCCGCACACTCTAATGAACTTGGCCTCTACATGAGAGCCACTACAAATCCCGGGGGAAACGGTCATAGTTGGGTTAAAAAAATGTTTATTGACCCTGGAGTTGCTAGTGAAGCGTTCTGGGCAACACATGTTGAATCAGGTGAAACGATTAGGTTCCCTAGGGGCCACAGCAAAGAAGGTCAGCCTCTATTTAAAAGGCGCTTTATTCCTGCCTCTTTATTTGACAATCCGTACTTGGCTGAGTCTGGCGACTATGAAGCGATGCTTCTCTCTCTGCCTGAACACCAGCGTAAGCAGCTACTTGAAGGTAACTGGGATGTTAATGAGGGTGCCGCTTTTCCAGAGTTTGATCGTTCGATACACGTCATTGAACGCTTCGATATCCCTGAGTCTTGGACAAGGTTTCGCGCTTGTGATTATGGGTATGGTTCTTACACTGGTGTTGTCTGGTTTGCTGTAAGCCCTGATGAACAACTGATTGTGTATCGTGAGATGTATAACTCTAAAGTCACTGCTTCTGACCTTGCTGACTTGATACTTAACGCTGAAGCAAACGATGGTGGTATGCGTTATGGGGTTCTTGATAGCTCCCTCTGGCACAACCGTGGTGATACTGGTCCTTCACTAGCTGAACAGATGATCCACAAAGGGTGCCGCTGGCGTCCATCAGACCGTTCAAGAGGCTCACGTGTAGCAGGTAAGAACGAAATGCATAGACGGTTGCAGGTGGATGAGTTTACTAAGAAGCCACGCCTTGTATTTATGGACAACTGCAAACACACTATTGCACAGCTACCTAGCATACCACTGGACAAGAGAAACCCAGAGGATGTTGATACAAACGCAGAGGATCACTTGTATGACGCTTTGCGTTACGGCATCATGACAAGACCACGCAGCAGCGTATGGGACTTTAACCCAGCAACACAACGCACTGGCTTTCAGGCAGCAGACCCAAGCTTCGGTTATTAAGGAAGAAAGAACATGGCAGAGATTAACGAACTTTCGTTTGAGACAGACGATGTAACAGCAGCAGAAGATACCAAGGATAGCATCTTTGAGGAAGCATCTAGTGTTGTTTCATTTGTTAAATCACGTTTTACACGTTCTGAGGAGTCAAGGCGTTCAGACGAAGAGCGGTGGCTAAAAGCATACCGAAACTACCGTGGTTTGTATAGCTCTAGCGTAAAGTTTACTGACACGGAGAAGTCTCGCGTGTTTGTTAAGGTTACTAAGACTAAGACACTTGCTGCTTATGGCTCTATTACAGACGTATTATTTGGTAACAACAAGTTCCCTATGACAGTTGACCCCTCTGTACTTCCTGATGGCGTAGCAGAGTCCGTACACATTAACATTGACCCTAATGCTGCAGCTGCTGGTGATGCACTTAAAGCTGTAACACAACAACCTGCCCCTAGACCTTACCTCATTGGCCCTGACACTAAGCTATTGCCCGGTGAAACACTTAATGACCTATCTGCACGATTAGGCCCTCTAAAGGATAAACTATCACCTATGAGTGACAAGCTCATTGAGGGTGACGGTACTACACCAAGCACAGTTACATTCCATCCTGCTATTATTGCAGCTAAGAAGATGGAAAAGAAGATACATGATCAGCTAGACGAATCGGGTGCATCTGTGCATCTGCGTTCTATGGCCTTTGAGATGGCTCTACTTGGAACAGGTGTCATGAAAGGCCCCTTTGCTGTAGATAAAGAGTACCCTAACTGGGATGAAGATGGTGAGTATTCACCTATCGTTAAAACAGTGCCACAAACAAATCACGTATCTTGCTGGAACTTTTACCCTGACCCAGAAGCTTCTTCTATGGATGATGCAGAGTACATCATTGAACGACATAAGATGTCACGCACTCAGTTGCGAGGACTCAAGAGCCGCCCATACTTCATGAAAGATGCTATGGACATTGCTATTGCTAGAGGCCCTGACTATGTGCAGAAGCACTGGGAAATGGCTATGGAAGACGATGAAGCTACTCCTGAGTCAGAGCGCTGGGAAGTATTGGAGTTCTGGGGTTTTGTAGATGTATCCATACTTGAAGAGCATGGTGTTAAGATACCTCGTGAATACAAAGACTTAGATGAGCTTAACTGTAATATCTGGGCATGTAATGGTGAGGTACTACGTTTTGTTCTTAACCCATTTAAACCAGCACGTATTCCGTACTATGCAGTACCCTATGAGCACAACCCTTATAGTTTCTTCGGTATTGGTATTGCTGAGAACATGGATGACACGCAGACCCTTATGAATGGCTTTATGCGTATGGCTATTGACAATGCTGCACTGTCTGGTAATCTCATTATTGAAGTAGATGAGACTAACCTTGTACCGGGACAGGACTTAAGTGTATACCCGGGAAAAGTGTTTAGGCGTCAAGGGGGTGCCCCGGGTCAAGCAATTTTTGGCACCAAGTTCCCCAACGTAGCCCAAGAAAACATGCAACTCTTTGATAAAGCACGAGTACTTGCTGATGAGTCTACTGGTTTCCCTAGTTTTGCTCATGGTCAAACTGGAGTCAGTGGTGTTGGGCGTACTGCTTCTGGTATTAGTATGCTCATGTCTGCTGCTAATGGTTCTATCCGTGCGGTAGTTAAGAACGTTGATGACTACCTTATACGCCCAATGGGTAAAGCATTCTTTGCATTCAACATGCAGTTTGACTTTGATGAGTCTATTCGGGGTGACTTAGAGGTACGTGCATCTGGTACAGAGAGCTTAATGGCTAATGAAGTGCGATCACAACGATTGATGCAGTTCCTACAGGTAGCACAGAACCCAGTATTGGCTCCATTTGCCAAGATGGACTACATCATTCGTGAGATTGCTAAGTCTATGGATCTTGATCCTGACAAGGTTACTAACTCTATGCAGGATGCTGCTATCCAAGCTGAGATCCTCAAAGGCTTCCAGACCCCACCTCCGGCCCCTACAGGCCCTGAAGGCGTTCCAATGCCCCAAGGTAGCCCAGCGCCACAAGGTCAAGGCCCAGCAGGCGTACAGGACACAACAGGCAGTGGCGGTGCTCAGATGGGTACTGGTACGGCTCCTGCTCCGGGTGAACAAGGGTTCAGTGGTAATGTCGCTTAAGAAGCTCGTAAACGACAAACAAATATGGGATGCGTTTCTAGAAGAGCTAGACTTACGCATCTCTGCACAACATAAGTCTCTTGAGAACATGACAGATACAGCAGAGATGTATCGTGCTCAGGGTAACATCCAAGCGCTACGTAAGCTTAAGTACTTGAGGGATGCTGTAAATGGACCAAAGTAGTATAGACAATCAAACTGATGAGGCTATGGGTTGGGCTGCTGAAGGCAAGAAGCTTGCAGTAGACATTCCAGAGGTGTCGTTTAAGGATGCAGCTACCTTTGTTGCTGAGATGACACCTATTGTTGGTGACTTTATGGCAGCTAAAGAAGTCTATGATGAACTACAGAAAGATGAACCTAACTACTACTTAGCTGGTGCGCTGGGCGGTGCTACTCTTATAGGGCTTATTCCCGGTGTAGGTGATGTAGCTGCTAAGGCTATCAAGAAGGGTGCTAAGGAAGTATTTGATGTAGCTAAGCGTGTAGAGGTTGATCCCAATGCTATGGGTTCTGGTCTTGGCAATGTTAGACTGAAGCCTAAGGTTTCTGCCCTTAAAGAAAACCCTAAGGCAGAGATGGTAAATACATCTACAATAAACAATACAATACCTAAAGGTAACAAGCCTAGATATGATGTAGGCAAGATAGATACTGTAGCAGACTATAATGCAGAAGATTGGATGTATGACGATTTTGCTAAGACAGGTAAACTCACTCTAAAAGAAAGTATCTTCAAGGAAGGTATTAAAGAACCTATTGAAATCATGGTCAGTAAAAAGACAGGTGATATGGTATTAGGCGAGGGTAATCATAGGTTAAAAGCTGCTACAGAGCTTGGAATGGATGAGGTTCCTGTTGTTGTTTATGTAAAGAATGACTTAGGTTTTATTGATGGAGAAGTACCCGCAAAGATAGATACTAAAGGGCTGAAGTCTGGTGAGTACTACTCTCTAAGTGAAATAGACTTAGATAGCCGTATGATTCAAGGTAAAAAGCCTGCAGGACAAGGCAGCTTTCAATACATACGTAAAGACGGAACATTTTCGTCAGAACCTGATCCTACTCGTTTTACTCCTATGCGGGATACAAATACAGCAGATACGTTTCCTCCCGCTGAAAACGCAGCGCGTACTCAGATAGCAGGGACACTCCCTACTTACAAGAAAGCTGATACACTACTAACAGAGTTATCAGGTGAAGGTAAAACTTTAGACTTTGGTGCAGGTTTAGGACTATCAAAGAAAGAGCTTGGCTTTGATACGTATGAGCCTTTTCCTAAGGGTGACTTTACACCTGACTTTAACAGCCCTGCTGACATACCATCAAATGCGTACAAGAAAGTTACAAATTTAAACGTACTAAACGTGGTGCCTCGTGAAGTTAGAGATGGCATTGTTAAAGATATTGGGCGTGTACTTGAGCCTAATGGTAGGGCCGTTATAACTACTCGTGGCAGAGATGTAATGGACGCTAAGGGTACAGCTGGCCCAGAGCCTATGTCTATTATAACTTCTAGGGATACCTATCAAAAAGGTTTTACTCAACCAGAACTTAGTTCCTACATAACAGAAACATTGGGTGAAGGCTTTGAGGTAACTAACAATAAGCTTGGTGCAGCTGGTGTTACAGTACATAAGCTACCTACAGGAAACTTCAACGAAGGCGGAATAGCAATGAATGACCAAACAGTACAGGCCTTCGCACTAGGTGGCTTAGCAGAAGATGTAGACCCAGTGTCAGGTAATGAAGTACCAGTAGGCTCTATGCCAGAAGAAGTACGAGATGATATCCCTGCTCAACTGAGTGAAGGTGAGTATGTTGTACCTGCTGATGTAGTACGCTTCTTTGGTGTTAAGTTCTTTGAGGACATTCGTGCTGAAGCTAAACAAGGCTTTGCTCAGATGGAAGCTAATGGGCGTGTAGGTGGTGAGCCTATGGGTATGGAGATGGGTGGCGATGAGTTGCCCTTTGACGTATCAGAACTACAGATTGTTGACGATGGAGAGCCAGAACAGCCTATGATGAATAAGGGCGGCTACATCTCAGGTTATTCTGATGGTGGCTATAATCCCTATGGTGTTTCTGGTAAAGGCTTTGAGATTATTACCTACGTTGGCCCTAACGGAGAAAAGATTTACATTCAGTTTCATGATGGTAATAACCTAACGCCTATTCCTGCAGGCTATACAGCTGAAGCTTCCACTTCAGAACAGGTATCTGAGCAGACTACTGCCAAGGTTTCTTCTTTAGCACCTAGTCCTGTAGAGAAAAACAACAACACTGCCCATGAAGAAATGATGGGTGAAGAAAGTGAGTACACTGATTGGTCAAACCCAGAAGAAGGTACGCCTGAGAAGTTCCAAGAAGTCATAGACCAAATGACAGGTGTAGGCGGTAAAGCGTCTATGGGTATAGCTACACTTTTGGGTGGCCCTTTGATGGGCGTAGGTATAAAAAGTTTGATGAAGCTCCAAACTAATGCTATGATTGATGGTATTCAAACTCAGATTGACGATCCCAATACTGGTGAAATCCAAAAGAACAAGCTACTGCAGATACAGTACCAAATGCAAGGAAAAGATAAAGACGGTAACGACGATAGTTCAAAAAAAGGTAACATAGACAACTTGTTTGATATGGACACCTATAAAGGTAACAGTCTATCGGAGAGTATAGCTAACATGTTCACTGCAAAAGATGGTAAGTCTTACAGGGATGGTCAGCTTATAGATGATGCTACAGGAAAACCCATAGCTGCGGGTATCATGAATAGCACCAGCAATGACACGCCCATTGTTGCCCCAGTACAACCTGTTTCCCAAGCACAACCTAATGAAGATAATAACAGTTCTCACGAAGACATGATGGCAACTGCAACTGAGTTCGCCCCCAAAAAGTCACCCAGACCTCGTAAAAGATAAACTCCAGAGGAAGATTACACTGCATCAACCCACAGTACTAGTGGGCCTTTTTAACACTACCACATAACTATAAGGCTACCCAGCTACGGCTGGCCCCAACATAAGGAGAAAAACATGTCGGAAGCCCAACTGCAGAC
>Ga0307984_1001340_pt1 | contig 10351 bp, 4 predicted proteins | sample EllFjometageno78_FD_203169 | JGI IMG/M metagenome (GOLD analysis project Ga0307984, IMG submission 203169) | Marine microbial communities from Ellis Fjord, Antarctic Ocean - #78 | ecosystem: Environmental > Aquatic > Marine > Unclassified | place: Southern Ocean | collected 2014-10-09 | reverse complement strand
TGCCGGGGCCTTTTTCTGAGGGCGGGGAACCTTTGCGCCGAGTTCGGCTTCCGGGAGTGGGGTGTGTGGTTCGAAGCCCGCGAGCTTGCGACGTTCGATGAGTTTCTGGGTGAGCTTCTCGATATCAACGAGGAGGTGGAGTTCGTCCGCGGAAACGAGTGAGATCGCTTGCCCCGTTAATCCCGCACGACCGGTCCGGCCAATGCGGTGGATGTAGTCTTCCGCTTGCTCAGGGAGATCGTAGTTCACGACCTGCGGGAGATCATCGATATCGATTCCACGGGCTGCGATGTCCGTAGCGAAGAGGACCTTGACCTTTCCGGCCTTAAAGTTGCTGAGTGCTTTCGTGCGGGCGTTTTGACTCTTGTTGCTATGAATCGCAACCGCGCTGATCCCCTGGCTTTCGAAGTAGGTCGCAAGCTTGTTCGCGCCACGCTTGGTTCGGGAAAAGACGAGGGTCTGAGTCCAGTCGTTCGATTTGATGAGTTCCACGAGGGCGTCGGCCTTACGGGTTCTCTCAAGCGGGATGAGGTATTGCGTCACGGACCCGGCCGTCGAGTTCCTTGGGCTGACGGAAATCTCGGTCGGGTTGTTGATCAATCCCTTTGCGAGCTTGCGGATGTCATCAGAAAAAGTCGCGGAGAACATGAGGTTCTGGCGATTGCGGGGAAGCTTGGAGATGATCTTCTTGATGTCGTGGATGAATCCCATGTCGAGCATGCGGTCCGCTTCATCGAGAATGAAAACTTCGAGCGTGTCGAATTTCATAGCCCCTTGGTTGATGAGGTCGAGAAGGCGACCCGGGGTGGCGATCAGGATGTCAGTCCCTTGACGGAGTTTTTTCAGCTGTGGGCCGGCGGGGACGCCACCAAAGATGACGTTCGAGCAGAGTTTCACGTGCTTGCCGTAGGTCGTAACGCTCTCGGCAATCTGCGCTGCGAGTTCACGAGTCGGAGTGAGAATCAGGGTGCGGACTTGCTGATCGCGAGCGCGCGCTCCTTTGATGAGCCGATTGAGGAGAGGAAGGGTAAAGCCCGCGGTCTTGCCGGTTCCCGTTTGCGCCGCCGCCATGACATCCCCCCCCGCCATGACCGCCGGGATCGCTTGAGCCTGAATGGGTGAGGGCGTGGTGTAGCCTTTTTCTTGAATGGCTCTGAGGATCTGAGGATCGAGACCAAGTTCGTCGAATGTCATAGGAGTGAGGTCGTAGACCTCCTTGAAAGGAGGATCATTCCTCCAGACCGTGGCCTTACTGCGGCACCTAAGGGTCAAGATGGCGGAATTAGCAAGGATGAGATGTCTTCCGGTAGTTTGAATTGCATGTTCCGTCTGGGCTTGATCGAGGTGCCATGACAGGGCGACTGGACGCAACACCGTTGGTGTTGGGTCTGGTCTTTGGCTTCGTTAGTTTCCCTCACTGGCCCGATACCTTTTTCCAATCATCACTCAGCTTGATCATCGAAGCTCTCTGAGCTTTGGCATCCAGTTCCTCCAGCGTGAATCGGGAGCACATGATGTAGGGCGACTCGCCCTGGGTCCAGTGGCCGTAGGTGACGGTGACGAAGGTGCCGTCGGGGAGGATTTCGACTCCGGGATAGGTGGTGTCGTGGCCCTTCTTGTTGTCCATGACACGCACGACATACTGACCGGGGGTGCCTTTCTCGAGATCGTCCCAAGTCCCGACCCAGCCGGACCAGTCGCCGGCGTTTGGCATGGGGCCGGAAACCTCTCCGGTTCCCATCACCTTGTTACCGGGGGAAATGCCGCGGAAGGAAATGAAGAGCCGTCCGTCGGGGCCGTATTTTCCGGTGTGCCGGTCGCCGGTGAGCGAGATCGGGAGCTCGCGTGGTTCGCTCCAGCTTTCGCCTTCGTCATCCGAAAAAATGAGGTGGGAATTCTTCTTTCGGGAATTCTCGCGGAGGAGCACCGCAAGACGTTTTCCGTCCGGCGAGCGGATGATTCCCGGCTCACAGAGATGAATGTCCGAGGATTCGTAGATCGTTTTTGGATCCGACCAGCTCAGGCCCCCGTCGGTGGAATTCGTCTGGAGCAGCTTGAAAACGACCGGACTTTTTCGCTTCCCGTTTGGTTCAAGGAAACGACCGTCGTCATGAAAGAGGCAGAAGTAGTGACCGGGTTTCCCTTTCACTTCCGAGTGACAACCCATTGCGACGATTCCTCCAAAATCGCCGATCGCTTTCAGCTCGGACCAGGTCGCGCCCTCGTCTTCGGTGACAGACATCCGGATCGGATGCAGGCCGGAGAACATGATGATGCGTTTTTTCCCAGCGGCATCCGTGACCCGATGAAGGGTCGGCACTTCTCTCGAGGTCAACCACGACTTCGGGGTTGGCAACCGCTCGGACCAAGTCAGGCCGCCGTCGGTCGACCGTTTGTAAACGATTCCGCCACGGCCATGGCCCTTTGGGAAAACGGTTAGAATGGTCTTGCCGTCATCGAGCAGGCAAGTGGTGGGGTGACCGAGATACTGGCCGGACTCGTGATCGACCAAGACCTGGCGGTAATAATCGTCGGCGAGATCGATGAAGGGAATCTCGTTAGTGATCGCGGTTTTCTGGGCATCGGCCGAGGCCACGATCAGGACGGAGGCGGTGAAGAGTGAAGTGAAGAATTGCATTTCTAATTTTTGAACCTCCAGCAAGAAAAGACAAGCCCGCAAAAACGTGACCCGCGCTCTCGGGGAGGCTGGAAGTTTACTAAGCCAGGATGTCGTGGGTCCATGCTTGAAAGAGCTTCGAGCTTGAACACAACACCGTTGGCCTTATACCAAGTAGTGTTTCAAAAGAGACGAATGCCGGAGTGGTATTAGGACAATCTCGATTGATCCCCCGCCCTGCTTGCTACTCCTGATCGAGTCTCGCTCGCGCTAATTCCGCAGCTCCAGCACGATCGGGTAGTGATCCGAGAGCTGCGCGGTAACCTCATCGCGAACCACCTCCGCTGAGATCACCTTCGCGGCGAGACCCGCTGGCAAGAACACGTAATCGAGGCGGCGGTCGCGGCCCATCTCCTCTTCCCGCCGCAATTCGGTTGGAAAGGTGCCGGGGTAGGGCGAGCCGGCTTGCCGCTGCGTGTGGATCACGTCGTCATAGCCGGCCCCGAGAAATGCCTGGATACCGCGGTAGTCGAGCTTGCCCTCGTTGAGGTTGTTGCTGCCATTGCGTTTGTCGAGCATGGTGAAGAAGCGCGCCAATTCGCCGCCCTCCTCGAGGTGAGCCCTCTCGTCGGGCGAGAAGCCGTTGAAATCGCCGATAAAGACCACCTTCTTCTGCTCGGCCGGGGGCAGCTTTGCAACGTCCTCAAGCAGCAGCCGCGCCTCGCGGATGCGGGCCGACCAATCGCTCGGGTGGAAGTGGATTACATAGACGGTGAGCCCGCCGGTCTGGCAGCGCAGCAGGCCATGGTGGAAGCCATCGAGAATTCGCGCGACGTCGGTGATCGGGAAGCGCGAGCTCAGCCCGGTGGGAAAACCGTCCTCTTTCAGCAGGGCGCTGTGCGGGTGGCCCCAGGCAGCGGCGTCTTTATCCAGCTGTTCAGCAGTGTATCCATTGAGCTCTTGCAGGGCGACGATGTCCGGCTGCTGCGCCGCGACCCACTTCAGCCACGCCGCCTTACGCTCGAGTTGCTTGCTGAAGCCATACCAGACGTTGTGGCTGAGCAGGCGCAGGGTCGCGCCCGGCTGGTCTTCATCCAGCGCCTTGGCGGTCTCCTCCAGCGCGGCCATGAGGATTGGCGCCACCTCCGGCGAGCACGAATTCATCTCGCCATACTGCGACTTGTCGCGCCCGTAAGCGTAGGGCTTCTTGTTGTCCCACTGGCGCTTCGGAATGATGTAGCCGATCTCGTCGTTGGCCAACCCGATCAGCATCCACGGTCGGTCGGGGAAAATGTCCGCCACCGTCTTCTCGAGCGGCGCCTGTGGGAAGTCGGCTGCCGGATCAGCGGGCTCCTGGAATTTGCCGTAGACCAGCTCGGGGTAGAGTTCGCCGGGGATGCCGATCACGTCGAGCCCGCCGAGCCGCAGCGCGTTGAGTTCGGTGCGGATCGACATCGTCTTGAAGGTGTCGGTGATCTTGAATGGCTTGCCGCGCCGCGCGGGGTCGCCGCTATCGACGTAAGAGTCGCGCTGCAGCATGCCAGCAGTGAAGGCGGCCCGGTAGTAGGGGTTGCGCACCGGCAGATAGACGTCGCGGCGGGTCGATTTGAAAGGTGTCAGTGCGAGCGGTTTGGCTGCGGCGATGGCCTGGTCTGCGAGCGCGGCGACGGCCTCGCCATACAAGCGCGCATACTCGAAGTCACCCTCCTTCAACTCCTTGCCGGCGGCGTTGTGAATGCGCCCGTCGGGAGGTGCCATAAGCCCGCCGACCGCGCCCGTGAGGTAGACGACGGGGCACGCGTATTTCTTCTTGAGCGCGGCAACTGTCGCGGCGGGGAAATCCGCAGTGAGTTCGGTATTGCGCGAGCCCATCGCCTCGGGGTGGCAGTTCCACTGCACGATCAGGCCGGCGGGATTCTTGTTGCCCCCGTCGGCAACACCATCGGGATCGAGATCGGAGAATTTCAACACGCGCAGGATGCCGTCGTAGGCCTTCGGCAGGCGGCTGTCGCCTAAGAGCGACTCGTCTTCGGCGGTCCCAAAACTCGCCGCTGCAGGAGCAAGCTTCGTTCGCGCCTCGCGCACGCAGGCAACGATTTTCACCATAATTTCGGCGAGATATTTGTCATCGACGCCGCGTTGGATCGGCGTCCGCCCCCAGATCCCAATGACATCCGGGCCCTCGTGGTTGTGGCTGCTGCCGATGATGAGGTGATCGATCTCCGGCAATTCCTTACGGATCGCGTCGGCCTCGGGGAGTTGCAGGCCAACCAGATCGGCACCGACGAGGGCAAAGGTTTTGGTCCCATCGCTCAGCACCGCGCAACGCGCCATGATCGGGTCGTGCACCGCTGTGGCGCGCCGGCCCTGGCCGTAGCCGGCGAGCCAGACCGGGCGATCCTCCGCGAGGGTCGGTGTGATATCGACCTCGGCGAATCCGACCTGGAGCCCGGCGGCCCGGGAGTGGGACGAGAGGAGAAATGCGGCGAAGACGAGGGCGAATCGGAGGACGTGCGGTTTCACGCTAGCAGAATGTGCCAACTGAGCGTTTCTGCAAGCCTGTGGGTGCCGGGGTCGGGGGGCACCCGTGCTCGGTGTAGAAAAGTTCGGTAGAGAAATGATCTATTAACGACATCGCATACGCCGACGGATTACAGGAGGAGTTCGCCGCCCGTGGCAACATCACCCGCTTCACCAAACAGCTCAAATCACTGGAAGCGACCGAGAACCTCATCATCAGTGAGTTCCCGCCCCAGCGCGGTTAGATCGAGTGTCATGTTGTTCGCTGACTGGTCGGTCGGAGTGCTTTTAATTTCCTAGCCACGCCTGATCTTTGATCCCTCGAAGAAGACACTAATCCGGTAAACCGGCTTCTGACTGGTGATGATCTCCCCGGTCGTCAGATCCACCCGTTCCGGTGTTTTCTCACGCTGCACATCCACCATCGCCCGAAACCCACGCTCAGAAAAAACGTCAATCAACATCGCCAACGCACCCGGATCATCAAAGAGGTGATCCTCCGTGCTGATTCGCGCCCGACCACTCACCGCATAGCGCTTGATGGTCGGCATCATCTTGCTCTGGATGAACTCTACCACCGCCGCGAACTGCGCCGGATGTTGCACCTGATACCCGTCCAGCCGGTTCACCAATTCCTGACGGGCATACAGCACCACTTCGTCGGCGAGCGGAACATGCCGCAGCGTGTCGTAGGTCCGTGGGTCCAACTCCAACGAGCTCTGATACTCGAGCTCTCGAATGATATTCTCCTGCACCACCTCGATGGCGGCTTGGGCGTTGATGAAGTGGTAGTGGAAAATCTGCTTCAGCGAAACGAGCGCATCGAAGGTCTGCTCCTTGAAGGTCCGATAACGGTTCTGCGCCAGGTCCAGATCAAAATCAGTGGCCCGCTCTTCGTCCAATTCCCCCACTCCCGACTGCCGCACCTCGGCATTGTGCGCCTTGGCCTCATCACCCCGCTTCAACTGCCGCGCGACACTCTCAGCCTCGTCAACAAAGAGGACCATGATATGAAAGGTCGGCTGCTTGAAATGATGCGCCTGCGGGGTACTCGAAAACTCCCGACGCAGAAGAACCATCTCGTCGTAGAACATCTTGAGACACTCCACCTGCACCGTTGTCCGGGGAAAGCCGTCCAGCAGAGCATTGTCATGATAGCTGGGATCCAGAAGTTCGTGGAGCAGGAGCCGCAGCACCTCCTCGTCCCCCACCATTCCGCCACTGGTCTTGATCTTCTGCGCTTCGGGGCTGTCGAGAAGCTGACTGATGACGACCGGCTTCGAGGCAATCCCGCGCACTTTCTGGATGAAATCCGTATTCGTTCCCTTTCCGGAACCCGGAGCTCCTCCGAGCAGGATCAACTCCTTCGGAAATCGCAGGCGCTCACGACCCAGGTCCTCTTCAAGACCCTTCCAGACCCGATGGAAAATCAACTGGGCATCCTTGATCTCAAGATCCGCGGGGAGAGGTTTGGCGGGACTTCCTTTCATCTTGAGCGAAGGAACTATACTACGCCCTCCCGTGGGTCGAGCGGTGAAATCTCCCGAGCTCGTTTCAAGCTACACCCAGCAGTCCCTCCCATCCCTCCAAGCCTGCCCCCGAAGATTCCTGACGCGACCCGAAGAGCCTCGAGAACGTAAAGCACGCCAGCCATCTTTTACCACCAAAGGAAAAAGGACCGATACGGATTCCCTTCCGATTGACAAGGCGTGAACATGTCATACCAATCCAAATCTTTGCTACTGACAGTCGTTGTTTCCTCCATAGGTTCTCGATATGACTGTTGGAGTTCCCACTGAAATTAAGGCACAAGAAAATCGGGTTTCGATGATTCCCAGTTATGTTTCTGACTTGGTGAAACGCGGTCACCGCGTGGTGGTACAATCAGGAGCCGGTGAGGGCTCGGCTTATGCCAACGATCAATACGTCGCGGCGGGGGCGGATCTGGTGCCTGATGCCAAGTCGGTCTTTCAAGAAGCTGAGTTGATCGTGAAGGTCAAGGAACCACAGGATTCCGAAATCGAGATGCTCAATGAGCAGCATACTTTGTTCACCTACCTCCACCTTGCGGCGACCAAACCGTTGACTGAGAAATTGGTCGCGACCGGATGCACCGCGATCGCTTACGAGACGATCTCGGTGAATGGCCATCTCCCATTACTTGAGCCAATGAGTGAAATTGCAGGCCGGATGTCTTCGATTGTCGGTTCCTATCATCTGGCCAATCATCGAGGTGGACGCGGGATTCTCCTGGGGGGTGTCCCAGGGGTGGCACCGGGTCGAGTGGTGGTGATCGGAGGGGGCACCGCAGGCGTGAATGCGGCACGAGTTGCCGCTGGAATCGGGGCGGACGTCACCATCCTGGAGGTGGACTTTGAGCGGATGCGATTTCTCGACATTACGATGGCAGGCACCAACACTCTTTTTTCGAATGAAGCCAATCTCGCGGAGCTTTTGCCACGAGTCGACCTCGTCATCGGAGCGGTCCTCGTTCCCGGAGCGGCGGCACCGAAGCTCATCACGCGTGAGATGCTTCGCCAAATGCAACCCGGCTCGGTCTTTGTCGACATCGCAGTCGATCAAGGCGGCTGTTCCGAGACAACACGCCCCACCACTCACGATGATCCGACCTTTGAAGAAGAGGGAGTGCTGCACTACTGCGTCGCCAATATGCCGGGCGCTTACGCTCGGACGGCGACGCAGGCATTGAACAATGTCACCCACCCCTGGACCGCGATGATCGCAGATCAGGGACTCAAGATGGCCTGCGAAACCCGCCCTACTCTCACAGCCGGGATCAACTGCATCAGCGGAAGACTCACCTGCGATCCGGTCGCGAAAGCCCATGGGATGGAGCTTCACGATCCGGAAAGCTTGCTCAGCTAATTTCGGGAGAATGCGCGGGCGGATATTTTTGAGCTGTCATGCCATTGCTCAGCCACCGGAGAGCAGAGGTGCCGCTAAAATTCCAAGACTCTGAAATACTGTTTGGCGTTGCCAGTGGTATCGAATGGCTCGATATGCTGCGTGGTGGCACCTTGGCTTTGAATGTCGTCCACGAGTTCGATCCAATCCACAAGATTGTCCGAAGAAAATAAAGAATATATCCGGTTCGGCCGCGAATTCCATTTCAGGCTGACCTCACCAAGCGCGTTGTTAACCGTGATGTCGGTGATCTGGAATGGAGTGGGTGAGGAGGGAGGGCCGATTGGTGTGAGCTCCCCGCTCGCGAGGTCGGCAATTTGTTGGGCTGTCAGGACTACGTCCCAGACGGCGACGTCATCGATCTGACCCAGGAAGAAGTTTCCCGAGCCGTCCTGGATTCCGTCTCCTCCGATGTTGAAGAAAAACGCGGAAGAGGGGGCGCCCCCGGAACCGCCCGAACCGGATTCCACACCATCAAGGTAAAGTTTGCGCTCGGTCGGGCTGTTCGTCACCAAAATGTGAGTCCACTCAGCGGTTGGGCCGAATGGGACACCACCCGCTTGCAGGACGCCACCCTGGGCCGACCAGTATTCAATCTGGGTGGGATTGATCATGCCGAACTCGATGGCATCATTCTGACCCCACAACCCCGTTCGGTTTCCCAATTGTTGCGCGTCCATTTTAGCCCAGCCCGACATCGTAAATTCCGTGAGGCCATTGAGCAGCGACGCCTCGGTGGTCACCGAGTCATCGATTCCGTCAAACTCGATGGCAAAATCTCCCGGCTCCCCGGTGTGCCCAACGACAAACGCCGCCCCACCATTGACAGTTGCGTGGTTGAGGTTGGGCGACAAATCGGTGGTTGGCGTGGTTTCGTCATCGAAAGACCAGTATCCGATGACGGGAGGAAGCAATGGGAAATCGCCTCCGTTCGTCGGATCGGTTCCGACCTGGATCTCGACATTGTCCGCAATGCCATCGCCGTCGGTGTCGGCAAGGTTTGGATTGGTTCCGGGATTGCTCGCATCGACGAATATCAAGGTATTCGTTTCGACACCGTCCTCCAGTCCGTCGCCATCGCTATCGACGCTCAAGGGATTCGTACCCGTGTTGCTTTCGCTGACCCAGGTGCCGGTGTTGCTTTCGACATTGTCCTCGAGCCCATCGTCATCGGAATCCCGATCGCTGGGAGAGGTGCGATTGTTGTATTCGTCGAGGTTGCTCACGGTGTCGCCATCGAGATCCCCTCCGGCGTCGTCGCTTCCGCTGGCCAGTCCGTGCAAATCTTCATACCAATCAGGCATTCCGTCGCCATCCGAGTCTGAAAGTGCCGTGCCGGTGATTACGATGTTGTCAAAGTTGGCTCCCTCGCCACCTTCAGCCCCGTCGGTGCCAAACTGAAAGCGGAGGGTCAGTTTTTCTCCTTCAAATTCGGAGAGATCATAGATCCCCTCAACACTGACCACATTGGAAAGGTTGGGCGAGAACCACGCCGTTGCCCCAAGTTCGGGCGATGAAGCTCCATGAACCGTGATGTTGCCGTATTGGAGAGGAGACGCCGCGGTGGGGTCCAAAAGGCCGACGGGCGGAGCGAGTAAGCCATCGGTGCTCGCGACGAGATTGACACCGTCAAAGGCGTTCTCGATTCCGCCGGTAAGATCGAAGTGAAGTTCCCCCGGGGCAAAGCGACGGAGGTCGAGGACCACTTCATAATAGGCGTAACGGTTTTCCGAAGGAGTCCCGGCACCACCCAGATCCCCGTAAGCCACCGAGTGTCCCATCATCATCGTTCCGTTGTTCAGAGTGGGATGATCATCATTGATGCTGAATGAACCGGAGGTGGTTTCATTGGCACCGAGGCTGGTTTCAAAATCCTGCTCAAAAATGGTCACTATCTGTGGAAGGGCCACCAGGTGTCCCCGGATTTCGCCCCCGCCATTGGTAGCGGTGTGCACATTGATATAGCTGCGCCCGGACAGAACGTCGGCGGCTTCCCCCTGGGTCAGACTGCGCATTCCGATAAAGCTTCCGTTGCTAGGGCTGGTGCCGAAAGTTGGAAGACCTTCCAGAACGCCCCCGTTGTCGGTGAATCCGCCGGGTGCCGCATCGGCCGTGGGCCCATGGATGTGCAGGTTGGTGACCGGGCTGCTGAGGTCGGTAAAACCGTTGCCCGATCCCCAACGAATATCGATGGAGATCTCGTTGGTGTCAGTGTCGAGGGTGATTCCGCCTGGTCCTATGCCGCCGGATCCCGGTGTGCCATTGACGGTTCCGTTAACGTTGGTGGAG
>Ga0307984_1001338_pt1 | contig 10362 bp, 14 predicted proteins | sample EllFjometageno78_FD_203169 | JGI IMG/M metagenome (GOLD analysis project Ga0307984, IMG submission 203169) | Marine microbial communities from Ellis Fjord, Antarctic Ocean - #78 | ecosystem: Environmental > Aquatic > Marine > Unclassified | place: Southern Ocean | collected 2014-10-09 | reverse complement strand
CGCTTATGATCTTACAGGCTCGCCTACATTAGCAGCGGCAGCTTATTCAATACCCACGTTAGCGTTAGAGGCTATTGGTTTAAAAAGCGCTCGATCCATTAACACTGGCAAGCCTTTGCAGTTTGGCGATATAGGCACGCAATCAAGCAAAGTGGGCGGCAGGCAAAAAGGCGAGATTGGCGGTGTTCGTGCAAAAAAAGCAGCAGAAGAGTTAGAGCGTAGAGGTGTTAGCGCTTCTCCTTTGTCTTCCGATGAAGTAATGGTAACTCATTCAGGTGGAGAAATAACCGAAATAGAAAAAGGTGGTGTTTTTAACGGGTTGTTTACTGTAGATGGCCCTGAATCATTTAGCGGAACGGGATTGGAAGGAAAACAAACAACTTTTGCAATAAACAGGGAGAATATAGCTTCTTCAGGAGACGCTGATCTAGACTATAAATCGTCTATAGCTTTTTTAAAGAAAAAATACCCTGACGCTGATGACGAAGTTATCGATATATTATATGAGTGGGTTGCAGAAGATAACTCAACACCTTGGGATAATAATGTTTTAGAGCCGTTTGGTTTTGACGATGCCGGAGAAGCTTCTTGGCACGCTCAAAGGCTTAGGGGTGAGCTGGCAATAGATCAAGGCTTTGATGCTATTGATATGAGCGATGAAACGGGAACCTCAACATTAATTCCTTTTGGCTCAAAGGCTAGAATTATAAAAAGAGATTATTAAATTAAATGGCATGGGGTTTTATGAAGATGACTAAGCTAAAAGAAGACGATCTTATAATTAATACAAAAGTTATGGGTGAGGTTAGGATTAGTGAATTTGCCAATGATTGCGGTGATCATGTAAGGTTTGATTCTTTATGCAATGAAAGTTTTCTTTCAGCAGTGATGGACAACACTACACAAAAGCAAGCGTCTAACATTATACAAGCTTTCGATCAGATGATTTGGATGAGAAAAAAACAATGAAGACATTTACAGCGCGAGACTTAAACGAGAAGCGTCAAGAGATACGCGAAGAAATACAAGATGGCGGGTGTATCATTCAGTATAAGCATCACGACCGCAAGATAGAGTTTGAAGCTGTAATGATACCGCTAGAATGCTTTAAAGAACTTGTTATGGCATGCGATAGAAGCTCTTAACTAATAAGCCCCTTGATTGAGGGCTTTTATTTATATATACTGAGGTACAGTTACACACTAAGGAGTAAGTAATGGACATAGATGTAATAAAAAAGCTAGCAGATGAGGCGGGTCTTTGGAATATGTATGAGCGTCCACAGCTTCAAATGATAAGTGAAGATATGATGGGCCTTGTAATACCCGGCAAACTAACCCCTTATGGCGAAAGTGTTGTTAAGTTTGCTAATCTTATTGAAGAGAAAACTATAGATGACACTATATGAAGATATTCACGGCTAGAGATTTAAGTCACAAGCGAAGCGAGATACGTGCAGCTATTAAAGAAGGCGGGTGTATAGTGCAGTATAAGAACAACGACAGAACAGTAGATATGGAATGCGTAATGATTCCTATGTGTGATTGGCTTGAAAATGAAAGGCATAAAGGTGTAGAGTAAAAGTATTTAGCTATGCTGGAAATGAATGAGCATTTATCTAAAGAGTTAAAGGAGTAAATCATAAACAGTTAACCCCACAAGCCCTCATTCGAGGGTTTTTTTATGCCCCCACTATAAATACTATTTATGTGTTAAACGGTTTTCATTTGTTTCAGTTATGTGATAATGACTTTGTAGGTACGCGACCTTTTCGCGTCTAAGAGAAATTATTATGAGTGAGCTACAAGAAATCGGTATTACATATGACAGTGACGATCAAGAAGAAGTTATTACTGAAGAAGTTTTAGATGATGTATCAGATGATTCAGAGTTAGCAACTGATAGCCCTGATGAGGGTAAAGAAAATACAGAGCAAGTGGCAAGAGTTGATGGGGTTGAGGTTGAGGGTCCGGACGGATTCAAAAAAGCAATCAATAAGCAACATCATAAATTCAGAGAAGAGCAGCGAGCACGACAAGCGCTAGAAGCTCGACTTAAAGAGCTGGAAAGTGCTCAGCCTAAAGTTAATGAAAATGTCACTGTTCCAGACTTGCCGGATTCATGGGATGAAAGCTACGAACAGAAAATGCGTGATAGAGACGCTGCTATAACTCGAAGAGCTAATGCAGATTATCAAATTCAGCATGGCAAAGAGCAGGAAGCTAAAGCACAACAAAGAGCGCAGCGCGAATCATACGAAACCCAGCAAGCTCAACAAGTTAAATTTACTGATGCTGGTAAAAAGTTAGGCGTAGACAATGAAAGTCTAGCTAAAGCAGAAAACTCATTAGTGCAGGCGGGTATTGGCGGTCACTTGGCCTCAGAGATACTCGACGATTCAGACGGACCTTTGATTGCTTTGTATTTAGAAGCTAATCCAATGGAAATGTACGACCTGATTGATATGCATAACGCCAACCCAACGCGAGGCGGGGCAGTATTGGCAGGCATAAAAGCGAAAGCTTCAAAGCTTAGAAAGAAAAACAGCAACGCACCCGCACCGGCAGATCGGTCTGATGGCGCAGCAGTTGCAAGTAAAGATCGTGGGCCTACTGGCGCTACGTTCGAGTAGATTTAAGGCTACGGTAGCCTCAAGCCGTTTGATTATATTTAGCTACATAAAGTATTGGCCTTAGCAACCAGTTTATTATTAACCTTAATTTTAATTTATTGGAGGCCAATCATGGCTAATAACTTTGACTCGAACATTACCCGCCCTCTGGCGAAAGTGTTTCTTGAGAAATTCGATAGTGAGCGTGTTCTTACTAAAAATATTGATACCCAGCTTTTAAAGGGTCGTTTTGATCCGTCTACTGGTGAGACTGTTGACTTTAAACGTCCTACCGATTACAAATCAATTCGTACAGCAGCCGGTGATATTTCCGGTGAAACTAAAAGCGACATTATCACTGGTAAAGCGTCTGGCGTAGTTCAAGAGTACTTCACTGTATTTGTTGACTTCAAAGAAGCTAACGAAGCCCTAAAAATGGATCAGCTTGATCAGTTGCTTGCTCCTATGGCAACACGTATCAAAACTGATGTAGAACTAGACTTCGCTAACTTTATGATGAAAAATAGTGGTCTTCGCTCAGGTACGGCAGGTACAGCGGTAACGACTTGGGACCATGTAGCAGCAGTAGGCGCTTTGATGCAGTCTTCTGGTGTTCCTATGGACGCTCCGTGGTGTGCAGCTATCAATCCATTTGCCCAGATCGCTCTATCAAGTGATCAGCGAAGCCTTGGCGGTGAGACTGGCGAAAGTGGTGCTAACAAGCTGGCTACTATTACAGACAACTTTGCTGGGTTACGAGTTAAGTCTTGTACTACTCTAGCAAGCTATACAACTGGTGTTGGCTCAGATCGTACCGGTGCTGTAAATGGTGCTCCTACAGCGACTTACTTAGCAGCCAAAGACACTATGACGCAGAACATCACTGTTGATGCGTTCCAAGCTAACCTTGTTGTACAAGCTGGTGAGACTATTCAGGTTAACGCGGCTTCTGGCTCTGTTAGTCGATTAAACTTATCAACTCGACAAGCCATTGTCGGTGCTGGTAATGCAGTCGTTGTTTGGACTGGCACAGTAACAGAAACAGTTACATTGAATAGCTCTGGCGCTGGTACGCTTAAAGTGACTGGCCCAGCTATTTTTGAAGCTGCCGGTCAATACAATACTGTGTCTCAAGCTATTGCAGATAATGATGTTGTTGTTCTGGGTGGTGCGGCTGCCACATTGATACAGCCTAATCTGGCGTGGCATCGTCAAGCCTTCTCGATGGGTTCAGTACCTATTGAAAAGCTATACTCAACAGATACAGTAGCTACTACTGAAGACGGTTTACAGTTCCGTATCTCCAAGGGTGTCGGCTTTGAACAGAACGTGCAAAAGATTCGAATTGATTTCAGACCTGCGTACGGTGTTATGAATCCGTACTTTGCTGCCCAATTCTTCGGTTAATCTTCGCTACCTTGGGGGTTAGAAAGCCCCCTTATTTTTAGGTGTATTATGATTGTATGGAAGCGACCAAGTTTATCTTTAATTACTTTGCGAGATACTCCAAACATGGAGGAATTCGCGCTATCACAAGGCTGGGTAAGAAATGAAAAGCCAGAAACCAAAAATCAAGAAAGTAAAAAAACCAAAAAAAAGCAGCGCAATGAAAGGTCAAGGTAATGGAAACAGCGGGAACACTTATACTTGATGCGCTAAAAGAAATAGTTGCTATACCTGCTGAAGTTCCTGTTGATGCTGATAAAGCTCAAGCCGGCATTTTTTATCTTAATATGATGATGTTTGATTTGTCTGCGGTAGGTATTAATTTAGGTTACACAACAGTCAACAGCTTGGGTGATTTAATCACTGTTGATGATGGGGCCATTGAAGGCATGGTTAAAAATTTAGCTATTGCATTAAGCCCGCTATTCAAAGAAACATTAACAAGCTCTGATTTATTTGAGCAAGCCGAGGCAAGCTTAAACGTTATGAGAGAGATAGCATTTCAAAGTATGTCAAACTCTTCATTTTCAAGTAACTTACCCGTTGGCTCTGGCAATGAATACTGGGACACTACAAAATTCTTTAACGAACAGCCTACGCCCATACTTACGGAAAATGGCGGCAATATTGCCCCAGAGTCAGCATGAAAGCTAAAGTTATAATAACTTATGCCTTCGCTGAGGTTGTACAGTCTAAATATAAGATTGAGCCGGTAGACTTAATTGACGGTTTGCGTTATTTAAACAGAATGATGCTCAAATTTAACGCGCAGGGGATAGAGTTAGGCTATACAGCACTAGCTAACCCTGAAGATGTTTTAACCGTCCCAGACACAGCAGGGATGTGCATGATTAAGAATTTAGCGCTAATATTGTGGCCTCAGTACAACATAGGTCCAGTAAATCCACTTATCAAGTTTAGCGCTAAAAGGTCTTTGGATTCTATGAGGGCGCAAGCAATAAACACAACCGAGCCAGCACAATTCCCGTCAACTTTACCTGTTGGCTCTGGCAATTATAACGGTATTTATGGTGATAATTTCTACACTAATGATCAGTCAGAAAGTGTATTTTTTGAGGTCGAGAAATGACAAACAACACAACGAAGGGCATTAAAAAAAGTGCTTTTTTAGGCAAGACAGATATACCTGCCGGCACTACATTTGACTACGTGTTGAATGGAGTTAATTATAAAATACTAGATAGTGATTTGATTGCAGGACTAGGCGCAACGGGCACATTAGTGCAGGCCGGTCCATCTAGTGGCTCTCCGGTTCTAGACGTTTCAGGCACTATAAATCGGATACGAAACATAACGGCAGGACATGGGATTGGCGCAAGCATAAACGCTGAAAACGGCATCACATTTGCTACGAGCTTTAGCTATAACAACACAGGCGCCAGATTGGTAGATAACGCAACGGCAGCTAACGCGGTGTTTAGAAGCATCGTAGGCGGTAGCGGTGTTGATGTTACCGCTTCGACTGGATTGATTACTTTGTCCGTCACATCTGGGACGAACGTAGTGGTGAGCACTATTGCAGATTTCCCAAGTGCTGTATCGGGCGTTATCACACTTTTAGCGGGCATTTCTTATCGTCAAGTTAAAGACATAACAACGTCTAATAGATTTGTATTCTCTGATAATTCAACGCTTCAAGGTGACAGCGAGGCAAACACTTCTTTAACTTACACTGGCACGGGTAATATGTTTAGTTGGGTCAATGCTAGTGTTAATATAGAGCATATAACTATTAAAGCCCCTAACGGCACAGTATTTAGCGGTTTAAATACTACAGACTCAACTTATAAATTTGATTGCGATACTGTTGATTTTGATTGCAAAAACTTAGGCGCTATCGGCAAGACTAAGCAAATTAGGATGACGAGATGCGATTTTGATGTTGAAACGCAAGGCTTCACGTTTTCTGGTGACTTAGGTTATGCATTAATAACTAATGGCTTTTCTGACATTGCGGCAGGCACATTATTCAATTTAGGAACGTCAACTAGCGACGGTATAACTTTTGACAACATGATAACTCGCGGGGCAGGCGGGACAAAGTTTTTAGACGGTGCGGCAGATAGCGCGAACATAAATACTGGTGGAGTTGGAGTTTTAAACAATTGTCATGTGAACGGACCGGCATTGCTTGGCTCTAACATTAATGTAAATAACGCTAGATTTGAATTCCAAGGCAATGATGAGGTAGCTAACACACGGCCAGATGGTTTGTTGACTTTGATAGGCAACTCTACAGCAACAACTATTTCAAGTGCAGGAACAGCGGTATTAGTCGCAGGCAGTTGGCAAGTAGATGCTGTTAGTCAATCAGTGGGCACAACAGCAGGACGCTATCAATACAAAGGATCAAAGAATGCCAAGCTACCGATTATAGTCGATCTTACTGTAACCCCCGTCAGCGGGGCAGCTATAGCCATGAGCGCTTACATTGCAATTAATGGCAGCATTGTAGCTAGATCGAGACGATCCGCGCCACTGGCGTCTGGTGGCCTAATACAGGTAATTAGTGTGCCTTGGCAGATCAATGCAGAGACGGATGATTATGTTGAAGTGTTTGTAGCCAACGACACATCTACAGTAAATCTTTTAGTTAGCAGCGCAGTATTAAGAGTTAATTAATGAAAACTACATTAGATATTGCCCAAGGATTTTACGTATCTGATTCCCTCCCGATTAGCGCGCAAAGGTGTGTAAATTATCACGTAAGCTTGCCGCAAGTTTCAACGATTACCGACGCAAATTTATTTAATACCCCTGGTATTGTTAGTTTATTAGATGGGCTTCTTACTGAAAACTGTAGAGGGGCGCATGTTTTTGCAGGAGTTCCTTTTTTTGTTATTGATAATACTTTGGTAAAATTCAACAGGGTTATTTTGGGTGGCGCGGAATCATTTACAAAAACAATCATAGGAGCTATTGAGGGAGTTGCCAGAGTTTACATGGCTGACAATGGCTTACAACTTTGTATTGTTGCTGTGCCAGATTCAGGCACTTCGGGCGTAAGCTACATTTACACTGAAAGTAGTGATTCTTTAGTTGCTATAAGTGATTCTGATTTTGACGGTCCAGCTTCTTCTGTCGATTATGTCGGGGGTTATTTTAGCTTCCACAAATCGGACGGTAAAAAGTTTTTTTCTTCTAACTTAAATAACGGCTTAGCTTATGATGCTCTAGATTTTAATGTAGCAGAATCAGACCCTGATCAAATCAGAGGGCAGGGAGTATTAAACGATCAGCTATATATTTTCGGATCAGAAACAGTTCAGCAATTCAGGTCCATTGGCCGTGTTCCATCGCCATTTGCTCCGATAATTGGAGCAACAATTGACCTAGGTGTGACTGCACCTCAAACGATTGTGAAGTTTGGCGGTGGCCTCTGTTTTGTCGGAGCTGGGGTGAACGAATCTCCTGCCGTGTGGATTATCAAGGGTGGCCAAAAGAAAAAAATATCGACTAATGCAATTGAACACGAGTTTTCACGGTTAAAGTTAGATACTATTCCAGAGCAGGTATTTTCTTGGGTTTATGCTGAATCTGGCGCTTATTGGATGGGCATAAACGTTCCAGGCACTTGTTATGTTTATGATTTAATAAATGAAAGGTGGCACGAAAGAAGATCAATTAATGGTTCTACATTAAGCGAATATCGGTGTACACACATGATAAATGCTTACGGTCGAATATTAGTGGGCGACTCTCAAAGCGGAAACATAGGAGCTTTAGACGAGGAAGTTTACACAGAATACGGAATATTAACGCCTAGGTCTGTAACTTCTAGAGCGTTTGACAACCAAGGTAGCGCTGTAAATGTTGCATCAATTGAAGCTGTGGTTGAGTCAGGAGTGGGGCTATCTAATGAAGTTTCAGTCTCTACTGGAAAGACAGCGCAGGGGGTTGTAACTGCCGGTGTTGGTGGGGTTGATCCTCAAATCGTGCTTTCATGGTCAGATGACGGAGCAAGGACGTTTAAAGGATTTATACCGAGGTCTTTAGGTAAGATCGGAGAGTATAATGTAAGACCCACATGGGGCCGGCTAGGATCATTCCCAAGATCGAGAGTGTTAACGCTTTCGGTTTCAAGCCCGAACAAATCAACTATCATTAAAGTTGAGGCAGATATAGGATGAATGAAATACTACCTCCTGTAATTGATGATATAATAGTCGAGAATGGCGTTCCCACTGTCGCATTTTACATTTGGATTCAGCAAATAACAGAAGCTGTTAAAGCCCCCTTAACCGGCTCAGGCACGCCAGAAAGTAACATTGTTGCAACAATTGGCCGTTGGTATGTAGACACTAACGCAAGCGCAGGAACGGGAATTTATTTTAAGCAGACAGGCGAGGGCAATACGGGATGGATACTGAGGTCGTAAGTATTTTTGAGGTTGACGTGCTTGAAGCGTTAGCTGAAGTTATTAATGCTAATGGTTTAGAGCAGACTGAGCGTGAAAAGCATCCTCTGTCTGCGCATCACAGTATTAAAAGCGCATCATTAAGAATTCCAGCTCCGACCGGTGATAAAGTTTGGGATATATTTAATCAGGTTAAGACTATAGATAGCCCTTTGGCAAAAATATACCCAGCTTGCTATTCTTTATGTTTGGGCTTGGCTAAGATTTTAAACGCTAAGAGCCTAGGGCGCATAATGATTGCAATGTTGCCAGCCGGCAAAAATATAGATAAGCATACTGATGAGGGCGATTATCCTGATTATTATGACAGGTTTCACATATTTTTAAGCGGTAATTGTGAGTGGAACGAAACGAAGATGGAAGCCGGAAATGTTTATAGTGTAAACAACTCTAAGCCTCACCAAGTTGTGGGTGGCCACGAAGACAGAATAAGCATTATTGTAGACTTGAAGGTTAATTGATGAGCATTGTAATCAGTGAAGAGCCGCTATCTTTATGTTTAGATGAGATGAAGCCAATATTCGATTCGCATTGGCAGGAAATAGCTTTATATAAAAATCATATAAAGCTAAATCCTGACTATGAAAAGTATTTATTTATGGCCGAAAATGGATTGCTTTCGGTTTACACGGCTAGAAATGAAGGTGAAATTATAGGCTATGCAGTGTTTTTTATATCTCCGCATTTGCACTATAAAGACCATGTTTACGCAAATAACGACATTGTTTATATTGCAAAAGAATTTAGAAAAAGTGGGCTTGCGGTAAAACTTTTTACTTATGCAGAAAAAGAATTGAAGGCTAACTATAAGGTTGATGTTGTTTCAGTTTCAATGAAAAACGCATTTCCTTTTTATGATTTGATGGAATACTTAGGTTTTGAGTGCATCGAAACTATTTATTCGAAATTTATTGGAGAAAAGTAGTGGGGATAACAGCGGCAGTTGTAAGCACCGGCATGGCTGTTAAAGGTCAGCGTGACGCTAAAAAGGCAAACCAAGAGGCGGCAGAATCGCAGCGCAGAGCAGCTATTCAATCAGCGCAAGTATTAGCCGATGCTGGCAAACAAGGTGAAGCCGACATAATAACACAAAATGCTAAGGCTAGATTTACATCAAACATGGCAGCGGCAGGCGCAGCGGAACAGCTTAAGCCATTCGCTAACACTGATGCATTTAACCAAAATATAGATAAAATTCTAGGCAACTTGCCTATTGATGGCGCTATTGCAGACTCGATAAAAAAAGCATCAACTGAATTTGTAGCAAGCCGCCCAGAATTTAGGGATATGATCGGTAATAGTCCTGTAGGTCGTGAGATTGATAGGCAGGGAGATTTGGCAGTAAGTGCGGCAACGCCAAGGTTCAATGATTCAATGATGCAAAACGCAACAGCAGGACTTGCTGGTGCTACTGACATTGCGCAGATAGAACAAAGCGGATTAAATCGATTAGGAAGTATTGCAGGTGGCGAAGCAGCACAAAGATCTAATATTTTGATGGGCCAAGCACCTACATTAACAAGACTTAGTTCAAGCGCGGACGATGCAAGATTGCTTTCTAGTGTCACAGGTCAAAACTTTAAAACCGGAGCTACTGAAGAGATAGCGGGATTAGCCGGTAATGTATCGAAACAATTTTTAGACGAAAGAAATAAACAATCAAACTTGGATTCTGAATTTAAACAGCGTCAAAGACAAAATCAAAACTTATCAGATAGTATGGGGTCATTCTAATGACGTTAGCTGAAATGCTAGAACAGCAAAGAATGCAATCGCAAGCGGTTAATCCTGCAAGTGCGAGCGGTAGTAATACATTTGCTGATATTGATGCTTTAATACAATCAAGAACACCGCAGTCGCTTAATAT
>Ga0307984_1001337_pt1 | contig 10371 bp, 9 predicted proteins | sample EllFjometageno78_FD_203169 | JGI IMG/M metagenome (GOLD analysis project Ga0307984, IMG submission 203169) | Marine microbial communities from Ellis Fjord, Antarctic Ocean - #78 | ecosystem: Environmental > Aquatic > Marine > Unclassified | place: Southern Ocean | collected 2014-10-09 | reverse complement strand
TACTCCTAACAGCTTTAGATCTAGTCGAAACTGCGGCCAGTTGATGTTACTGACATGAGTAGCTGTAGCAGGAAGCAGCTCCCGTACTCTCTCCTGATGCTCGATTATCCAATCTACGTCACAAATCGTGTCACAGACTCCTCTGCTAAGCTTCATGCCCATTAGTCATCCTCGATTTTGAAGTAAGCAGTACGGGAAGCTTCAACAAGCTTCTTCGGTTTCCCCCACCCACCTACTAACGCTATCGGCTTAAAGAATTCCGTAGGTACGCCGTAGCCCTTGAGCCATTCCTGGGCGTCGTCTTCTTCGTGAAAAGCTACGAATTCTGTCTCCACGTCGTATTCCCCTATGAGATAGAAGAGAAAATAAGCAGGGTTGTGAAAATCCCCTAAGCGTTCAATGCGATACGGCTTGCCGTACTCTAGTAGCTTACGTGCAGCGTCTTGAACTTCAATTGCCACCCTTGCCTCCGTTGCTCGGACAAATTCTTCATCGGACATTTTAGTCATGTTGTTTTGCTCCTTTAATTGTTTGTATAATGAGTACACTTTCGATGTCAGCTAAGTTCAACCTGAATATCACTCACCCTGTCCATGTAATGCGCCACTGGGGGAGAGTCGTCACCAGGTTTTATCCAATGACCGACTACCCCGCCTGCTACGTCTCTGTGCAAGGCAATCAGCTGCAGCTTAGTGTGATGGGGCTCCAAAGCTAGCTGCACCAAGTACGCCCCGCCTACAAGTATTGTCACCCCGTTGGAGAGCTCAGCTCTGTCGAGAGCTGTAAAGTCGGGTGCCTTAGCTGGCTGAGGCGTCGCTCCTGGGAACAACTTACGGGTAGCTTTCGCTTTTTGCGTTTTGCGCTTGATTCTTCTGTTCATGTTATCGCCTTAGGGAAGTTACAGTCAATGAACTCTACTGGGAGATCAGCAGAGATGAATGATAAGTCTTGCTTGGTGTGCAAAGTAGAGTCTTGAGAATGAACTGTTACGACAGCAGTGACTTTTTCTGAATCACGTTCATTCAAGCGGGTAGGGCCGTTCTGTCCCCACGTACACAAGCCGTGTATCAAGGCAGCTTCAATTTTTGACTTAACGACGTCAGTTTCTACGTGAAAAGCTTGGCTAAGTCTACCAGTAAACAGGTCAAAGTCTTCTTTATAAGCCCCGCTAACAGTGAACGTCCAAGGGTTCTCAGGTGAGCCTGTGCCGCTCCATTTTTCCATGTGCACACATGAAGCCCCTTTAGCGCCAGCTTCAAAGTCCAATCTTGCAGGGACGCCGTAGTTCTTCAATTGTCCAAATGCTATAGTTTCTTGCATTTCTTCGATCAATCTGAAAAGGTGCTTGGTAGCTACGTCCCAGTCACTTGAATCGTGAATAAAACCAAAGACTTTCGCGTCCAAGACTCCATGCACTTTCCGAGCCAAGTTGTACAGCCCTATGCCGAGCAAGTTGGAAGATGAGTGTTGTATAACGATATTAGCATGCTTTGTCCCGATTTGATTACCCGGTAGCTGCAATCTGTCGCCGAATATCGAGATACGGAAGTGATGATCCTGGGCAAACTGCTCGCTAGCTACGATCCACTTCTTTAAGAAAGGGAGTGCAACAAAGAAGCCGTCAACGATCGACTTGGTCTTTTCAGCTGATTCACCGATAGTGTGGGCGATGCCAGGAATTCCTGAGCCGAAGAGTAAGCGGAATGTCACTGTCTTTGCTATACCCCGTAGGTGGGAAGTGACTTTGTCTTCAGTAGTAGAGAAACAAGCGGCCGCGTTTTTAGTGTGTACATCTTGGCCTCTGCAAAACATTTCAAGTGCATCAACTTCACCAGCTTGTGCCATCGCACATTGAATCTCAGCTCCCGATAAATCGAAGTGTAGCTGCATTCGGCCTTCTCCCATGTCGTACACGTCTTGTTGCTTCGTACGAGGAGAAACGATATGGAAACCACTTCCCCACCGCCTAGTCTCCATCACACAAGCACGCCATCCGAAGTCAAGTTTCGCCTTGGCAGTTGTGAAGAGTCCTTTTTCAACTCTACCAGTAACTACCCCTTCATCATTAATCTCCCGCTTTGTGTAGTTAAGCACATCATTTGCCTGCTTGTGGCAAGAGCGAATCCACCGCAGCCGAATGACAGCTTTATACACATCAGGGATATCTTTATCTTCGTTGTAGTTCAACCCTGACGACCTGTACAGTGCCACGATCGAGCCTTTGTTAAAGCCGAACACAGCTTCACTAGCCATACCAGCCCAATGCTTCCAAGAGGACAGCGGGTTTTCTTTGAAGCCCCCACGCTTATCAGCATCGTCGTAAACAGCCCGGAGCATTTTACGGCCGTCTTTCTTGTCGAGGAACATGTCATTCCAAAGATCATAATTTTTCTCATCGTCTACTCCTTCGAGGTAAAGAAGGTCATTGACATAATGCCAGATCTCGAGATGTTCTTCTGCAGTCTTTGGCCAGGCTTTTGTCTCATCAACTTCAACGTCCTCGCTGATAAATTTTAGGTACTTTTCTTCGATTTCGTAGCCGAGGAATCTAGCGATGTAGAGCTTGCCTTGAGCAACAGCACGAACTGCCCAGATAAAGAACTCATCACAAGACTCTTTCGTCGTCGGGACGCCGTGATCGTCCATCAGGCCAGAAACGAGTATTTGCCGGCGGTAGGCTTCTTGTGATTGCGATATCGGAGTGGCACCAGGGTAGACTTCTTCCGGTAACTCATTGAGCAAAGCGTCTCGACGAATGAGCTCCTTTGCAACTGACAGTGTGTACACACCATCCCAAGCACAGTACGGGCCGATGAGGTGGTTTGGCCCTTCTCCCCAAGCCTTAGCTGATGACCAGCCTGGAGTGTACTGCTTCTTTCGGCCGACCTTTACGTGATTGCCTTCTTCATCAAGCACTGGAACAGCTGCTTCACGGGCGTTACGCCAGGCACTGAACTCTGACTCCCATTCATGGGCATTGACGAGAGTCTTAGCATTGAACTTCAAGCCAAAGCGGGTGAAGAAACCGGCGACGAGATAAGCCATCGAGTCTTGAAGATTCCATAGCTGCACATCATAGACCCGGTTGGCAACCTTGAACTCGTAGCCACAGTTATGGGCCATGAGCATGGAACTAGCGTCAGCTTTCCGTAGATACGCAATAAGCTCAACGATTGCGTCTTCGTCAGCACCACGAAAATCTATCCAGAATCCAGTGTACGTTTCCCATTCGCCCTTGAACGTTTTCGGGGGAGTTGAGTAGAGCTCTTCAGTGTTTACATCAAAGTGGGAACGTTTATCGCCAGAGACTATAAGGCAAGTGCCGCTAACAGCAAAGCCATCACGGCTTGCATCTAGTCCGTTCGTTTCAAAGTCGAACCCTGTCTTTTGCTGCAGTTCTAGCAGTTTCGTAAAACCGCCGAGGCTTATGAATTCTGCCAAGCTGACGCAAGCATAATGTAGCTTATGCTCGTATGATTTTTCGGGTTTGAGTTGATTGGAATATAGCGGGACAAATTTTAGCTTTTGCGAAACAGCTTGTGTTTCAGTCATATGAGAGTACTCCGTTGAAAGATATAGTATACTTAGATTAGCAGTAGAGATCAAGAGTACTCGGGGCACAAGGCCCCGAGACTAAGCTACACTAAAACGGTATGTCATCATCATAGACAGGACTTTGGGCAGTTGCAGCAGGGGCAGTTGCAGCAGGAGCAGCAGTCTCCTCAGGTGGAACTTGGGCGGCAGCAGTGTCAGCTTTGGCAGTGTTTATATCAGCCGCTACTTTTTCCACCTTCTCTACTATGTCATTGGCGATTTCAATGTCATACTTGAACAAGTCATTAAGCGGCACGTACTGCGCAACTTTGATGTTTTCATACGGGCTAGCTAATTCATCTCCCATGATGTCAGGCTGGCAAGTAGAGGCTTTCTTTTCCACTTTGAGATTCAAGCCCCAGCCGTTCTGCTTAATGTCAAGCGATTTAGCTAAGTCATCTTCGAATTTACCGGCAAAGCCAGCCAAAGACTCGAGTATCGCATCACGAGTGTGGTACTTGAGCAGTACTATGTAAGTCTGGCCAGACTTCCAATACTGATTGTTCGTAACAGACGTCTCATAAATGTGCATAAACATGTACGAGTGCTCCCAGAAAGCTGCTTTGTACGGGTAGCCTTCTATGCTTAGAGCAGCAGTAACACGGGCTGCTATGCCTGCGTCACATTCAGGAAACGAGCGGGGATCTGCTTGTTTTCTGTGATCCTTATTTACGTAGGTTGCTGCCCATTCATGGTACATAAGCCCTTTAGGGCAACGAAACATCCGCACTACGTGACGCCCTTCAGGCATTTGTTGCTGATTGATCCAGTCTCCTGAATTACCGCCTTTGCCAGCGTTGGAAGCAGCTGCTTTTGCTTGCTCGGCTGCGATTTGTTCTATTAATGATAATGTCATAAGTTATTCTCTTTGCAGCCTTTGAGATTCACCATCAACGGCGGCTACGTATACCGTTAATGGTGTTGTATTATTGATAATATGTCTACACTTATGATGTCAGCTGGGTTCAAATCTACTGGCTTTTCTTTTACAGAATAAAAGTTAAGGTATATACCATTTAACTAATGATAGAGTTTCTTAGAATGGCACCCGAATAACTGTACAAACGTCTCTAAATTTATGCATAAGTTGCATGTAAAGAATGTATGTATCAGCAGCAGTAGCCCGCCCCGTTATGACGTTATCACCAATGTCGTTTAATATATCATGCTCTGAGCAAGGACTCACGAGGTGAATCTCTTTTAGCATGTCGTTTTCATCTTCGATGCGGACGATAGCAAACAGCTCTACCTTGTCTTCGATAAGATTGTCTCTTTCTAGCTGCTTGTACAAAGCTATGTATAAGCGGGTAATTGCGTGGGCTAGGTGCGGAGCACCAGAGCCTGGAATTTCAAAGAGGCTGTCTGACGACTTGTTGATATGGCCGAGTGCCTTTTCAAGGTCGTTTTCTAGTACACTGTTTTCAGGGTCAGCCCAGCCGTTGGGCTTATAACGGGTGAATCCGTCGTTCATGGCTTTAAGGACGTAGTCATTGACTTCTGTGTTCAGTAAAGCAGTCGACTGTAAGACTGTCTCTCTAATAGTTTCCATATGAAAATTATGAAAATCAGTCATTTCAATAACTCCGCGTGCCGAGGGTACACATGCAACGAATGGGCATTCCAGATCATTTTGCCAGCAGTGATGTACGGGCGATTCCTTGCCCAACCACTCTCATTGAGGGCATTAGCGATTTTATCTTGTACGAAACGTTGCCATAGGTAGTCGTAGGGAAAGCCGTACACTGCGTCGTTTGATCGCATTACGACTTCCATACAATGCTTGTCATCTTCAAGCCAGTGGCGGGTGTAGAGGGTGCAAGTGTAGTCGTACATCCCGTTATCAAGCGCCATGAGCGCCATGTCACGAGTTTGATACTGAAGGTAAGCATGCCGAGTGCGTCCTTCTTGCAGAGCTTTGACGACGGAGTCGAACTGTGAGTGCCCGCCCTCAGTACTCTCACCGCTATATCTGTTAAGCATTTCCCGAAAGACAATGGTGCCGTAGTTGCTGTTGACATTTCCGTCGATGTCGGCAGTGTCATTCCAGATCTTCGGGGCCCCGTCGGGGAAAGACTTGACGTTATCGTCCAAGCTAAGATACCAATCAAGTTCCCGCTCTGCGTAGGCCATGTCAGGTGCACGGAGCAGTGTCGGCCCAGTAGCTTCGAAGACGGCGTTTTGAAGCTCAGAGGCAAAGTAGCTACCTTCTGCATTAACGCCAGCAGTCTTCAAAGAATAGGCTGTGTCTTTCTGAGATACAATATTCGTGTGACAGTTATACATTGTACGCATCCTTTATTAGTTGTAGTGGTGTTTGTATACTTACAGCTTGTTTCAAGAGTTCAAGTTTCTTTATCTCCGCTGAGAAGTCTGTCTTCCTCAGCATCCTTAGCGGCTTCGATTTGATCGTTTCGAGTAGTGCCTTTGTAAGCGGCAGCCCCATTTCTTTGAGTATCTTATCGTCAGTCTTGTTACCTCTGAACTTTTCAGCAACTGGAGGGAGAAGATTAGCAACCTGTATGTTGTAGTCAATGTCAGACATAGCTTTCGCTTGCCATAGAGCGAATGCATTTTCGTAATACTGGCGGGAAGTCTTCAGCCAAGCACTTAACGGCGTCAACTTGACAACGTTATCAGGCCAATTGACAATCAACGAGTAGGTGTGGCGCTTAGTTGATGCACGTTGGCACATCTTTAGAATCTCCTCATCGCTTATTACTCGTGTGCCTTTTGTACGTCTGATCAAAAGATCGAGTTTGTCAACTGAGCGGTCAATAATCTCGATCTTTCCGGAAGCTATCAGATCATTAAAGATACCGATGCGAGGTTTGAACAATGAAGCATTACCGGAGATTATAGCCCCGCCTTGTTTTCCTGACCACTCAACGTTAAAGGCGTAGCTGATAGCTCCACGGCCAGTTGCCCAGAGAGTAGAGAGTTCGCTTTCTTCTACATTGATAGTCAACCCTTCAGGTGCCTTGAGCTCTCTCCAATCGTTGTTCAATGCTGCCTTAGCTAATGAATCACGGGAGAAAGCAGGGATGCGGGTAGCAATTCCTAAGCCGATGCCAACGTGACCAGTTGTGAGACAGTGAGGAATAGGGATAGGGAGGTATTTAGGCTCGTTGATTCCGGCTTCATTTTGGTAGCTTTCAACAAAAGCTGTGTGGCGGTAGATAACATTAGCTAGGTGGCCTGTTTGGCGGCCAGCAGAAGTGTATCGTTCTGCAGCAGCGGGGAGACTTTCGAGCAAGCAGTCAACGCCGTGGTAGCCAGTACCGAGGAGCATCCCTTGGCGAACTAGCTTCGAAGGGGCAGCGGAACCATGGGGATGGTACTTTTCAAGTGTGCGGGCAACGGTGACTACAGACCTGCTCATCTCTTTTGGGGCAGCAAGGAGTATCCTGCGATCAACGGGTATGAGCCCGTCAATGCCAGGAATAAGCCTGTAACTATTTACATACTCGCCAAAAGCACAATAAGCGTCTTCGGCATGAGAGAGCACACCTTGTGTTAATACTTCAGCATTCATAGGTAAGCCTGTTTATTTGAGTTAATGAGTATACACTGTTAGTGTCAGTAGGGTTCAACTGAGTTTACTGCTTACACTACAAAACCGGCCAGATCATAAAGACCTGGCCGACGTTAACTAATTGCAATTAGTTAATAGCTTACTCTGCAGGTACAGTTTCAGTAGAAGCTTCCGGAGTTTCCCGTTTCACCTTGGCAGCCGCCAGTGCAATAGCCTGATCAGCATCAAAAGAAGTAACAATGCCGTCTTCATTAGCTTCGAACTCGATGGTACGAGTGTCTTCGCCGCTTATTTCCCGAAGTTCCAGCATACGTTTGTTAACTGCGAGACCGCTAGCAGTCATTTCGACCGTGGAAGTTGCATCAACACCTTCTACGGCTTGGATGGTCTCAGTAGCTTCAACTGCAACAACACCAGCAGTATCAGTCCGCACAGCAAGCTTGTTCTTCACCATGCTTGACACGATAGAAGCAACAGATCGTTTCGACAAGTCCAGGCTTGCAGCTAGGCTGTCAAGTGAAGAAGTACCTACAGCGATTAGTGCAGCGATGATAGCTTCTTGGTTTTCGTTGATTCGTAATTTCATACTTGTAGTTTCCGTGTTGTTTAAAAGATTAACCTTATTGAATAAGGAGTAAAGGTTATACATCTGCAGTGTAGGTAGGGATCATCTATTGTGATCTTTTGAAAAGAATTTTATTCGATAAAGCCTCGAGCTTGCATCAATCGTTTCTTAGGGCCACCTTGCCCTATCAGGTTGATAGCACCTGCTATATCATCAGCAGTCATCTGTATGAGGTGCCGATCTGGGCCAAAGATAGTTGCTGTGACGTCCTTGTTTTCAAGAGCACCAAGTCCTTTAAATCGCTTGAAAGCCTTGTTGCGGTCAAGGTCAGCTTCTGCGTAGATGTATTTATCATTTTGCTTGTAGAGTGGGGTGATCAAGGCATAGACTCTGCCTTCTTCAATAAGCTGTGGCGCGTATCTGCAAAAGGCAGCTAGTATTAAAGCCCGTATGTTGCTCCCATCCGGGTCGGAATCACACCCAATAATCACCTTGTTGTACCGCATTGCCGAGAGTTTGAAGTTAACAGATTCTACTCCGCACCCTAAGACTCTGAACAATGTTTTCACCTCTTTGTTATCGAAAGCCCGTTCAGTTGATGCCTTTGCAGTGTTGATGATCTTTCCCCGCAATGGCAGTATTGCATGAACTGTCTTATCACGAAGATTGACCAAACTGCCAGCAGCTGAGAGGCCTTCCACTAAGAATAGTTCGGAAGTTTTGCGGTTGGGTTTCACCAAGTCGAAGATTTTGACACCTTCTCCCCGCAATGATGCACCACCTTCAGCTGTTTGAATATCAGAGGCAATAGATTCGTTAAGGGCAACATTGCCGGAAGCTTTCTTATACTGGAAGAGCACTTCAACGATTTGTTTGAGTTGCTTCTTAGCTGCAGAGCCTTTTAAGCTTTCAAGCAATGCCGTAGTGATGGCTTGTGTTAAAGCTTGTGTGGAGACTCCTTTGATTTCCGAGAGCCGTGATTTAGTCTGTGAGTCATAGCGGAATTTGCCAGTGCCGGAGACTTGTACGAAACACCGTAGTGCTGGCTTGCAATCTCTTGCAGAGAGGGACGCATGCATATCGGACATTGCCTTAGAGACTCCGCCGATACAAGCATTGACGTGCGGTCCTTGCAAAGCTGGATTGCCGTTGACTGAGCCAGTTGAAGCAGTGTCCCAAGTTTTGCAATAAGCAAATGCTGCCTCAAAGTTTAAGCCATTGATTGAGCCAGAGAAAGAGTGCACAAGGTCAAGTAGAAACTCTGCCTTAGGAAAAGCCTGTTGAAGAGTAAAGGGCTTGATTTCTTCACCGTTAATGCTTAAGTCGCATTTGGTGCCCCTTGATTTTAAAGAAGACTTAATGAGAGCTGGCACGATAGGGTTGATTTGCGGCCGAGTGGTAGCCCAGATCTCCGGATCAGGTTGGACGATGATCAATGTTCCGAAGTCATCGGAAAGAGAGGGAACACCTTTAATATGCCAGTCAGTGTACTTCTTAGACTCCATAGAAGTGAGTATTCCCCGCTCAAAGAGAAGTACAGCTATGTCATCATCTACGTCGAAGACTGGAGAAACTGCCCTCCCAGCCTTGACTACTCGACGTAAGTTGATAATGACACTCATGTAGGAAGAAAGTGCGTTAGTGGCAGTGACGCCGATGCCATGTAGGCCAGAAGTAGCAGCAGATGCATCAGCACCAGATTTGGAGCCGTAGTGCAACCTTGTAAAGATTCCTAAGCAAGCTGGTATCGGCTCGTTTTCAACGGAAGTGTCAATGTAGCAAGGTAAGCCGGGGCCGTTGTCTTTTACTAGGAAGAAAGTGTCTTCAACAATCGATAGCACTGTGTCGTTGCCAAGCTTTGGGTCGACTGCACAATCAACTGCATTATCAAACACTTCTCTCCAGATTAGAGACGGCTCATTCGTTGCCCCGACGTACATGCCTGGGCTTTGCCGAATAGATTCCGGAAATTGTAAGTAAGTTTGGACGATCTCGTTTGTAGCCATGTAATTTCCCAGTGGAGTTATAGATAATTTGTATACATTCTACATGTCAGCTGGGTTCAACTGTTTTAGGCGATTCTCTAGGTTACTACGATATCTTATAGAAAAAGCCCCTAAACAAAACCGGAGAGCTACACAGCATGGCAGAGGAGGATCCCACCAGTAATGACGGTCAGACAGAGGAAGCCTCAGGTCTAGCAGCGTCTCTTATCGCATCTGCTGCAGGAGACAAGACTGCAACAGAGATGCCAGCAGGAATGCAGGCGATTGACATGACTGATCTCTTAGACGAGATTCAGACGGCGAACGCTACAAACGGAGAGCAACGACTCATCGGGGAAATTCTCGGTGAAGTCAGCCTGTTTGACGCTAACAGAACTACCTACTACAGCACATTAGATAAGTACGCAGAAGATCCGTTCGTTATAGCTTTAGCTGCAGCAGTAGCTGAGTACTTGTGGGACGACGATGAAGAGTGCGCGATTCAGCTTAACGTCAAATGTGACAAGAATCAGAAGTACGCTGATGACGTTACTGCTATGTTTAAAGACGTCGAGATTGGCGAGATACTCGACCGAAACGTTGAAACACTGCTGATACACGGTGAGCTGCCTCTCAAGGTAGAAACCCGGAAGAACGAAGGTGTTGTTGGAATCTCCGAGAAGTACGGGGCTGGA
>Ga0307984_1001335_pt1 | contig 10385 bp, 6 predicted proteins | sample EllFjometageno78_FD_203169 | JGI IMG/M metagenome (GOLD analysis project Ga0307984, IMG submission 203169) | Marine microbial communities from Ellis Fjord, Antarctic Ocean - #78 | ecosystem: Environmental > Aquatic > Marine > Unclassified | place: Southern Ocean | collected 2014-10-09 | reverse complement strand
AAATGGCCGTATTCTTGCAAGTTGGGCAGCATCACAGAGCCCTCGAAGCGGGTCTGCTTCACTTCCTTCTGCGGGTAGTAGATCTGATGTGTGACAAGAAGATGTTCGCGTTCGCCGGGCGACGCCGACACCAACCTAGTCACGCGCACGGAACGCGACACCACGCGTGCGAGTGTGTCGAGGTCGTCTGTTTTGACTCGGTTGATCGGCCTCGAGCAAGAGCGATCAAGCCAGGCCTCCGTGGCCATGACGAGCGGCCGCACGCCTGCGAGCTCCTCGCCGCGTGTCGTTCGCATCCACTGGGGGACATTGTATACACTAGCGACGAGCGATAGCACGGTGCGCACGTCGAACGTGCGCGTCTGGCTATTGCGTTTCAAGTCCATATTCGGGTATGCGTGTGTGTTGGTGCGTGTGTGCTATCGGTCTTAAATACTGTATTCGTAACCGTAAACACTGACTTCGTAACCGTCAATGTCAGGTATACTCAAAATCAGCCGCGGGCCGCTTCCAGGTGCTCAGTCTCCGCAGCGAGGGCGATGGTGAGACGGGTGGTCGCACCCACAGTCGCGTGGGTGACGAGCGCATAGCCGACGGTCCCGAGGCCATCGCCTAAGAGGCCGTTCCGGCGGTGTTTGCGTACTTTAATACACTTTTTCTTGCCACACGACTTGTACACCCGCAGCTGCTGCATCTTCGCGTCGTGTGTGTCGATGGCTTCGAGGTCGATGAGGGCGCCCCGACCGCGCTCGACGGCGAGGCCGAGCAGGCGCACGCGCAGCCCGAGCACGTCGTCCTCGCCGCCCCAGCCCTCGAAGTCGTTGGGGAAGCCGTTGGCGCGCATGAAGTCCCCGGCGCGCAGCATGAGCACGCCGCCCATGAAGCGCTTCATGCCGGCGTAGCGCGGGAAGGTGGCGCCGAGGTGGCGCACGGTGCGCGGGGGCAGCGCGCGAGCGTAGTCGGCGCAGAGCTCGGGGCTCGGGATGAGGTCGATGTCGTGCAGGCAGAGCACGTCGTCGTGCGTGAGCGCGACCTCGCGGAAGCCGGCGTTGAGTACCGCGCCCTTGTTGAAGCGGCGCCCGTCGGGCGTCTGCTCGCAGACGACGAAGCGACAGTCGACGCCCGGGAGCAGCACGGGCATGCTCGTGAGGAAGTTGTGCAGCTGCGCCGCGCGCTGCGGCGCGGCGCCGTCGCAGCGGAAGGGGAGTAGAAATGTGATGCGCGACATTGCGGGCAGCGGGACCCGGGTATATACGCTGCGGGCGCGCCGATGCCGATGCATGCTGCTGTTCGGGACGTGCAACCCGCGCGGCGAGGGCGCGTGCTGCAACGAGCTGTACTACGGAGCCGACGAGCTCGCGGCGATGGCGCGGGGCCGCGATCGGCTCCGCGGAGGAACAGGATCGGGCCCGCGATCGGCTCCGCGGAGGAACAGGACGGTATGGACGCTGCACGGTTGATAGTCGGGTTTATACAATAAAACCGTAAAATAAAATCGTTGGACTCACGCGCATACGTGGTATCCGACGTACGCGGGCGGGGGGCGTCCGGCCCGCGCTCTCGCCACGTGTATCTGGGTGTCCGTGTGGTACTGCACAGACTTGAGTAGTGTCTGGAAGCCGGGATAAGACCCGGTCTTCATGGCACAGTACTTGTACTCCGCCTCGACCGCCAGCGCCAGAACCCCCGACGCCGCCACCTGTGCATACAACCGCTCGTTGGCGGTACAGTGCCAGGCCAGCACCAAACACGCAAGGTGAAGGACAACTGGCGACGTTGGATGTGCTGCCATCGCGTCTGCTAACACCCGCACGACGAAGTCGCATGCGTAGGCGTCGGGCATGTGATACCCGCTGTGTTGGAAGAGCTCGACGAGTGCGATGAACGCCGTGACGAGCAGTCCGGAGTGTGCCGTGTGTGCGTCGACCGCCTCCAATATTCGGTGCATTGGCATGTATGGGACGCATAGCAATACATGGTATGGCTTGAGCCACGGTAGGTACACTGTCGCCACGAAAAATGGGTCGCGGAGTACCACAGTGACGCTCTTACACACGAGCAACATGCGCTGGAACAGCGCGGCGCTCTCGTAGCACGCGTCGTCGAGCATCAGCATCGCTGCGATACACCAGACGACGTCTGTCCTCTGCCACACGCCTGGGCACTTGTGCCGCCGCGCCGCTACACCGGACCGCATTCAGAGACTGTGTGTCGGCGCACCGCCTTAAATATGCAGCCGATACCAGCAAATTGCCGTGAAGTTGCGCAGCACATTGTTTATATAAGACCTCCGCAGTGTGTATAACACACACTCGATGACGACCGTGTGCAATCATGGGCCTCGTTATATGCTCCTCACCGAGGACGGCAAAGTGTTGAACGGGGAAACGGCCCAGGAGGGGCTCCCCGAGGACGCGATGTTCGTCTCGGTGCACTCGTCCTACAAGGAGACTGCCAGTGCGGCGCTGGACAACAAAGGCAACATGTGGGTGTGGGGCGTCTACACACCACTCTTCTTCGGCTACTCCATCAGGGAGACCGCGAAGGTACCTTGGTGTCCCCCGAGTCGCGTGCCGTACAACCAGTTTGATGGGAGAGTGGTACAGAAAATCGCGCTCGGGAACGTGAACGCCGGTGTGATAGCGAGCGGTTGTCTTTACATGTGCGGTTGGCGCGAGGGCGGCAGACTCGGCTATACCGTCCCCACTCGACTGCATTTCCGAGAGGGTACGATGACCAAAATGCAGCACGTGCCGATCAAAGACGAGAGATCTGAAGATGTGCCGATCATGGACATAGCCATTGGCCGCCAGTCCAGCGGGGTGGTCGGCTGCGACGGCAGCGTGTGGACGTATGGACCGAACTTTGAGGGAGAATGTGGAACTGGTGACCGGAAGACGTGCAAGATACCCACGCGCGTTCTCCTGATCGACGCCATCGGCGATAACCGGCGGGACGCAGTGTTCAGGGCCAAGCAGATCTCCATGCACTCGCACTCCGTGGTGGTGGCGTCCGACGGGTCGGTCAACGTGTGGGGCAACAACCACTTCGGCCAGCTCGGACTCGGCGACGACAAGGAGCTGACGTGCCTGCTCCCGGTGTTCCTTCCGTGCGTCCCCATGCGCTCGGCGGCCTGCGGGTGGAAACACACGCTGTTCCTGACGAACGAGGGCGACGTGTTCGCTTGCGGATGCAACGGCCACGGCGCGCTCGGACTCGGCGCGCGTCCCAAGACCGCCGCCACCTACACGTACGCGCCGACGCTCTGGTACGCGCCGACACGCGTTGTCGGCGTGCGGAACGTGGTGTCTGTGGCGGCGGCCTGTGGAACGTCCGTGGCAGCGACGTCAGGGGGCGCGGTGTTCCAGTGGGGTCTGCACCGCGACCAGGAAATGCATATGCCCGAGCTGCTCAGGCTACAGATGCGCGTCGGTCTCGGCCGCAGCATGATGTCGGAAATGGCGCTCGCGCTCGCGATGAGCACGCACAAGCGCCTCGGCGCCCGCAGCCCCGTCAGCGTGCTCTGCACCGACACTATCCGCAAGCTGGCCGAGGCGTGGGAAGTGTGTCCGCCGTACTGATCGGCTATACACACGAGCCCGGCGGTGCGATACATCCCCATTAGACACAATAAAAACACGACACGCAGCCGTTGCTATATAGTAAACAAATATAAAAACAGCTGCGCGTGTGGCTGTTTTCAAATCGTCTGTACAAACGGACTCAGTTCTCTCTCTATCCTGCGTTATTTGTAGGATAGACGCGCTCGCATATTAAGCCAGAGACCCTTCCTCTAAATGCAGAGCGCGCTCGCCGCCGTCGTGTTTGTCTTACCGCTTGCGGCGCTGGCGTTCGCACTGCCGCCCGCGCCCGCTGCGGCTGCGCGTGCTTCTCCTGCGTGCGACATGTGTCGCCCCGAGGCCCAGCCGTGGCCGCGCTACGACTCGCCGCGCGCCATGTCGGTCCCTGTCATCCGCACGCGCCCGGCAGCCGCCCCGCCCCGGTCGCTCTACTGCCAGGCCGGCAGCGAGGTCGAGCGTCTCCGGGGCGACGTGAAGCGCCTCGAGTGCCTCGTCGTCGAGCTATGCGGCGCCCTAGTCTACAGCGACGACGTCGCGCTGCTCGAGCGCACGACTGCCTCGCTCGGCCCGGTCTACCGCGACGGGAGCTTCACCGCCGAGCGCAAGCCGGTCTTCGCGCGCAGTGCCGTCGAGCGCGTGCTCGCGAACCGCGGGCTCGTCGCGGCGCCGCCCGTGCGCGCGTGGCGCCCGGCGCCCGGCGGGGGCGACGCGGCTGCTTAGACCGTACCACCCGACGGCGTGCGGTGTGTGTCACATGCAATTTTGACACGCCCGTTCACATTTAAGTGTGTGTATATTCGTTTATTAAATCGTATATATACATACAGAAAGTGCAGTGCACTGTGTCTACATCCCACCCATGGATAGCACTATAACATTGTGCACGTCGTTGCAATTTGGCCCGTGGTCAGAGTGCGTGCGTCTCGAGCAAATACGAGGAGATGTGACATTGACAGTATTGTATATTGTGTCTATTTTACTATATAACCATATCATTGCCGTCGAGATGTGATGTTATTGCGTGTCACGGTTCTATTTGTATCGTTGGTGTATAACTGTGCAGCATGTGGAGTTGGCCAGTTTTCAGAGATTGACGACAACGCGTGTAAAAATTGCCCCGCGGGCAAATTTACTGGGGATATTCCAGCTATGATTGAGGCGTCCAAGATGGCAGCATGTCCGGTAGCGACACCCGCATGTGGTGTATTCGTCTCTTCCAATTACAGGATGTGTGCATGCAGCGGCTCACATGCTCTATTGTCGTTTTTACAACTTGGAGAGAGCGTGGACACTCTGCAGACGTGGGCGGATGCTGGTATCGTTGACTTCAATATGTTTGAACATAATGCGGGAGGTACTTGGTTTGATTGCAACGAAGTGTGTGGCAGGAGTAGCCTGACATGCAATAACACTGGATACCCAACAACACAGCGAGGCGACGCTCTTTTTAGATATCAAGATATGGAATGTTTGAAGTTTCGCGGCCCTCCTGAATTTTCATCTGATAGCCCGTATTTCAATACTGGCGATTTACTTGCTCCTTGTGAAAACTATGATTATTGCTATGCAGGCGTTGAAGCAAAAACTACGTGTGAAGCAAAGGCCCGATGGTTCACCCGAATATGCGCCTGTAGCGGCGCGCCGAAGCCACTGGTCTCCCGTGGTGTCCTCGTGTCGAACGACGTGTATACGGGTGCCTCGGGTGCCTCGTCGTGCATTAACTGTACTCGTGGTAGTTTCAGTAACGAGGGAAGCAGTATATGTACACCGTGCGAAGCTGGAAAATATGCTTCGGATGCGGTGGCTGCTGAAAGGTGTAATATTTGTCCAGCGGATTCCAATTCTGTAATATCAAGCTCACACATATCCGAATGTATATGTATTACCGGGGTACTGTCTGATATCAACGGGGTCTGGCAGTGTGTGTCGTGTCCCGACAATTCTGTGGTCTCTGGTCTTAGATGTGAATGTATTGCTGGCTGGACATGGTCGGATACGATCTGTACGGCGTGTGTTGCAGGGACATACAAGATCGCGCTGGGGACAGCAGCGTGTACAGACTGTTTGGCGGGCCAATATTCAGCGGAAGTTGGTGCGGCTTCAGATGTATGCCAGACGTGTCCGACACACTCCGACGCTCCCGCGGCGAGCAACTCGTTGACCGCATGCGTCTGCAACACTGGTTCTACGGGCCCCGACGGCGGGCAGTGTGCTGTATGTCCGACACATTCTGATTCGCTTGGAGGCGATGCATCATGTACCTGCAACATCGGCTCGACGGGCCCCGACGGCGGGCCTTGCGTGTTGTGCGCTGCTGGTAGATACAAAGCGGTATCAGGGAATATCGACTGTGTCGACTGTGTAGTGGGCAAAATTTCCGGGAGCATTAAAACTGCCATAGACACGTCTGTCATGCAAGAGTGGGGCACAGCAGGTATTAATCGGTGGATTCGTGGCAGCAACGGCGAGAGCTGCGACGCTGTATGCACATCCGCTAATATGACTTGCATGCGCGGCGAATCATTTCCACAGAAGCTCTCGTATACGGCCACATACGCCCTTTTCGCGCAAACCCAGACAAACTGTTCTTTCAAATATCCTTCTACAGACGCTAGCGCACCATATTTTTCTGGTGGAAACCGTTGCTATATCAGCACTGGCGTGTCAAGATGCGGTGCCTCGTCTGCTTCGTTTGCACGACTCTGTCCTTGTGGAAGTCATCCATTATCTCCACTCCTGGGCAGTATTGCCACTTCCACATTGCAGACGTGGGCTGCAGCGGGCGTGCGTGATTGGAAACTCGGAGGCGATGGCCAGAGCTGCGATACCACGTGTGTTAATATCGGGCTGACCTGCTCCACCGCCAGTGGCCGATTTCCACAGCAGCTCACACAGACCAACACTGATGCCGCCTTCGCACACGCTGGTGTCTACTGTCAGTATAAGCACGATATGGATTATCACGCCGCAGCTCCTTTCTATTCCTACTTTACCCGTACTGGATCCCGTCGTTGTTATAAGGGATCCGGCACGGGGAACACTGCACCAAATTGTGCTAGCTGGCATACTGGTTGGCAACGACTCTGTTCCTGTAGTGGAACTGCAATTGCAATATCTAGAGATTTTGTAGTGTCAGACGGCCTATTTATTGGAGCCTCCGCGTGTTCCGACTGTGTGGCAGGCAAATATACAACAACAACAAGCAGCACGTGTCTGGATTGCGTTGCGGGCACGTACAAGACGCTGGCAGGACCCGACGCGTGCACTGACTGTGGAATCAGTACATATTCTGCGTCGGTCGGCGCAACCCATAGCTCGACATGTTTGGCGTGTCCCCTATATGCCGACGCTCCAATGGGCAGCAATATATCGACTGCGTGTGTCTGTAAAGCTGGCTCTTCTGGTCCTGCTGATATGTGCGTGTTATGCGCCGCGGGCAAATACAAGGCGCTGGCAGGACCAGAGACGTGCGCTGACTGTGGAATCGGCACATACTCTGTGTCGGTCGGCGCAAATCAGAGCTCGACATGTTTAACGTGTCCCCTAAATGCCGACGCTCCGGTGGGCAGCAATATCTCTACTGCGTGCACCTGTAACGCTGGCGCCTATGGTATTGACGGCGGCACGTGCGTTCAATGCGCCGCGGGAACATACACGACGCTGACAGGACCCGAGAAGTCAATAGTCGTAGACACGACAAATTTATCTGCATGCTCGGCATGTCCGATACACTCAAATTCGATACCGGGCAGCTCTGTTTACACCGCTTGTACTTGCAACGCCGGTTACACGGGTCCAAATGGAGGACCGTGCAATACATGTCCGATAAATTCAAACTCGCCTGGAGGTAATACAACATGCACGTGCAATATCGGCGCTTCTGGGCTAGACGGTGAGAACTGTTCGCTTTGCTACACCGGAACGTATAAAACAACGTCAGGAGACGCTTTGTGCACCAACTGCACTGCGGGGACATACTCAGCGATTATAGGCGCGGCATCTAGCGTTGTATGTCAGAACTGCCCGGCGAACTCTGACGCGCCGCCGGCCAGCATCAAATGCACGTGCAACGCCGGGTTCTGGGGCGTGGCCACCACTGGATGCACGCCATGCGCCGCAGGCACATACGGCGTCGGCCGCGACATGACAACCAACGCGTGCTTGTCGTGTCAGAATGATTCACACTCACCGGCCGGCAGCGCCAGCGCCGCCGACTGCACGTGTAATGCCGGCGCTTCTGGACTAGACGGTGAGAAATGTTCGCTTTGCTACGCCGGAACGTACAAAACAACGTCAGGAGACGCTTTGTGCGCCAACTGCACTGCGGGGACATACTCAGCGATGATAGGTGCGGCATCCAGTGGTGTGTGTCAGACATGTCCGGCGAACTCCGACGCGCCGCCGGCCAGCACTAGCTGTACGTGCAACGCCGGGTTCTGGGGCATGGTCACCGCCAAATGCAATGCATGCGCCGCGGGCACGTACGGCGTCGACCGCAACATGACTACCAACGCGTGCTTGTCGTGTCGGAGAGACTCGCACTCGCCGGCAGGCAGCGCCAGCGCCGCCGACTGCAGGTGTAACGCCGGCTACTCGCTGATGGACAAGAACTGTAGCGTCTGCAGGGCGGGAACGTACAGCACGGCAGGTTCCGTATGCGTCGAGTGTCAAGCCGGCAAATATTCCGACGCGCTGGCGGCATATCGCTGTATGGACTGTCCGAACAACCATTTCCGTCTCGAGCCAGGGGCTACAAGATGTACGCCGTGTAGCGCTGGCAAGATCTCGATACCCGGATTCACTGCCTGCCGCGTGCCAGCCGTGTGTCCGGGCTGGAGTGATAGCATGGTCGACGCCGCTGCCGCCGAGTTGATGATACCAAACGGCGACATGACCGACGAGGAAAAACTCGCATCCTCCGACGTGCTAGAGTTGTTCGTCGCACATTACGCCCGCCACTCCAAGGGGCAGTCGCCTCCGGACTGCGTCGACATGTACGAACGGACAATCGAGAGAATGAGATCGAATCGATTACCTAGTTCTGCTGAGGCGCTTGTAAGCGTGGTCAATTGTTGGACTCTAATTGTATATATTGCTGTGATAGCTGTGATTTGATAGCGCGCTCCGGTACACTCGGCGCGGTCGGCGTGCATCGGTGTGTGTCGCGTGCACTTTTGGCACGCCCGTCCACACTTTAAGTGTGTGTTTTTTTCGTTTATTGAATCGTATATATACATACAGAAAGTGCAGTGCACTGTGTCTACATCCCACCCATGGATAGCCTCATGACCAGCTGGTAGACAGACGCCGCGGCCGCCTTAAACGCCGCGCTAGGCGGCGCCGCCTTCGCCGCCGCATTCGCCGGCACGGCCGCCGCATTCGCCGGCACGACCGCAGCCGGCACGGCCGCCGCATTCGCCGGCACGGCCGCTGCCGCGTTTGAGACGGCGAGCGCTACCGCACCGGCGGGTGGAGGCTTGGCAGAGTAAGATGTGGGTCTGGCGGGTGGAAACGGGTGGAATCTGGCGCGGTTGAAGCTGGATTGGCGGTTCTTGCGGTAACGAAAGAACGTGTCCACGTCGGCCGACGATGGCGTAACCGGCGCCGGTGACAGTTGACTGTCTCTGTGCATCAAAGTTTTGAACGTGGTTTTCGTAGTCGCGAGAATATCGAGCAAGCTTAACAAACTGTGTCTACGCATAAACTCGAGAAGTTGTGGGCTGAAACCATAGTCCACCAGACCCTGCCAGAATTGGCTGCTTGTCTGCAACTTGGGCAGCGCTGGCATCTTCCCGCCCACACCCCCGTTGCCGACAGCGCTTACCGCATGCTTCCCTCGCCCCCTCCCACCCTTGTGCATACACCCCGCCGGTGCCACGGGCGGCGAGACTCCCACAGGCGGCGGCGCGGCCACACAGAGAGTATATACATTGCGCGGCTTCACCTGCATGATAAATGGGAACACATTGCCGGGTGTATACGCCCATCCATTGATGGCGGCGTCCTGTTCATCTATCAAAACCGCGCCAACGACTTTGAGCATATCGGCACTCCTGACATTCATCTCGGGCAAACGATGCCAGTTTGTGCCTTCCTGGCATATTACACCCGCCAGGGTGGGATCATACTGCCAGTTCTTGCACTCGCAGTCGCCAGCCCCCACGACCAAGAAGACGAACGTGCCGTTGACGAGCTCAAGTTTGAGAACTACACCCCTCGCATATTCCGTAGCTTTATTCAAAGCTGTTGAGCAGTAGACACCTTCGCCCATATTCGCGCCATTGACGGCACCGTGACGACCAACGACGAAGCCATTGGTGATGATTTTGAGTCCCCATTCGTACCTAGTACCGTGCCAAAACGTAGTGCTTGAGTCGATATTGATCCTGGATCCGTTTGGCATTATCGCGCTCTGCATCTCGAATGAGACGCGACGCTCGTTTGACGTGAGGGCGTCAATCTTAAATATCAACCGCCCGCGGCTTATCTGCCAGTATCCGTGTGTAACTGCACTCATGCCGCTATATTGAAACCGGCGCGGGCAGCGTGCGTCGCGTGCACTTTTGGCACGCCCATCCACACTTCAAGTGTGTGTGTTTTCGTTTATTAAATCGTATATATACATACAAAAAGTGCAGTGCACTGTGTCTACATCCCACCCATGGATAGCATCATCACATTGTGCACGTCGTTGCAATTTGGCCCGTGGTCAGAGTTTTGGGTTTTGCCGGGGGTGCACATGCGGCAGCAAGCACTGCCGGGGTGGGCTGTGCTCCAGGCAGCGCGAACGCAGCCGCTGACGCC
>Ga0307984_1001334_pt1 | contig 10387 bp, 16 predicted proteins | sample EllFjometageno78_FD_203169 | JGI IMG/M metagenome (GOLD analysis project Ga0307984, IMG submission 203169) | Marine microbial communities from Ellis Fjord, Antarctic Ocean - #78 | ecosystem: Environmental > Aquatic > Marine > Unclassified | place: Southern Ocean | collected 2014-10-09 | reverse complement strand
CATTGGATACGGTTGGTCTTGTTACTATAATTTTGTTTACTTGTCTTGTAAAAAACATGTCCAATGCTACTTGAACTGCTAATAGTGTTTTTCCACTACCAGCTCTTCCCATTAGGAAGTTATATGGATGTTGTAATATATTTGATTTTGATTCTTTTTGTTCATCTGATAATGTAATTTCGAATTTAACCTTCCCCCTTGGAGGGCTCTTAGTAATGTTGTCTGCCATTTTAAAATAATTAAGTTAGTAATAAATAACCAAGTTTTTTCCAAAACTTTTTAGCCCTATCGTTCCAATCATCAACATATAATTTAATATACGTTAAATCATATTCCGATTTCATATCCCACATGGTTTCTTGTATAAACCACATAGAATCCCCATCTTGTCTGTTGGTGGATACATATGCATTATATAGATAATTCAAATTATACCAAACATGACCTAATGGATTTTCGTTTTCGCAAAGTAAGTAAAGTGTTTCTCCCCCTTTTAATCTAGCTTCCGCTTCTTCAATATCCCACACATCATCCCAGATTATTTCCGAGTTGAATAATTTAATTGATTGTTCGATTGAAGGTTTATGTTGAGTAAAGGAATCAGATGTCACTCTAATGAAAGAAAGGGGAGTTCTCTTCTTAGAAGCAACCGTAGTTGCAAAATTATGTCTAAAGTATAACTTTTCACTCATTTAGTATGAACTAAGTGTTCTCATATAACTATGATAAGAAATATATTTTAAGAATGCTCTGCCTTGAAATATGTAAAGAAGTTCGTAAGTATTGTATTTGCTTTCGTAGATTCATCTGCACTTAATGCAGAATTTGGTCTATTACTAACATTAGTAATACTAAGTTCTTTAAATTTGTTTAATGTATTTGCCATTATATATTTCCTTATTTGTTATGTACTACTACGTTATTTGCTATATAGGTATGTGATTCAGCTACTGTTATGTTATAAACAGGAGTAACAACATCCATTGGCGTATGGTTGATTGTTTCAATCAATTCCCAATTACCATCATTTAAAACAGAATCACCAATTGATAATATCAATATTTCTGGTTGTTGGCTTAAGTATGGTTCTTGCTGTGGTATTGGAACTAATGAGGCCCATCCACGTTTTGTTAAGAACGGATGTTCAGGTGTGAATTTTAAATCACTACCATTAATATTATAAACGCCAACAGTATCTCCTAATGAAATACATGCAGATTCATGTGAACCAACGTTATGTCTATGGTCGATATCCGTTACAGTTCCTTCTTGATATTCACCAATCTCGTTTGAGTTGGTTGATGCAACATATGATTGAACGATATCGCCAATTACTATATCTTCGATATTTTTAACATCACCGTTTGCTAAACTGATTTCAGTTCCTTGTAAGAAACAAGTTGGAGTAAAATATTTGTTGTGAACCAATACGCTATTCACATAAAAATTATGATTTGGTTCAACACTTAATAAATTATAAACAGTATGAGATTCATTCAATATTTCAATTGAAGAAATCATAACTTCCTCTCCGGTATCTGATTGACAGTTGTCCCATAATTCTAATTTAGATGCAATTACCCAACCCTTTTCTTTTACGAAGAATGGATGTTCTGGTGTTGTGGTAATTACAACTTCATTATCCAATGTTAATCTAATTACAGAATCAACCTCATGTGTTTTTAAATCACCAACAATTCCAGATTCATTTACTAATGTTTCTTCGTTGTATGTTAATATAGAATCGTTTACTTTGATATCTTCAATAACTACATCCGTGCCATCTGATAATTTAATTAATGTACCTGCAACGAAACATCTTCCATTGTGAACAATGAATGGTGCGACAGATGAACTTACAAAAAATGAATCCAGGGATTCAACATCGAGTTTATACAAAGAACCGGTTTCATCATTTTCAAGTATTATTAATTTATTTGATATGATTGGAATTAGATTACCGGTTGGGTCTATTAAAAAATCATTAGCAGAATCAATTGTATATTGAGTTTTAAATGACATTTCATTCGAACCGGTGTTATACACTAAATAATGTTTTCCAATAGTAGAATATATACTTTCATCTGCATGAACTTTCATTTCACCCACTACTCCATATGTAGAATTTACAGTTAATTCTGCATTAGATTCAACAAGTGAAGATGATAAATACGAACCAGATGGTAATCCAATTCCTGTTGATGACCATGTACCAAATACATCGGAATCATCGGAATTTGGTAATCCGTTTATAAAAATAGATTTTACAGAATCTCCGGTTGATAATGACTGAATAACAACACCCTCATCAGATGTATTGATTATACCAGAGTCAACATACATTCCATCTCCAGTTGTAGCTCGTAAGAAATTTGAAGTAAGTTGAAAATAATGCTTGTCGTGATATTCCGTAACAATATCAGTATCCACTATATAGTTTACTTCCGCTGCTGTTGGTATATCAAGAAATGAATTTACTTTCCACTGTCCTATTGTTACCATATCAATGTTCGTACCATATACAATACCAACTACTCTGATTGCGGATACTTTTCCATCCGTTGTTACTTCGGAATTATTATAATGAAATTTCTCAAGAGTTTTTGTTTCACTACCATGGTAATTATCTATGTAATCGGAAATTCTATCAACCGAAGATGATGTTGAATTACCCATATTAATAAATTTCAATGGAGAATGTGCTTCTGTTTTTGCCTTTATAACAAAATCAGGTAATGCAGAATGGTCATTAACATCACTTGTTAACGTATTTGCAGTATAATCACTTCCCGAATGGTAAAATTCTGGAATAGAACCTGTTGCCGAATTTGTGTAAAATAACTTTTGAACATTTGCTCTATCTTTACAATACGTTGAATCAAATAATGCATTCTCATCATATGATAATCTTAAAATAAACTTAGATGATGAATCGGTTGGAGCTGTTGGATATATACCATTAGATGATTCAAGTTGTTTAGTTACTGTTGTAATAAATGTGGCATCAGTAGATATTGTACCTGTAAGTACATCTACAAACTCTTCTTGCATTTTTTTATATACTATAACAAGTTCACTAATAGTGTTTGTTGATAGTATGTTTATAAAATCTGTAAAGTCAAACCGTGTTTGTAGTGTATTGGTTACAAATCCAGTATCGGTATTTAACTCTAAAAGTCTTAGGTTTGATGCCGAATCTTTTATGAAATCAGCTGAAAATAATGTACCTTTCATTTGTTCTGTCCTATTGTTATATTCTGTTATTGTATATAAATATGATTAAATTAAACTTTGTATTCGTTTAATCTTCTTTATCTTGGGTTTGTTCTTATTAATTATATTTTCTTTATACCCACTTATAAGTGAACACACTTCATATTTTTCCTTTGCAACAAACCATTCGTTTGCTCTATTTAAAACTTGGATGAAATCTTTTTTCTTTATTTCTATCACATTTCGTATATTAGGATGAATTAGAAGAACCACAATTTCTCCATTATTAATCACGGCATCGTTTATTGCAGTAGAAATTTGGAAGAATACTTCGTTTCCTCTTGATTCTAAAAAATTGTTTACTCTTGGTTCGTCAGTTTCAAGTAAATATCGTTCCCATGAAACTACTCTGTGTGCATCTCCTATCATATTGTAAATCGGAATCGTTTCCATTTTATTTGATAATAATTATATACAATCATAGAATACGCGTATCCTATTTTCTGTGTGATGTTTCCTATTAAATTGGGTTTATCTGTTACACCCATTTTATATGCCATGTGCTCTGTCCATGGTCTGAATATTTTATATAAATGTTTTGTATGTGTTGGATTGTTCTTCATATACTTAACAACTTCTCTTGCCCAATATGTGTATCCTAACATTATACGAGGATTTGTTTTATATAGAAGCTTACCGAACTCTTGATCTGCTGCCCATACTTCTTCGGATAAGAATCCTTGTCTATATAGTTCTCCACATATAATTTTACCGCCACCTATATTGCCAATACCAGGGATATTGATAATTGGGATAATGGGCGGTCTTGGAGGCCGTGGGGGTATATCAACATGAGTTGGTTCAACAACGGTTGGTGGTAGTGGATCAATGATTTCCGTTGTTATGGTTGATTCTTGTCCAGGACTATTTGGATCAGAACTAATACCATCCAGTTGTTCTTGCAGTGTAAATCCCAAATTTTCAGTTTGTATATGTTGGTATTTTCCCATACCATGAACACTACGTAATTCACTGCCAGTACTCGATAACCAATCTATGTGTTTTATAATATCCAATTTGGTATCAATTGTGTTCATCATATTCATTTCAGCATACTGTTCACCGATGGAAAATTTATCCAACGAATGATAGTTACTCAACATAGTATCATCAACTTTAACAGTAGCTACTGTCTGTAAATTTCTATATGGATTACCAACACCAAATTCAAGTTCCAATTCTGCATAATATAACTCGGATGTATATAATGAACCATCCATGAATTGAATTATGAAATCATACGAACCAACGGTTTGTGTTATATTATCCAATGGGTATTCATTAAATTGAAGAAAGTTTTCTGGATATTTTCCTGTTAACTTTATCATTCCATTTTCTCTTGTATAATTTGATAACGGATTCTCACCAATTATATTTGGATATGGATTTCGAATGAATTTAAGGTATGATGTATTCGTATTAAGTGGTGTAGAGGATAGTGTATCTACTTTAACTATTTGTGTATCACTACTCTGCGAAGTGCGTTCATCTTTTTGAGTTGATATTTTGCTATCACCATCATCACTAATATATGTGGTTCTTGTTTTCGGTGGCGTTGGCGCACTCAATTCACTACCTCTTCGAGGTCTTAATATAGATGATGGATTTAGTCCATCTCTTAAATCATCTGTGTCTCTAACTGCCATACATCTATAAATATTAGGTAATAAAAATTACCTTGATAATTTATTGTATGCAATTTCTACGGCTTCACTAAATGAGAGTTTTTCAGATTGATTTTTTATTTCTTTAGCTAATGAATGGACTTCATTAAACAGTCCCTGTTTATCGGCTTTGAATAGAATTTCTTCTACCATTTTTTCTGATGTGCACATAACCCTAAGATATTATATCACCTAATTGTTGTTGTAATATCTGAATGGATTTTTTGTTTGCAATAGTTTGTGGTTCAAACTTAAGTTTGTTGATTTCTGAAATGATTTCTTGGTTGGTCTTCTTGGATGATTTCATGAGTGGAGAGATGTTGGTTAGTGATTAAAAATATAAATATTAAACTTAATTATATTGCGATGGTTTATTCTTCATAAAATTTTACATATACACCAGCTTCGTGCAACATCTTTTCACTACGTATGAATGATTCTTGATATGTTACACTTACTTTAGATCCAACAAGTGGTTCACAGTATAATGTTTCTATACCAGATTGGATTATTGCACGTGTACATTCTACACATGGAAACCAATGACTTAAATAGATAGTACATCCTTTAGTAGATACTCCTATTCTTGCTGCATTGTAAATTGCATTGCGTTCTGCATGTTCAAACCAATGATACTTTTCTGGTTTCTCTTGTCGTTCTGGAACATCATCATTGATACCACGAGGGAATGAGTTATATCCAGTTGATACAATCTCATTATCTTTACCAACAATTACAGCTCCGATGTTTGTACGATTATCTTTTGATTTCTTAGCAACAACAGTTGCAATTTCTCTGAAGTATTCTATCCAATTCATATTTTACTATAATAAAGTTTTATTTAATTGAGTCATGTTTTCGTTTTCAATCCACGTTACAAATGCAAAACGTTCTCCTGATGTTAATGGTTTTACTTCGTGGTATATTCCGGAATCGAATAAAAGCAAATTACCAATTTTTTTAGAAACTTCTTTCCCATCAACTAATAATTCCGCTCCTGTGTAATCACGTTCCTCGGATAATTGTATAATCAATGTTAACAATCTCTTTGGTGTAGATTTTCCTCTATCATTGTGATTTGTAAAGTATGAACCTGTTGTGTATTTTATTAGTTTATTGTATTTGGGTAACGAAGTAATATTAAATTTACTTAACTTATCCAAAATAATATAATTTAATGTATCTACATCGTGTATGTTGGATTCAATAGAATTACGTTTTGTTGAAGTATATGAGTTTGTTTCATCGGAAACTATTTTTGAAGCATACCACGTTGTTGTCAAATCTATAATAGATTTACACTCTTCTTTGGTAAATAAAATTTCTTGTATAAACATGTTTTATCGTTTTTTACTATAATAACGTTTTTGGTGTATCTTCTTTACGAAGTTTTTTAGTTAAATCTGGAACGAATACACATCCTTGTAAATCTACCAAATCTGTATTATAATATAAATCTTCATAATAAATTACAGGTATATTGAGTATGTCAGAAATCATTTTTAAGTACAACCCGTGTTTAAATTTAGATTTTTTTAATTCATTAACTCGAGATTCCGTTAATAATAATTGTAATTTATCTCCGTCTTTCCAATCCGATTTCATGTTTTTAGTTATGATCCACATATGTACCATTGATTCAATATGTTCTTTTTCGTTTCGTCTATCTAATATAAATATCTTATCGAAACCATGTCCCCTAATGACTTCACATAAATGAGATATTTTTTCTTCTAATGACATCGTTAGTGTTTCATAATGTCTTATTACACTACCTATATATAATTTCGTGCAAATCATCGAAGTTGAATTCACAATTCGATTAAATGCACCTGGATAACTTGGTTCATGATGAAACACTAACCCATATTCATTTGCAAGAGACTCTGTAAAATAATACCCACCAACTCGTGCTTCCGCTATAACTAAAATTTTATTAATCGGTTTCGTTATCATATCTTAAATAATTTCTTCCCATTCTGCTTCCTGTACTTCATTACAAAACCAAAATTCTCCCTTTGAATTAACCTTGAAGACAGTATCAACTCCTAACCATTGTTTAATTAAGGTAGCATCTTTAACTCTATCAATTGGAATTACTCCAAATAATTGATATGGTTTTTTATTAATATATTCGATTGGTCTTTTATAAGAAGGAAATATCATTTGTGTAGGTACTCGTTAATATAAGTATTTAATAATTGTAATGGAAATGTTAAAATTAAACTGAGTGTTTGTTATCTTTCCGTAATCTAGGAATCCATTTTATTTCATGTACTTTCAAATCATGTGAAAATTTCCGTGAAAGAGTAAATAGGTAATCCGATAATCTATTAATGTAAGTTATAATATCAGGATTGATAGTAGTACTCTCGTTTAATTCTGTGATGATTCTTTCTGCTCTTCTACAAACACACCGTGCCAAATGTGTATTGGAAATGGTTAAATGTCCTCCTGTTATGACGAAATTCTTAAGTACTGGTAATCCATCTGTCATTTGATCAATCCAATCTTCTAATAGTTTTACGTCTGTTTTATTGATAACATCAATTCCCATTAATGATTGTGTAGTAGAGTCATCTGCCAATTCTGATCCTATATACATTAAATCATTCTGTATTTTTATTAGTTCTTGATGATGTGTTTCATTTATTTTTTGTCCTCTAATAAGGCCAATCCAGCTGTTTAATTCATCAACCGTACCATATGCATTAATTCGAATATGGTGTTTGGGTAATCTCTTTCCTGTGAGTAAACCCGTTGTTCCCATGTCACCTGTTTTTGTATATAGTTTAATCTCTTTCATGTTTAAGAAACCAATACAGGTTTTCTTAGTTTCTCAAAAGAAAATTGAAGTACAGCAATATAAAATAAATCTCCTATTATAGAATTAACAAAAAATGGTATTGCCATTGTATAACACAATACCAATCCTTCAATACTTTTTGGATAACCACCCATTGCCCATACTCCAAAATTACTTAGTAAAAAGAAAAGTACTGAAGCGGATAGTATCGTGGTGAAGGATAGTGATTTTACTCGCATCCCCATTATTGAAATCAACAAAAATGATAAGTATATGACCGGCATTAATGAGTGAAACCCAAGATAGAAGTCTGTTATTAACATACATACCACAGGTATAAGTAAAACTATTTTTTTATTTGCAAAGTTGAATCCCGTAAAAAGTGCAATTGCGGTTATTGGTGCAAAGTTCGGTGGGTGTGGAAGTAAACGGGTAATAAGAGCCAATACAATCAACCCTATAAAAGACACCAATTCGGTCTTGTTAAACTTTAAATCTATTTTTTTGAATTCCATATGTGTTATTATTTGTTTATTATAAGTATTTGAGCTCCCAGTAAGATTCGAACTTACGACATTCTCATTACAAGTGAGATGCTCTGGCCAACTGAGCTATGGGAGCAGTTGTAGGGTTTAACGTACTATTGGAAAACGTACCTACACATTAGATTGAGCACTAATGACGTATCATTCATGAGTTTCTCACAACCCCAATGACTGTTGATTTACTATTGAGAATCAATCAACTGTTCGCGGAAGAGATAGGATTCGAACCTACAAAGCTTTAACACCCGATAGTTTTCAAGACTACTTGACAACCACTGTCCACTCTTCCATTATGGGAATAATCATTTGCAACCAACTATTCCCTCAAAAGACTTATCCTGGTACGCTCGACCAGGGAATGCCCAATCCGTTAAAAGCGTGATAAGTACTGTTTATTTTAAAGATTCTGTCTTAATGCTAAGAAATCATCTCTCATCTGTTGTACCTCGGATAATATATCATCATTAGTACGTGGTATCTCAGAATGTACTCTATCAATTGATTTATTAACTTGTTCAATTATTGATAAATCTCCTTTTTTAATTTGTTCTTTAACTTCAATCTCAACATCCCTAAGTATTGAATGAATTTCTTCATCCGCCGTTGTGTATCTATCGGTAATTCGACTGAAGTCCACATAGTGTTGGTTTGTTAAATCTTGAAGTGAATTCTGAAACTTCCTTATTTGGATATCTTGATATACTATATATGCAATTCCTACGAGTATAAGTGGTATTAATATTAATGTGTTCATTTGTTTTTATTTAATTCGTCTAATTCTTCGTCAATCTCATCAAATCGTTCGTTAACTGCTCCAATCGATTCTTTATATAGTGTTTCAAGTTTACCATCTAAGTCCTTTATTAAATTATAAACAACATCTACTTTTTCTTCATATTCTCTTCTTAGTGTAAAAAGACTCGCCTTACAATCATCAACATCATCAACGGCCGTTTCACTATTTTCTTTTATTAGTCTAAGTTGGATTACCCCATACACTATACCAAATACAGCAATACATGTTAGAACCCCATACCCAAATGTTAATACATCTTCCATTGTTTTATTTTTATTTTAATATTGTAGCCCGTAGCAGAATCGAACTGCTCTTACGTGGATGAAAACCACGCGTCCTAACCGATAGACGAACGGGCCGTTCTTTTTATCCGATGTGTGGTTTATTCATCATCACTCCAATCCTCTTTATGTTTTGATTTTCGTTTAAAATCTTTTTGAGATTTGTGTACCTTTTCGGTGGTCTTTCTACTAATGTGATGTGATGCCTCTCCAAAGGTCATGTCATCCCAATCTAATCTCTCTTGATAAGAGTTAGTTTTATTTTGCTTCTTCATTACTAATTAGTTCCATTGTTAATGGATTTCTATTACGTGTATATTGTTCGATGGTCCAATCGGATGTTCTATCTGTTGTGAATTCAACATGTTCCGTTTTACTACCTTCAGTTACTTTATATATTAACTTTCTCATTTTATGAATTTTTATTATTACTAATATACGAAATCTTTTTCATATATCCTAATTTTATTTGTATTATCTTTTTAGGGGAGGTTATCGAGAGTATCTCAGTACGAGGTTTTAATCTTTATTTTCAAATTGTTAATAACTTTATTTCTACTTTTTTAAAATCCTATATAGTTATAGCGCTCTAGACAGACAGAAAGTAAAAGAATAAAAGAAAGTATATAACCTTTAACTTAATAGTATGATCACTAAGAGTTGTGTCGTTTTTTAAAGATTTTTTTGGAGTAGTATCTCAGTCGGTTTAATTTTTCCTCTTGTTTTTATTGATAGTTTCTATCTCACATACCACATAACCTAATCTCAGTCGTACCAGTTCCACTATATCAGTGTCATCTCCTTCTTAGTTTCCAGCAATGATTCCAAGTGTGGGTTCGTATATTCCTCAATTATTATCATTATAATAGAACATAGTTCATATTCCTCAGTCCTTTCACATGACTTAAGGATACACCATATCCAATCTAATCCCCAATTATCTACAAGGACATCTATCCCTACTCCTAAACGATGATAGTGGGAGAAAAAGATTTGTGTGAATGCTTCGATATCCTCCTCTT
>Ga0307984_1001329_pt1 | contig 10402 bp, 6 predicted proteins | sample EllFjometageno78_FD_203169 | JGI IMG/M metagenome (GOLD analysis project Ga0307984, IMG submission 203169) | Marine microbial communities from Ellis Fjord, Antarctic Ocean - #78 | ecosystem: Environmental > Aquatic > Marine > Unclassified | place: Southern Ocean | collected 2014-10-09 | reverse complement strand
TAAAGCTATCGTAACTAGTATGTTAAAAGTAATTTACTCAGCAGCTTCAAGTCCTAGAAGTTCTACTTCGAAAATAAGTGCTGCGTATGGAGGAATTGGACCACCTGGATTTGGACGTGCTCCGTAAGCAAGATCTTGAGGAATATAGAACGTAGTCTTTCCACCCACTTTCATGAGCTGTAAGCCTTCAGTCCATCCTGGGATAACTCCATTTAAAGGAAAGGAAATAGGCTCTCCACGTTTGTAGCTTGAATCAAACTCAGTTCCATCAAGCAGTGTTCCCTTGTAATGTACAGTTACTTTATCTGTTGGTCCTGGATTTTCACCTGTTCCTTCAGTATCATGATGGTACTGTAATCCAGTTTCAGTTACTTGAATGCCTTTCTTCTTTGCGTTTTCAGCAAGAAAAGATTCGCCTTCAGCTCTGTCAGCTTGAGATGCTTGTTCTTTTACAGCTTCCATTGCAGTGCGGACTAGCGCATCGGCTTCTTCGGCACCGATCGTTGCATTGTCATTCATTACAGCGGAAAATCCACTAGCAAGCGCTTCGCTGTTGATTTCATTCATCCCTTCGGACTTCATGTTTGTTGCGAATAAAACTCCAAGGGCATAAGAAACAGAATCCATTTGGGTGCTGATTTGTGTTGAGTGTGAGGGTTGTGCATTTGAGCAGCTCGGCATCGTTGAAATTAAAACGAGCATTGCTACAGCGCCGCGAAGGTAGTACGTGAATTTCATGTACGTGTTTTATTTATTTAAAAATCGGGTGAATATCATGTTATTTGGCTCCGAAAGTTCGGTGTTATAATGGTAATCTAGGTTGTTAAATGACATTAATTTTTTGACACCCTCTTCTCCTGATAGTTTTTCTTGGATTGCAAACCGTGCAATTGCTCCTCGGGCCTGTTTGGCAAATGTGCTAATTGACTTGAAGCCTTTGTTGCTTTCTTCCTTAAAGGTACATGTGATGATCCGAGCATTGATTCCCATTCGTTTTATCACGCTGCTGTATTCTTCACTTGCCAAATTCAGGATGATATCGTTTTTGTTTCCTTTGAGTTTGTTAGAAATAGGTTCTTTCAAATGTTTCGACCAAAACGAATAAAGTGAAGTATGTTCCTGATTGACTTTAAATCTTAACCCCATTTCTAACCGATATGGCATAATTAAATCACATGGCCTTAGCATTCCATACAAGCCACTTATTATTAACAGATGAGATTGTGCGTATTTAATGTCTGATTTTTTTAATGTAGCCAGGTCGAGAAATTTAAAAGCGGCTCCTTGCATCGCATATCCACATGGGATAGCCCCAGCTTCTTGAGCCTCAATGATTGATTTGAAACAGGCCCATTTCTGATGCCAATTTATTACTGTACTCGAAAGCTTCTCAGACAATTTCATTAGATTGATCAATTCTGTTTGGTCTATGCTTTTAATTTTAGACATCAGGACTGTCGCTTCATCATTGAAATCGGGCAAACTCTCCATTCCATGAGGACACGAGGCGTTTATATCTATTGTTTTTGCAGGAGAAAGAATGATTTGCATGTTTGCGAAGGTCGTGATAAGAAATTGGCTTAGTATATTGCACACATGCAAAAATTGATATCCACCGTTTTTATTGCGTTTGCTCTTCTCATATCGAACGCAACTTTGTCACAATGTAGTCCCGATGAATCGACTGTTCAGATTGTTATTCTAACAGATGCCTGGGGCGCTGAACTTTATTGGGAGCTCGTCCCTCAAGGCCAAATATGTGGCGAGGCACCCGTACTTCTTAGTGGTGGAAACATGGGTGTAGGTTGTGATGGTGGTGGGATGGGAGCTTCGTCTGGATTCACATATGCCAGCAATGGGACGTTTGTGTCTGAAATGATTTGTGTCGACACGGACACCCAATTGGATTTGATTCATGTCGATTCCTATGGAGATGGGGGGAGTGACTTCATCGTTCTTATTAACGGAGCCCAAACAGCATATCTCGACGGCATTGGATTTGGAAACACGTTCACGATCGATGTTGCCTCAAATGAATTAATTCCCAATGACAGTCCTTGTGATGCAGCTGACGTTTTAACCGATGGCACTCCTGTAATGATCTCTTCTCTAGGAGCAACTGCTGGATATTTCGAAATGGCTCCTCCAGCATCAGGTTGTAACCTTCCTGGAGGCTGGTGTGAAGGAGGTGTTTCTGCTTCCGTTTGGGCCAAATTCACAGCTGAAGACGGTGTCAGTTACAAGATTAACACTTGTAATGCAGGTACAGATTTTGACACACAATTGGCTGCTTGGGTTATTGATGATTGTGGAGATTGGAACACGTATTCTTTAGTCGCCTCCAACGATGATGCTGGGTGTGGTGTCGGAGCATTCTATTCCAGCACTTGTTATACTTCGTGTTTCGAAGCTGGAACTGAAATTTATGTGCAGATTGATGGTTGGTTCGGAGAATCTGGGCAAGCAGAGCTTTCTGTTGAACCTTCTGAGCTTGAGCCAGTAATATCAGCTACTGTTCGCAACATTAGTTGTGCGTTAGAAACTGAATTTAACCCTGACGGATCTATTCAAGTTTATGCATATTATGGTGGTCTTGATTGGAATGCTACTTGGACTGGACCCTTTGGATATACTGGAACAGGGATGGGTATTTATGGACTGTTACCTGGCGTATATAATGTGGAGCTCGTTTCAAATTGTTCAGGTGAGGTTCACGCGTATTCATATACTATTGTTAATCCAGAAGAACTTGAACTCTCTGTTTCAGTGACGTCATCATGTGAAAATGGTTCAGGAGGTTCTATCGATCTTGAGATTACAGGTGGTACAGGAGGCATGAATATCGATTGGGACGGACCAGAAAGCTTTGATTGGGATGGTGAGGATGTTTTGGCAGCTGAATCAGGTTGGTATAATGTAGAGGTTGAAGATGGCAATGGTTGTTCAGAGAATATTGACATTGAAGTTCCATTTGTGGGGATTTCGCCATATAGTTTGGGGGAGGACTTTGAACTCTGTTCTGGAGACGATCAATTTTTCTTCGGACCTGTAGGGGATTACAACTACGAATGGCAAGATGGTTCAAACGGGCAATTTTTTGTTTTAGAAACGGCACCCAACATGTCTACGACAGCGGTTGTCGGTTTATCTGTAACGAATGCTTATGGCTGTGAGAGTTCTGATGCGGTGGTGATTACTGTTGTTAATTGTGCTTTGTCAACGTCAAACATTGAGGGTGATACACATTGGTCATTGTCTCCGAATCCTGTCACAGATTTTGCTGTACTGACATTAAAGGGTGTTGCCGAAGGCAGTGTGTGTAAGGTTAGAGATGCAAGCGGTAGGATCGTTCAAGTTTTTCCTGTAACCCAAACCACAACCTTTGATGCTTCCGGATTAGAGTCTGGAGTTTATATTATGGATGTACATAATGATCAGGGCGCAAGTGTTTGGCATTCTCGTGTAGTGGTCCAATAATTCTATTACAATGAACATATTTAATCGTGTAGTAGTTCTCCTTTGCGTGGGGGTGATGGGTTTGTTTTCTCATGACGCGCAAGCCAAGGAGGGTATGTGGATTCCTACTCTGCTGAGTGCACTTGAAGGGGATATGCAAGCCATGGGGATGCGTCTTTCTGCGGAGGACATCTACAGTGTCAACCACAGTTCTTTGAAAGACGCTGTTGTTCACTTTGGAGGTGGATGTACAGCAGAGATGATTAGCTCTGAAGGACTCCTTTTGACAAATCACCATTGCGGATATAGCCAAATTCAATACCACAGTTCTGTTGAAAACGACTATTTGAAAAATGGTTTCTGGGCAATGAGTAGGGCGGAGGAATTGTCCAATCCAGGATTGACGGCAACATTTATTGACAGAATTCACGATGTGACACAAAGAGTTTCTGATGCGTTAGAGGGCTTAGAAGGAGAGGAGTTATCAGCTGCCCGCAAATCTCTTTATGACGACATCGTCTCTGAATTCACGAAGGGGACAGATCTTACTGGCGGGGTTGTCTCTTTTGATTTTGGAAACCAACATTTTTTAATTACCAAGCGAACCTTCTTAGATGTACGTCTTGTTGGCGCACCTCCTTCTGCGGTAGGGAAATTTGGTGGGGATACAGATAATTGGCTTTGGCCACGTCATACTGGTGATTTCAGTGTGTTTAGAATCTATGCGTCGTCCACAAATTCGCCTGCTGAGTTTGGCCCTGAAAATATCCCTTACACTCCTAATCATCATTTCCCTGTATCCATAGACGGTGTGCAAGAAGGAGATTTTACGATGATTTTCGGTTTTCCAGGAAGTACTGAACAGTATTTGACATCGGATGCGGTTTCTCATGTGATTGAGCGCCTTAATCCCATGCGGATTACAATGCGAGATGTAAGTCTAGCGATTATAAATTCTGCGAGAGCTTCTAGTGATGCGCTTCGGATAGCCTACGCTTCTAAGCAGAGCAGTATTTCTAATGCTTGGAAGAAGTGGGAAGGCCAAACAACAGGCCTCATTGAACTCAACGCGTTGGGGAAGAAGCTTGAACTGGAGTCTGAATTTATAGCGAGAGCCTCTGGTGCAGAAACACCTAACGTGGACTATATCAAAGCGATCGGTGATATCCAGTCTGCGAATTCTGATTACTTTCCTTATTTAGAATCACGTGCTTTATTTATCGAATTGGTGTATTACGGTCCTGATTTATTGTTACATGCATTTGAGTTTGCGGACCTTATCAACGATTGGGATCGTTTAGCTGAATCCGGGAAACTAGAGGATACGATCGCTCATCTTCGAGAACTCAATTCTGAATATGCCCGTAATTACGACGCATCTGTTGACGAATGGCTTCTGGGGGGACTCGTCTCGACATATTTAGATCTTGCGCCAGAATCTTTGGTGCCAAAAACGATGGCGTCGAATTTTAATGCTTCAGCATCAAGTGCTTCTTATGCGGCAACTTTCTTCGACAAATCTATATTTGACAATCCAGCGGATCTTGAAGAGTTGCTTTTGAAAGGAAAGCACAAGCAATTTGCAAAACTTAAAAAGGATCCTGCTTTTGAACTTATTATTGAGTTGCGCTCTCATTATTTTAATGACGTTTCGCCAGGTTATAGAGCTGGAAGTTCCGAGATTCAAAATGCAACGGCTATCTATACAAGAGGTCTACGTGAACTCTTTCCTGACAGACTATTTCCGGTAGATGCAAATTCTACGCTTAGGTTGTCTTACGGCAAAGTAGAGGGGTCGTCTCCTCACGACGGAATGAACTACGAACCCTTGTCTACAGCACGTGGGATTCTTCAAAAGTACAAGCCTGGAGATCCTGACTTCGATCTGCCTTCAGATTTAATATCTGACCTCAAGGAAGGTGATTGGGGACGATACGGAAAAGAGGGTGAATTGGTTGTGTGCTTCACAGGGAGTAATCATACTACTGGAGGGAATTCAGGAAGCCCCGTAATCAATGGCGACGGGTATTTAGTCGGCATTAACTTTGACAGAAGTTGGGAGAGTACGATGAGCGATATTCATTTCGATGAATCGCGATGCAGGAACATTATGGTAGATATCCGTTACGTTCTATGGATCATTGATCACTATGCAGGTGCAAGTCACTTGGTCGATGAGATGACCTTAATCGATTCAGACAGTAAGTAAGAAGGAGGTTCTTGTTTGAATATTGAGATCAAATAAGAAACGTAATTGCAAGGATTACGATTGCAAACACTATTAAAGCGAACGTTACTGGTCCACCTATTTCGTTTTGTTGAGGCTCTTCGTGTAGTGACATAATTGCAATATTTATTTTTGCTAATATACATATTGTACTTCTTGTAAACATACTTTTAAAATCATGTTGATTACTTCCTTTAGGATTATGTTGTGAGTTTTCGTATATTGTGCTTTGAATGAAAACTTTACTGAGCTCCTTGCTGTTGGGAGGGATATTATGTTGTTCGACCCTGTCGTATGCACAATCCCCCGCCTTCCCATATAACCCTGATATCGATTCCAACTCTTATATAGAGCTTACTGATTTACTCTATTTTTTAGATTTGTATGGTCAGCCCTGGTCATTTTCTAGTGAATCGACACTAGGGGATATGATGTATTTCGGTTATTATCAAGATGAAGGTGGTCAAAGCCAAATGGATTGGCTCAGCCTACCGATAGGTGATGAAGGTCAGCTTTTAACTGTGTCGAGTGGACTTCCTGAATGGAAGGATGCCGCAACGATTTTGATTGAAACGTTCCCTTGTCTAGAAACACTGTGTACTGATGTAGGTAATCAGATTCCTGGGTGTACAGTTATAGAAGCTTGTAATTATGATGTGGATGCAACAGTTAACAACGGTACATGTGATTTCCTTTCATGTATCCTTTTTGGCTGTACAGATCCAATTGCATGTAACTATGACTCTCTTGCAGATTACGACAACGGTACATGTATTTACCCTAATTCCCCATACGACTGTGACGGTATTTGTATCAACGACACTGACGGCGATGGCATTTGTAATGAATATGAAATTCCGGGATGTACGGACAGTAACGCATGTAACTACGCTTCCGGTGCAACTGACGATGACGGATCTTGTGACTTAACTTCTTGTCTTGGATGTACAGACCCACCTGCTTGTAACTTTGATTCAACAGCGACTATAGATGACGGATCTTGTGATTTCATTACTTGTTTTGGATGTACTGATGCTTCAGCATGTAATTATGATTCCGTGGTCCTCTATGATGACGGCACATGTATCTACATCTCTTCAGATGAATGTGATTGTGCAGGAAATGTCCTAGATGAGTGTGGCCTTTGTGGTGGCTCAGGGTTACAAGAAGGAACTTGTGATTGTGATGGAAACGTGCTCGATGAGTGTGGAGTATGTAATGGAGATAACGCATGTGCACCTTGTGTCCAAGTTGATGGATATAATGTGGGTGATATAGGTCCTGCCGGTGGGATTGTCATTTATGACCTTGGTTATTATGAATACGTAGACTTCGAGAGTTCAAGTTATGATTGCTGGAGGTATATTGAAGTGTCAACAGAAGTTCTCTCACCTGCAATATGGGGTTGTAACGGATCCGTGATTTATGGATTAACAAACGAAATCGGATCGGGAGAAATAAATACGCAACTTATTCTTAACTCAGGGTGTGATGATGTCTCTCCAGAATATCCAGATTATGCTGCTTCAGTGGCTTCATCTTACAATGGAGGTGGTCAGTTAGATTGGTTTTTGCCCTCTCCTTCAGAACTTATTCTGTTAGCTGGAACCCCAAACTATACGGACCAAATTAACGGTTGGGAATTAGGTAAGTATTGGTCTTCAAACCAATTTTTGAACAGTACGTCTTTAGGGACATCGATAGATTTCTCTGTCAATGCTAATGGAGAACTTATCGCAACACCTGGTCCTTCAAATGTCACGAACTTTATGTTCCCGATTCTACCTATGCGTAGGTTTTAACAGTTTCCCATCAGATATTAACGAGAATTTTCGTAAGTTGCAGGAACAATTATGTAATTGAAACCTGCAAACCTGTCGCTATGAATTTTATTACTTTGTTTTCGAGAAACTCGAATCTTTTTAACGCTGTCGCGATAGTCACAGTTTCCTTGTTTGGTATTGCAAATTTATCAGCGCAAACAGACTGTGCCGAAGGAGAAACCGAAATCATCATTTTGATTGTTTCAGATAACTATCCAAACGAAATTAGTTGGGAATTAAGTGTCGGTGGTACTGAAATTGCCTTCGGCGAATCAGTAGGAGACACACTTTGTGTCGACATGGCGGAAGAATTGCCCTGTTTTCTCTTTGAGATTCACGATTCATATGGTGATGGAATTTTTGATCCAGGAGGTTATTGGATTTATTTGGATGGAGTAGAAATTGCTTCTGGCGGCAATTATTCATACGGCGATGAAGTTTCCTTTGACTGTGCTCCTGGAACAACATGTAATGATGCAGTTACATTAGGCATGCCATCAGTAGAGGGAGATGTTATTTCTCAAACAGGCAATAGCTTTTGGTACACTTTCACCCCTGATGTACTTGGAATGTATGATTTCAGTAGTTGTGGTTCAGGATGTGATACCAGGCTTTACGTGTATGATTATTGTAACATGAGTAATTTTGATGACACAAACATCGGTACCATTTATTACGATGACAATCAAGGTGGCTGTGAGGAGGAGGCAAGCCAAACGATGCTTCTTGAAGCTGGAGTTACCTACTGGATAAGATGGTTTTCTGTAGACGGATGTACAGGTGATTGGAATTGGATTCACTCATTTGCTGGAGCTCCTCAGGGTTGCACTGATCCAGAAGGTTGTAATTACAATCCACAAGCAGAAATTGACAATGGATCTTGTATTTATCCTGGTGACCCAGCTTGTACAGGTCCAGATTTAATCGTCGTTGAAGAAGCAATTGTAAACAGTTTGTACACTCAGATTATGCAGGTGAATGAATCTGACTGCTATATCTCAGAAGGATGTCTGAATGGATATGGAAGTCGTGAACTCGTAAGATTCACAACACACATTAAAAACATTGGTGAACTAGACTATTATATCGGTCAAACATCAGAGTCAAACGCACAATTTGAATTTGCAGACTGCCACAACCATTGGCATCACAAAGGATATGCAAAATATGATCTATTTGAATTAGATGGTACTTATATCCCTATCGGGTTCAAGAATGGTTTCTGCGTCATGGATCTCGAATGTAGTGACGGCGGCACAGGTCAGTATGGATGTAGCAACATGGGGATCTCTGCGTTATGTGGAGATATCTACAGCAGTGGTTTGTCATGTCAATGGATTGACGTTACTGATGTTGCTGATGGCACATACTTTTTAATTGTAAGAGCAAATTGGGACTTTATTCCTGACGCTCTTGGCAGAGAAGAGACAGATTACACAAATAACTATGCATCAGTATGTATTAATTTGGACAGAAGTATGGGGGAGCTTGCAGTAAATGTCTATACGGATTGTGAGCCATTTGATGATTGCGAAGGAACGCCTTTTGGTCAGGCTACTTCGGATTGTAACGGTGATTGTAATGGGGATGCTCTTTTGGGTGATTTAGATTACAATGGAGCTCAGGAATACACGGATGCGGTATCTTATGTTGAGGGTATTTTAGGGAACGACATTGACGTTTTACCTTGTACTGATATCGATCAGGATGGGTACATTACTGTCTCCGATGCGGCTCTGATGTCTCGTTGTCAGTACTGGAACGAAGCGCACACTCACCCTGATAGTTCAGGTTACCACGACAAGTGTAATTTCCCAGTGAATGAGATTATAAATATCTTCGACACCACTCATTTTAAAATTGGAGATATAAATTGGGATCAGGGATATCTTGATATCCATGTCCTCAACCCAAATAATCGCATTGTAGGTTATCAATTGGAGTTTAGTGGCATCGAGATTTCTCAGGCGATTTCATTGGCTGATGTCGTCAATTATGCAATCACACCTTCATTTGTCCCTGGAGGATCTGAAGTGATCGGCTTGAGCTATGAAGGTGAGAGTATGATGAAGTTCTATGAGTGGACACCTCTTCTACGTTTATACTGGATGTCTGCTGAAGAAGATGTTTGCTTATTGCATTGTGAGGATGTTGTAAATAGTTTTTACCAAAACACCATCATTGAAATTGTTGACGGTTGTGTAGGTGCGATCGAACTTCAAAACACGTCTCAAGCCTCGGTTTCTGTCATTCCGAATCCGATTTCATCGAGCGCTCAAATTTCGTTCTCTAATCCGATGAGAGATGAATTGGTACTTATGATCCTTGATGCAAGCGGACGTGAAGTGAGACGTGAATTGGTGAATGGAACAGATCATATGATAGAGAAAGGTGAACTTAGTTCGGGTGCATATTTCTTTACTATTTATGGGAATAGAATTTCTCCTATGAGTGGCAGGTTTGATATCCAATAGGGATGTCAAACTTCGCAACAAACAGCTATAAATACCTCCTCTTTGCAGGCGTGTTTTTCCTGTTCACATCTGTGAATGGGCAAGTCGTGATTAATGAATTTTCTTGCTCAAACTACTCCCTAAATATAGGAGGAGACAATGAGGATTATATAGAATTCTTTAACCCTGCTGCTGTTGCTGAGGATATCGGTGGGTATTTCCTGTCAGACAATCCACTTAACCCCGATAAATTTGAGATCCCAGCAGGAACATTTGTCCCTGCTGGAGGATACCTTCTTGTCATTTGTTCTGGTGAGGGAGAATTGCTCACAAATCTCTATTTAGGAGGGAATCTCAATACGAATTTTAAAATCAATCAATGTGCAGGTGAATCCATCGTATTTAGTGATCCATCAGCATCGATCATTGAACAATATGATTTC
>Ga0307984_1001326_pt1 | contig 10413 bp, 10 predicted proteins | sample EllFjometageno78_FD_203169 | JGI IMG/M metagenome (GOLD analysis project Ga0307984, IMG submission 203169) | Marine microbial communities from Ellis Fjord, Antarctic Ocean - #78 | ecosystem: Environmental > Aquatic > Marine > Unclassified | place: Southern Ocean | collected 2014-10-09 | reverse complement strand
TCGTCAACAAAGTTCCCCATTTGTATTCTTAAACCCTTAGGTGTACACTCTAATATTAAGTATACTAGTGTTTCACCTTTGCTATCGATATAACCGTGAACGATCACGGTTTGAAGACATTCATATATAACTGAGCTAGTTTTTTTCAATTCTTCCCTAGACGCACCACATTGTGATATTGCCTTTTCTGTAAGATAAATAAGGGATTCTATAGAAGATGTATCTAAGGGCCCAGTGTATGTAAGAATTACCCCACCTGATCCATTATCTGTCACAGAACTCACATGCAATAATTCTTGCATTTCTTTAATGAGAGACATTTGGGCATCGGACGGAGTTCTAATCATAACAGGCTTGAAGTCGATAAACAACAAATAACAATCGATAAAGTAAGATAAACATACGACTAATAGTTTTAATTCCCTAGTGCGTTACTAGGAAATACCGCGGATGGCCTTCTCTTTTAACAATGGGTAACCCTCTGGGGTTCTAATCATAGAATAGAATGTAGGATGCATGAAGTTTAAAGTTCTGTCGAATCGACGATCACTAAGAGCACATCTCCAAACCTCCATAGCTATTCTTTTTGTCGAATGCCAAGCGTAAGGGTTGAATCCTACTGGTCTTGGAAAAGAGTCCACCCATTTTCTAGCAATGGCAAGATTAGAGATTGAGAGGTGGTTAGTTGATGGTGTGTTTAATGGAATAGACATAGTGTAATATTTAATACACTACAAATCACATCATTCACTACGCAACCTATTTACGTTGCGGATTTATATCAGTAAATACTAGCTTTAGACAGCTTTTCTTTAAGTCTATTCTTTAATGATTCAGGAGCTAAGACCTCTAATTCAGCAGACACTCCAATGAGCCAGTGCACTAGTTCATATGTAATTAGAACGTTGAGAGTTACAATACTGTGGTCACTGTTCTTTACTATAGATTGAGATGTATGCAAGGGTTGTGAACTCAAATACAATGCAAGTAAAACCTCGCACTTGAGCACTACTTCTACTGGCGGGGAATCGTCGATGACTGTAATTCCTATTGCGTGCTTGAAATAGTTTTCAGAGTCGAAATTGATGGTAGAAAATGAATTATTTAAATCCGGTGTGATTTTTTGAATCCGATCACAACCGAATGTCTTAATCATTTCCGTATTTGTGTCCCAAGCCAGTAAGTACCATCGGTTTCTGTATTCTTTTAATAGATACGGATTTATTTCATACTCGGTTTCTTCTTCGCTAGAGAATTTCTTATAAGTAAGTGTGACAGGTTTTTTTCCTCTTGCAGCTGCTAAGAGAGGAGCTAGATGTTGTGAGCCACCTGCAGACGGAGTTGACTCAAATTGCATGAATTTATCCACCCCCGTTGTGTCAAGGTCAGGAGCTACGCTAAGTCTGTCTGCTATCTTACCTATGGCTTGGTCGAATTGTTTGAATATAGGTAAATCTCTAAATTGTATTAATGTGTTAGCCGCAAATCGTATTGCGTCGATATCATCCTCGTTAAGTTGTAACTCATTGATGCTATAGTTCTCTTCCTCGTAGTAATATCCTCGCTCGTCTCTATGGTATGAGATAGGAGCATAGTAGCCTAATTCGCTTTCATTTCTCATGGCCCAAATGTCCTTTTCTATGGTCGACGTACTTATGTTCTCACCATCACTTCCATAAAGGGCTTCCTCACAAGCTGACCTTAGGTTTTCTTTGGACGGAAATGGCCTTCCAGTATTATTGATACATCTGTCTATGATTCTGTATCGTAATAACGCGTATTTATTGACGGGCATCTTCGTGTTTTTTAATTGCCGCTAAACCTCTTTGAACATATTTAGGGTCATGTGTAGTGGGTAAGCCTACTTTAGGATAGGGCTTTCCTGCGTTATGAATATGGAAACAATCTTTGTAGTCTTTATTTCGAAGGCGGTCCCCATAAGTCCTGTTAATCCACTCGGCACCGTAATAAATGCCATTATCACCCCTAATGTCTTTAACCTTAACATTCAATAAAATACACTTGTATCCCATTAGCTGGAATGGTCCCCAAGATGTAGCTAGATTCCTGAGTGCCTCATCTGATGCGCCACTAAGATGTTTTTTTGTAACGTTTTCATATCTCGTTCTCTTTCCATCTCTCACGTTTTTAAGTCTCCTGAATACGTGTGGTTCAAACCTAGAGCCTGCTGGGTTTTTACCCCCACACTCTAGTTGAATTAATGCCATTAGGTATCCGTAGGGTAGATCAAATTCTTCAGCGGCTATCTCTACCGCATCTTCGTAATTATCGACGACTGCATTATGTCCGACTCGATCTTTAAGACCATTATAAACACCGATATAGTTAGAAAAATATATAGTGTATCCTATATACAGTCCGCCAATAATAGCAAGAGCACTGAATAAGTGAATAAATCTAGATGTTCTTGCTTTCAATTTCACCACTTCAGATTATTGAATGTAAGTAGTGAATTACAGGAAGAAGAATAAATGCAGGTATGAGATTTAATATTTTAAATTCCTTGATATTCATCAAGTCTAATCCCAATGCGAGAAGAATAATGCCACCTGTTACAGTAAGTTTGTCGACTAGTTCAGGGCTTATTTGTTCTCCAATATAGAAAAACCCAATTGTCATACAGCCCTGAATAATGAGGACTCCTATAGCGGAGAATAACACACCTCTGCCTAGAGCAGCGGCAAGAAAAAACGCGCTTATCAAATCCATAACGCCTTTAATCATCAGGAGGTTAGTGTCGTCTTTAATCCCCTCATTCATACATCCCACTAGGGTCATTCCTCCAACACAAAAAAGCAGGGTAGCCTTCATAAATCCGGATCCTAACTCGAGTTTGGAGAAATGATGGTCAAGTTTGAGCGTAGTTCCTATGAGAGATCCTAGCACGAGCGCTAAGAAAATATCTATCGAAGGTTTTGCTTCGGTTATCATTTGGATACTCAAAGCCAAAGTAAAAAGCCCGAATACTACTAGTATGTTTTTCTGTGCCGAAGCAGGAAGTACCTTGCGAGATAACAGTCCGATAGAAGCACCAGTTGCAACAGCGATTGTATTGAATAAAGTGCCCGTTAATACCATGGACACAAGTTACATTTGCATAATCGTTTTTAGATATTAAAAGTGAAATTTACTTTAGAAGCAAAAGATAAACGGTCCAGCGCTAGAGCGGGCACGTTAGAGACAGACCACGGTGTTATTAAAACGCCCATATTTATGCCTGTGGGAACATTAGGCACCGTAAAGGCTGTGCCTCAAACCGAATTGAAGACAGTGATTAATGCGGATATAATTCTAGGGAATACATATCATTTGTTTTTAAGGCCCGGTATGGAAACGATGGAGTTGGCGGGTGGATTGCATAAGTTCATGAATTGGGATAGACCTATTTTAACGGATAGTGGGGGTTATCAAGTTTACAGTCTAGCTCATAAGAGGAAACTTACAGAGGAGGGGGCGGCTTTCAGGAACCATATTAATGGTGATTTGTTAATGTTTACCCCTGAGAATGTCATGGATGTTCAGAGGACTATAGGTGCTGATATTATCATGGCATTCGACGAGTGTCCTCCATATCCGTGCACGAAACAATATGCAAAAAACTCTATGGAAAGGACGCATAGATGGTTAGATAGATGTGTTGCTAGATTATCCGAGACAGAGCCAAAGTACGGCCATAACCAAGAGCTTTTTCCCATCCTTCAAGGTGGTGCATATCATGATTTGAGGAGTGAGTCTGCAAAGTACATTAGTGGGGTAGAAGCTGCAGGTTATGCTATCGGAGGTCTGAGTGTGGGTGAGCCTGCTGAGGAGATGTACGAGACAGCGGAGTTAGTGTGTGGTATATTACCAGAGGACAAACCTAGATATTTAATGGGAGTAGGAACTCCGGCTAATTTATTAGAGAATATCGCGCTGGGAGTCGATATGTTCGATTGTGTGATGCCTACACGTAATGCTAGAACGGGTCAGGTGTTTACTTGGGACGGTGTGATGAATATTAAGAATAAGAAGTGGGAGAATGATTTCTCACCCCTAGACCCATCGGGTTCTGCTGAAGTGGATAAGATGTATAGCAAATCTTACGTTAGGCATCTTATGAGAGCGAACGAACTTCTATCTATGTACATTTTAAGTGTACATAATCTAGCATTCTATCTCGAACTGATGAGGGAAGCCAGAAAGCAAATTATTGCAGGAGAGTTCGCTGCTTGGAAGGAGAAAATGGTGGTGCAGTTGAGCCAAAAAATGTAAGTTCTGGATGACTAAAATTGACATCTATATCATTAAGAAATTTCTAGCGACATTCTTTTTTATGCTAGGGGCTTTTTGTGTTGTGGCTGTGGTTTTCGATCTAGTGGAGAATATAGGGAGGCTCATAGATAACGGTGCTCCACTTTGGGGAACGGTTAGATATTATTTCGCTTTCTGTTTTTATTTCGCGAATCTTCTGAGTGGATTTATAGTGTTTCTAACCATAGTTTGGTTCACCAGTCGCTTAGCGCAACAGACAGAAATCATTGCTATGCTGAGTGGAGGGATGTCTTTCAATAGACTCCTTAGACCTTATTTCATAGCCGCCTCCATTCTAGTGGCCCTTTCCCTTTTACTCTCTCATGTCATGGTGCCTAATGCGAATAAGGATAAGCTAGATTTCGAGGTTCAGTGGGTACATGTTAATTTCCATGTTAAAGACCAAAATCTTTACCGAGAAGTAGCCCCTGGTACAGTAGCCTATTTTAGAAGTATTACTCATAGTAGAAAAACCGGTTATCGTTTCCAGATGGAACAATGGGACGGAGATAGGCTTACTCAGAGAATAGTAGCAGCGAAAGGTACATGGGTTCCAGAGGATAGTTTATGGAGACTGATAAATGTAAGTATAAGAGAATTTTCAAAGGACGGAAGTGAGAGCTTTAAGTATGTAAATCGTATTGACACATTGCTACCAATGAGGCTGGAGGATTTCGCGCAAAGGGCCGCAATTGTCAACACTATGACGACCTCGGAGCTTTCTGTTCATATTGAAAAAGTACACGCTTCCGGTGCTGATGCTTCTGCAATGATTTTAGAGAGGTATGCTAGAACGTCTACTCCTTTTGCGATTTTTGTTTTGACTTTTATTGGAGTGGGAATTGCTTCCAGAAAACAAAGGGGAGGAATTGGAGTGCATTTATTTGCGGCAGTGATTATCGGTTTCACCTTCGTGTTCACTTCGAGATTAATCACGGTTTATGCTGGTACAGCTTCTATACATCCCGGCTTGCCTTTAGGAGTGTATGAAATGCAGTTTATCGCTTCGTGGTTGCCGAACTTGTTGTTCGGTGCTCTCGGTTTTTGGATCTACGCTAAAGCACCAAAGTAAGTACTCCACCCTAATTCTCTAGCTTGGGTAATAGCACGATTAGTATCGCTATTATTTACGGCTCTATATAGTCCGAATACTGCTGACCCAGTGCCGGTCATCTGAGCGTAGCTAGCACCGGATTTTCTAATAAGTTCAAGTGCTTTAGTCACATACTTTTCTTTTCTTAGTACAAAAGCTTCGAAATCGTTTTTCAGTACTTTATCATATTCCTCTAGCGTGCTATCGTTAAGCTTTTTTATCTGCTCCAAAGTAATTTCCCCGTCTTCAGAAAGCTGTTCAATGTTGGAAAATGCTTCTGCGGTATTAATGTGAATTGCAGGGTGGATGATTAAGATGTTTATGCCACTTAGATCTAAATAACTATCCATACTCTGTATTACTTCTCCTCTTCCTCCAACCCTGCTTGCCCTATTTTCTATAAAGAAAGGGCAATCGCTGCCTAGTCTAGAAGCGTACGACTTTAGCTGCTCTGTTGTAAGTCCTAAGTGACAAACTTCATTAATTGCCATAATCATAAATGCTCCATCGGCACTTCCTCCTCCCAGTCCAGCCCCCGAAGGTATCACCTTCAGAAGATGAGCTTTAATTCCAGGTAAATCATAATCCTCGCTCAGTAGGGTATGTGCTTTTGTGACTAAATTATCATTAGAAGCACACTCTATTTCAAGTCCTTCACATGTGAAATTTAATTCCCCTCTTTCCCCGTTTTCGAGGGTGTTTACCTCAAGGACATCGCACCAGTTTGTAGGTATGAAAAGGCTACTTATTTTGTGAAAACCATCAGCGCGTTTACCTAAAACCCTTAGGCCCAAATTAATCTTAGCGTTAGGGAAGTAAATCACTTTTTAGCTATCGAAGTATCCGAAGCGTTTCAGCTTTGACTCGTCGTTTCTCCAATCCTTGTCGACTTTGACGTATAAATCGAGGAAGACTTTCTTATCTAAGAATGACTCTAATTCTTTACGCGAATCAGTGCCGACTCTTTTTATCATGCTACCTCCCGATCCTATTACTATACGTTTCTGGGATTCTCTTGCTACTCTAATCTCAGCACGAATTCTGGTGATGTGAGGTAGTTCTACGAATTCTTCTACGACAACTTCACAGCTATATGGAATCTCCTGTTTAAAGTGAGTCAGGATTTTCTCTCTAACTATTTCAGACACGAAGAATCGCATAGGCTTATCCGTTAACTCGTCCTTAGGAAAGAACGGAGCTGCCACGGGTAGCTTTCCTACGATGAGATCTAAAATATTTTCCACATTGAAATTGTGGAGAGCACTTATAGGAGCAACTGCAGCTCGTGGAATCATTTTCCTCCAGTACTCAACTCTCTCCTCTGCTTTCTTTTGGTCTGCTAAGTCCACTTTGTTAATGAGTATAATCACAGGCACTTCCATGGCCGCGATTTTCTCAAGGGTAGCTTCGTGTGCTAGTGAGTCTTCAAAAATATCTGTAACTAGAATTAGTACGTCTGCATCTTGAAGAGCCGTCTTTACGAACTTCATCATACCCTCCTGCAATTTGTATGCAGGATCGAGGACGCCTGGGGTATCACTATAAACGATCTGATATTCTGGTTCGTTTACTATGCCCATAATTCTGTGGCGTGTGGTTTGGGCTTTAGCATTAATAATACTAATTTTTTCTCCTACCAAACAATTCATCAGCGTGCTCTTACCTACATTCGGTGAGCCGACAATATTCACAAATCCAGCTTTATGGCCTTCAGGGAAACTTCCGGTATCTGGCATCGGCGGCAAATCGCGTAAGCTTCCGTCCTCAGTATTTGTGTTCTCTTCGTTCATAGTATTCTTAAGTGCAAAGATAAGCTGAGTACAACGATGTATCTAGTCAGTTGAGCTCCAAGGTTTTTTTTACTTTCTTAACCACTCTATGAGAACAGATCTCTCATCATCGCTCATGCGAGCCTCCGAATGACCTAACTTATATGTAAGTATGGGCATCCAATTTTTTTCAATAACGGCGGCACTTTTTTCTTTTAGGTCCTTTTGTGTTCCAGGCGAGTAGTCAGACCAGTTGGATAAATTTAGTTTCATCCTTCCTTTTTCAACATGCCCTTGTATCCACCAACTTATGGGCGCTATTTCGCTATACCAAGGATATGTGGAGTGGTTGGAATGACAGTCATAACATGCAGCCGTCATCAGTTCCACAACTTGTAATGGTGGAGTTTCTATAGCGAAGAAGTCATTTTCAGGCGGAGATAGAGGCAGCGTGTGGTCGGATTTTTTAAATTGGCATAGGATTAGCAACACTGCTAGACCTAGTAATAATTTTTTCTTGTTTATTTTTTTAAGCATCTTTAAATATATGATAAATGGGTATGATTACTTCTCGAATTTTAGTCTTAATAGTTTGAGACTAAAAATGGATTAGGAGTCTCAATCTATACGGTCTGGGACCTTAATTACTTCAAATGTAATTATTCGATAATTAAGGCCTGTTGTGTTGTAATAAAATCGAAAGCCATAGACTCTAGTGTAAAACCATTAATAGTAGCGCCCCAAGGACTATGTCCTTCCCCCTCCAGAGAATGTAAAATGTACGGTACGTTTATATTGGTATATACGTTTTGTAATGCCAAAGCGTCAGAATATAAAACCGTAGTATCTTCAGTTCCATGGGCAATAAACAGTGGTGGGTCATCAGAGTCAAAACTATCTATTCCATAGATTATTTGTAGAGCATCTACTGAGATTTTAGAGCCCCAGAAATCAAGAATTGTTTTTACATCGTATGTAACATCTGTATGTGTAGTGGATAATGTTGGATCGACTAACAAACTTATTTCTTCAAGGTATGCTTCTGATTCTGTGACACTGATGCCAATGGCTGTAATCGCTCCTGCAGAACCGCCTCCTATAGTTAGGTAGTCAGTATTTATTCCGAATTCATCAGCATTGGATACTATCCATCGTGTTGCAGCTTTCGCATCTCGATGTGCAGGGTATATAGCCATTCCTTGTACGGCTTCTCCAGGGTTTAATGGAAGAGCGGATATTATATCCAGCCATTGCTGAGGTACTGTGCCTAGATCTCCAGCAAGACGATAATCAATTGAAAAAACAGCCCAACCTCGGCTAGCAAAGTATTGAGCCATATTTACTATCTGTAATTGCTGACGACCTCCCCCGATAAATCCACCCCCATGTATCAAGATTATAGCGGGCTTGTTTTCACCTGCACCTTCAGGGATGTATGCGTCTAACAGTAAATTCATAACTGTAGAGTTAGAGCTGTTTAAAGATTCGTGACTTAATCCTTGTGCATATACAATTCCTTCTTCCACACTAACATTAAAAGTAGATGTTGATTGCACCGTTGGAATGGTTGCAACGTCACACTCATTACCATAGTAAGCCAGAAGTTGAAATAAGTCCTCTACTGATACTACTCCATCTCCGTTTATATCTGTGTCGCCACAATTATCAGCACATAAAGAGCCATATTCAGAAACAAACACTAGAATATCATTAACTGACACTATACCGTCATTATTAACATCACTATTAAGACACTCTATTTGAGCATTTAACGATACCGCAAATACTAAAGCAAGCGAAAAAGATAAAGTAGCATTATATAGCTTCATGATTTAGTTTACACTAGTAATATCCTCGCACATTTCGACAAGCCCAGGACTTATTTAATTCAAACTTTATAGGCGCACTTAATTAATTACAACCCAACCAGTACCAGGACCTACCCATATAAAAATCTCTTCGGTAGTAGTTCTTACATAAATTTGACCACTGAAAGTACCTGGCCCCGAGGGTGGATTAATTCCAGCAAGAGGTAATCGTGATGCCACGTCTAACACTTCAATTTGCAAGTCTGACACTTCAGATTGCAAGACTGACACTTCAGTTTGCAAGACTGACACATCGTCGTGCACCATTACTAATTCAGCTTGAAGAGCAGCTATTGTAGCATCACTAGAAGCTTCGTTAGCATCAACATCAGCTTGTGTAGCTGAGTTAGCAGAAGCATTATCGTCTATTTTAACTTGTAGATTAGTATCAGCTAAATCACTAGCCGTTTCGTTAGCATCAACATCATCTTGTGTAGTTGAGTTAGCCGAAGCGTTAGCGTCTACTCCAACTTGAAGAGCATCGTCCGCAGAATCACTAGCTGTTTCATTCGCATCAACATCATCTTGTGTAGCTGAGTTAGCAGAAGCATTAGTGTCTATTCCAGCTTGAAGAGCTGCTACAGCAGGTGAGAAAGTAACTAACGCATCTGTATAACCAACCTTTGCCGTGTTAGTTGTGATTGCAGAAGTTTGGCCTGTTGAAATCCCCGTCTTTGCCGTGTTGGCTGCTACATCCGTATTGGCAGAAACTGCCGCTTCTGTATAACCAACCTTATCGGTGTTTGCTGCTACTTCAGTATTGGCTGAAACCAAGGCTTCTGTATAACCAACCTTATCGGTGTTTGCTGCTACATCAGTATTGGCAGAAACTGCTTCTTCTGTATAACCAACCTTAGCGGTGTTTGCTGCTACATCAGTATTGGCTGATACTGCTGCTTCCGTATATCCAACCTTAGCAGTATTTGCTGCTACATCAGTATTTGCTGAAACTGCTGCTTCTGTGTATCCAATCTTAGCGGTGTTTGCTGCTACATCAGTATTGGCAGAAACTAATGCTTCTGAATAACCAACCTTAACGGTGTTTGCTTCTACATCAGTATTGGTAGACACTAACGCATCTGTATAACCAACCTTAGCGGTGTTTGCTGCTACAGCAGTATTGGCAGAAACTAATGCTTCTGTATAACCAACCTTAGCAGTATTTTCTGCTACATCATCTTGTGTAGCTGAGTTAGCCGAAGCGTTAGTATCTACTCCATCTTGAAGAGCATCGTCAGCAAAATCACTAGCCGTTTCATTGGCAACAACGTCAGCTTGAAGAAGTGCGACAGCATCAGATGACTGTGCTGCAACAATAGTTAGTTCAGCTGGAGTAGCATAGTCCAAATCGTCTATCTGATTCTGTAGACTG
>Ga0307984_1001324_pt1 | contig 10418 bp, 8 predicted proteins | sample EllFjometageno78_FD_203169 | JGI IMG/M metagenome (GOLD analysis project Ga0307984, IMG submission 203169) | Marine microbial communities from Ellis Fjord, Antarctic Ocean - #78 | ecosystem: Environmental > Aquatic > Marine > Unclassified | place: Southern Ocean | collected 2014-10-09 | reverse complement strand
TGACGCATTTATGATCTACAAAGAAGATTCTATTTGGGGTATGCAGTTTATTGGCCCTCCTTTCGTATTTCGTTTTTATAAGATTTCAGAGACTACGGGAGCCATTAATAGACGCTGTATGGCTGAATTTGCGAATGGACATTTCGTCTTTGGGGTTAATGATTGTTACATTAATGACGGACAAAACTTAACCTCAGTATTGGATCAGAAGAATAGAAGGGAGGTGTTCGATCAATTAGGTGGAGGTAATTTCTCCAAGTGTTTCGTAACTCCCGATTTTATCCATTCAGAGATGTGGGCTTGTTACCCAGCAGATGGTTCAACTTGGGCTAATAGGGCTATGGTATGGAATTGGCGTACTAACGGTATTGGCTTTAGGGATCTTCCAGCAGTCTCATATATACATCAGGGCGTTGCCCCAACTATTATGGTTGGTGGCGGCTCACCTACTTGGGCTGGTGGAGGCACATGGGCAGAGGAATCTGGATCTTGGGCTAGTACCAATCTATATGATCCTACACGTGTTTATCCGCTAATGGCTTCTGCTGAAAACAAGAAGATTTTTGTAGCAGATTCGTCTAATATGTTTGACGGTGCGCCGTTTATGGCTATGGTTGAGCGTACAGGGCTGGATTTTGGTGATTCTAGCGTTGTTAAGTTCTGCTCTAGCGTTGATATTAAGATGAAAACCACCGGATCAGTGGATATATATGTAGGGTGGCAAATGTCAACAGAAGATCCTGTCACTTGGGAAGGCCCATTTCCGTTTGATTCTACGACTGATTACAAGATTAACTGTCGTGTTTCAGGACGGCTATTGGCTTTTAAGGTAGAATCAAAGGCAGATGTTAGTTGGAGTTTGACCAGTTATGACTTGAAGCTACAATCACAGCTACTTACTCCGCCACTGTCTTGGATGACGTTTTATTATGCACCGGCACTTTTACCGTAACTTTATATAATGCAATTGGTAAAGTAGACAATTTGGGCATTAAACAGAATGCGGGTAGAAGGATAACAATTAAGAATATTGGAGCTGGAACTATTACTATTGACGGAGCTGGATCACAAACTATTGACGGAGCTGCCACGAAAGCTATCGCAGTTCAATATGACTTACTGACATTGTGTTCTGATGGTGCTAATTGGTGGATAATATAAGATGATAGCAGGAGACATACAATTAGTAGGCGTACCGTCTAGTGCGGTAGGCGATTTATGGGAAGAGGTTAAGCCTATGCTAGAGAAGGGTATCTCTCATGGTGATGGTGAATTAGATATTAATGACATACTGAAATTCTTACTTGACCGGGCGATGCAGCTTTGGGTCTTGTATGACTACAGTGGTGAGACAGTCATTATGGCTGGAGTAACAGAGATTGTTAATTACCCTAAGTATAAGGTTTGCCGAGCAGTGATTTTAGGCGGTGATAGTTTAGACCAATGGGTTAAGTATATACAAGGCATAGAAGCTTGGGCTGTGGAGATGGGTTGCACTAAGGTCGAAGCTTATGGTCGTAGAGGATTAGCTAAAAAAATGGAAAGCATTGGATACAGTAATAGATACGTTCTAATAAGGAAAGACTTATGAGTTTCGAACAATACTTAAATAGTTTAGGCCCAGAGAAAATTAATACATATGCTAAGAGAGACTATGTTGATAATGGATACGGTGCTGGGGGATATTATACTACGGCTGAGAGGCCTAACGTAGCCTTTGGCTCATCCGTAGGTATAGGGAAGAACCCTAACGCACCCGGTAGAACTAAGCAATATGCTGGGTATGGCGGGTATAGAGATTCCGAGGGGAACTTCTTAGGGTATGGTAGTGACCCAAACAGCCTATACAATAATAGCCCAGACCTACAGAGGCAATATACTGAGTACGTACAGAATGAGCCGCAGAGAAAAGCTCAAGAGTTAAAAAACCAGCAACTAGCAGCAGAGTATGCAAGATTGCAACAGGAAGCAATTGCTCAACAGAGAACACAAGATTTACCAACCTTAGCCAACTTTAATCCTGCCCCTCAGATGGGCGGTGGCTTAATGGGACAACAGCCTATGCAACAACAGCAGCAGATGCCACAACCTATGCAACCTATGCAACAGCAGCAACCTATGCAACAGCAGGGCGGCGGGCTAATCAATTACACGCATAGAGGAAATATGGGTGGAGTAGGTGGCGCTGGTGGACTTCATAGGGGTGGACTTATAGCTCCATCAGGCTCAAACGGAGGAGGACAATGAAAATAGAACGTATATGGGAGCTAGAGGAACAAGAGTTCACGGCCCAATTATTTAAGAACGCTGTGTTTAAAGGTGGCGGTGGTGGTGGTCAGAGTACTAATACGGTAGAAAAAGCTGATCCTTGGGCAGGCCAACAACCTTTCCTTAAGGATGTATTTCAAGAAGCTCAGGATAGGTATCAATCAGGAGATCCAAACTTCTTCCCCGGTTCAACAATTGAGCAGTTCAATCCAAACGAGATTGGTTATCAACAGAATGTTTTAAATGAATTTGCGAGTGGTAGAGGACAAGGATTACAGCAGGGCGCAGAAGGTGCTGTTAATAACTTATTTAGTAGTAACGATATATTCAACACAACGGCAGGATTAGCTCCTTATGGGCAGGAATCTTTAGTTGCAGCTAGTAATTTCACAGATTCGCAGGTAGGTGATACTACGGGCGCAAGTCCTTTAATGCAGCAGATGCTTAGTGGGTCGGTACAACAAAATCCATTTATTGAGCAAGCTAACAATGCAATGGCTGCCGATGCAGTATCTAATTTTCAACAGCAGGTAATGCCAGCTTTGAGAGCTAGTCAAATAGCTTACCAACCGGGTGGTTCTTCAAGAGGTGATATTGCTTCTGGAATTGCAGCGGGTAATGTAGGCAGAAGCATAACGGATTTTGCCAATACCAACCGAATGAACGCTTTCAATTCTGCACAACAACAGCAGATGCAAGCAGCACAATTGCTAGAAGGTGGAAGAGGTCAGAGAGCTAATGAAGCATTGCAACAGGGTAGTACAGCTTTTGGACTTGGTTTAGGTGGACAACAGCAGTTTGCTGGGCAGCAGGGTCAAGCATTAGGAGCTTATGGTACTGTATCTCAGACACCGTATGATATTGCTGGTAATGTTAATGACATTGGCATGACTCAACGTGAGCTTGGACAACAAAATCTTGATGAAGATGTTAATCGCTTCCAGTTTGATCAGAATATTCAGGATCAGAAGCTTTCTAACTATGCTAACCTTATTCAAGGTACTTATGGTGGTACTACAACAAGTACCGCAGAACGTGGAGGACTCGGATTGGCTGGTAGCTTAGGCCAATTAGGTGGTTCTGTAGCGGCCCTTGGCGGCCTATTTGGAGGTTAGAGAATGTACGATCCAAACGATCCTTACGGGATGTTTAGACAGATTCCAAGACTACAGAAGCGCAGAGGAAGAGCGCAGACTTTACGTGGTGGTGGCAGAGGTGGGCAAGTTGGTGGTATTAACCGACAAGTCAATCGTGGCGGCGGTGGTCAATTAGCTGGCGCACAGCCTCAAGTACAACGTGCTATGGGCGGTGGTATCCCACGTGGTGGTAGTAGAACTACTACTGGCCCCGGTCAGCCCGAGCAGGAACAAGAAGGTTTGTTGGGCGGTTTGATACAAGCTAAAGGGACTTATGACACTACGAAAGATGCTTTTAGTGGTGGCAAAAACTTAGCTGCAAAAGCTCAGGACTTATACAATAATGATTCGTCTGTGGCTTTACGCAATGTATTTAGTGACACTTATATTCCTAACAGTGGGGATCTACGTGCTGCAACAGAAGCTCCATCGAGAGGATTATCTGGTCTGACAGAAGCTCCTTCGACAGCCCCATCAGCTGGGTTGCCGACTAATTCTAATCTACAAGGATTAATTAACTCTCCGAGCGCACAAGCTGCCGGAGCTGTTAGTAATTTATCAAAGGGTGCTGGTAGTACTGCAAATTTTGTTGGCCCAATGTATAACCCCAATAATATTGTTGCTGGCAATACTGCACGTTTTCCGGGGCAAGTAATAGAGGGAGTTAATGCTGGTGGTTCTTCTGGTACGGCTGCGGCTGGTGCTGGAGGGGGGGCTGCTGGAACATCTGGCGTGAATGCTGGCGTGAATGCTGGAGGTAGTACTAGCGCAAAAGCTGCATCCTCCACAGGTAGTAAAGCATTAGGTACTGCTGGAGCAGCTTTAGGAGTAGGACTCAGTGCTTATGATATATCACAGAATGGAGCAAATTTTGGCAATGTAGCTGGGTTGGCTGGCTCCGCAATTTTAGCCGGTACTACGGCATTTGGCCTTGCTAATGCGTGGAATCCTGTTGGCTGGGCATTGCTAGCTGGATCTGCTGCATATTCAATATTTGGTTAATATTAAGGTAAATTTATGAGTATTATGAAGCAGAAGGTTGAAGAGGTGCGGGGTCGTATTGGCAGGAAGGAGATGACCCAAGAGGAAGGAATGAACGAGCTACAGGCATTTGCTATGAAACTGAACCCAAAAGCAGCAGAGATGTTTGGGTCAAGTATTATGTCTCAGCAGGGAGCAATGCAAGCTGAAGCTGCACAGCAGGGGCAAGGCGGTGGTCAAGGGTTGACTGCTAATATGGGCTTTACTCCACAAGCGGGTGTGCAATCATCAGCTAATAATATGTTTGACCAGCTTAACCAAGAACCAAATGTTTCAAGTCAAACGTCCTACACTAATACCGGCCCAAGACAAGGCCCGGAGGCTATGTTTAGTCAGATGGGGCAAGGCGCTCCAGTACATAATCAGAATTTATTAACTGGTCAATATCCTAATTTAGGTAATAGATTGGGTGGCATTAAAGGCGATGTGGCAAGTGGTGTTTTGTCCCCACAGCAGGGCAGTGAGGCACGTGCAGGCGCTGCTGCTAATGCAGATCCTAGAGCAGTTGATGACTATTTCCGTGAACAAATGCAGAAGGCTAATCAAGGCCAGCCTATACGACCTACAGAGCAGATGGGCGGCAGTGGGTTAATGGGTAGGACTCCTGCGCCACAAGTTGATGCTAACTATTCCATGTCACCTCAAGAAAGGCAAATGGCTAGCGCTGGGGATATGCAGGGACAAGGCGTGGAACAAGGGCAAGTAGAGCCACCGGGTATATTTAGTAAAATAGGTAGTGGGTTGCAGAGTGCAGGCAAAAGCATGGGAGGATACGCAGAAAAGTTGTTTAATGATCCTAGTCGTATGGCTATGCTACAGGGTGGTTTGTCTATGATGAATCCCAACTCTTATTATGATAAACAGGGATTTGGCAGTGTGTTTCAGGGATTACAAGCTGGCTTAGGTCAGGCTCAGTCTGGGCATGAGGGTGTTATAGCTAGAAGAAAAGCACAAGCAGATATTGCCGGTGTGAAGGCAACGGCTCAGAAGAATGCTCGTGGGGGTAAGTTATATAATATTGATGTTGGTAATGGCATGGAGGCTGTTATGCAGGATGGTCAGGAGATTAGTAGACATAGAAAACGATTCAAGCCACCTCCTCCACCAGCATTAGTCAAACTTCAGGCAGCAAGAGATGCGTTGCCAGATGGTGACCCACGTAGAGAAGAAATACAACGGAAGATTGACAAGTCCGGTTTTACCCCAGATCAGTTTATAGCTACTCAAGAAAACGTATATCAGGCACATCCTCAGTTTGGTGGTGGTGACTCCGAGAGGGGGTATGCAGTGAAATCAATATTGGGTAAGGGTCATAGGCCTCCTACGAAAGAGCAGGTGGCTACAGCCGGGTCAAATGTATCGGCAGCGGGTCGAGGAATTGCAAATGTTGGGGATTTATATGAGAAGTTATCTGTGTCTGGGGCAATGATTGGGGGGGAATTGTTTGGGGGAAATGTTGTTTCCAATTGGAATACGATTGTTGACAATATAGGATGGGATAGCCTGAGCAATGACAATCGTAGTGATATAGACAGCTTGCAAAATTCGTTAAAAAGAGATTTGCCTAAAGAGTTTTTGCAGGATGATAAGAGTAAATCCAACTTTGATAAGAAATTAGTTTTAGACTCCTTTGGTTATGATCGGGTGTCTTCAAGTAAAACAAAAATGAAAGCCATGCCTGATGTATTAGGCTTATTGTATGAAAAGTATGTTAAAAATTCTCAGGTTGTGGGTGACCCACCTGTAGGGTTACGTGCCTATCTGGAACACAATAAAATACCAGAAGCATTAATTAAACGAGTGGAAGCGAAATCGAATGGGTCATTTTCAGCAGACCCATTTAAATCCGGCAAGAAAAAGTTTCAGGCGGGTTCTGGCAAAGGCAAATTCTATTAGAGGCATATAATGGCAGAAGAAGAAAATGCAGTAAGTTGGGAAGAGGTGCAGTCCAACCCATCGTTCCAAAAGTTGAATCCTACACAGCGATATAATCACCAGCTTGATTATTTTGACATTCGAGTTGTGCCTAGGCTGCAAGCACATGCTAATGAAAACGATATGTTATTGGATGATAATGCGGTCAAGGAGCAATTTAAACAGTTCTTTGCAAAGCACCCAGCCCCAGAAGGGTATACCCCTGAATACTTCCCTGTGCGTCTGAAGAAGATGATGAAGATGCAAAAGAAGCAGATTTCGGATCTGGATGTAGACCGTGAGCGTGGCGTAGCCCATCTACCTTTCAATATTAATTACGAAAGAGCCAAGAATAATGATGAACGTCAGGCGGTGTTTGAAAAATATGGCTTAGGGGATCAGGATGTTAAACCTATGAGGAGTGGGGGGCATGCAATTAATCCTAGTGGTATGGAGAAGTTGGGCCTCCAACATCATGGTGTGCCTACCTCTATGGAGACATCACCGGGTACTGGATTATTCGACCCTAATTTTATGGCTAAGACTACGGTAGAAGGGCCAAAGATTGCCGCAGAAGTAGCAGCAGGGATGCGTGGTAGCAAGTTTGGAATAGCTGGATCTGCTCTTAGAAACTTCTTAGTAGGTGGTGGGGTAGAGGGTGCGGATGAAGGCCTGAAGCATTTACAGGGGCTACAAAAGCGAGAACCCGGTGATATTAAATGGGATATGTTTAAGCGTGGTGGGTTTGCTGCGGGTGGAGATACTGCTGTGAGGGCAGGCCAACCACTTTTTAGAAAGGCGGCTTTAGGGCCACAAGTGTCGAAGGGGAGACTAAGAGATGCGTGGGGGTTTAATAAGCTGGGCCAACATGAAACTCCATTGGATATGGCAGACCCAACGATTGGGCGTAGAATGAATCCTGAAGCTGTGCAACGTACAGAGGGTGCTTTAGACGCTGGGATGCGACCTATGATTAGTAGGGCTGGTGAATCTTCCTCATTTCCGATTACTAAAGTGGTTGGTGGTGGGCAAGAGGTGCTTAACCGTTTACTGGGCGATCCGAACTTATTTTATAATACAGGTAGAGCGCAAGTGCTTGCAGATGCATTGACTGGGAAATCTCTTGGAAGTACCACGCAGAAAATAGGAGAAGATACGTTTGGCAAGAAGTTATCCCGCTCTGCGGGGCAGTATGGAACTAAACAAAACAAAACTATTGCCCAGTATGTCTTGTCTGCGGATAAGATGGTTAACCAGAATGTAAAGAATTTAGAAAAGTCTTATCCATTAGGAGACTGGAATTACGAGAATTTATCTGGTTCCATTAGAACTCATAAGAAAGATTTTTCAGCTAAGATGAGTGAAAAGATTGGGTTCTTAGACCAGAAGAATGCAAATATATCAAACATCCCGTCTGCCCCTATTAAAGAGATGGTCGAAGAATGGATGCAACAATTTCCACATAAGGTTGCAACATCAGGTGATGATGTGGCGGGTACTCAAGTCTCTCAGGGTATAGTAGAGGGCAGGGCTTGGATGTCTCCTGATATGAAACATTATTTTAAGGAAGCAATGGATATGGAGGACACGATGAGTTTTGCTCAGTTGCATAACTTGCGTACTATATTCTCTGCCGCTGCATGGGATGATGGTTTAATCAAGACTGTTGGTAAGCATCGTGCAGGGCAAATGAAAAACTTATTAGATGGTTTGGCTGATTCTTCCCCGACATTAAGTAAGAAGTTGAAGCAGTTCAATTCCGAATATAAAAACGGGATGGAAAAGTATGATGATTCTTTGATCTTGAGTTTAGCAAAGCATGGTAAAGATAGAGTGCCATTGAATAAAATTACTGACCGCTTGGTTGATATGGATTATGTTACGGCAGGTAAGTTAAAAAACATTCTTCCAAAAGCAGATTGGCAGAACATGGGAAGCAATATCTTCAAGGACATTACTGCCCGTTCACGTAATTCTGCAACCAACAATATTGAACCTAGACTCATTTTAGACAATATTAAAAGGCTAAAAGATAATGGGACTTTTTATAAAATATACCCCGGCAAACGTGGTGCTGGGATTGTCAAGAGTTTAAAGGAATTGGAGTCACGTGGGTATGAAGGTGACCTATCTAAATTGTTGCAACGTGATACTGATGTATCGAGAGTGCTACAGCAGGCCCATGCAGAACAAAAGTTATTAGACGATGAGATGAGTAAAAACTTTATGAAGGTTCTAACCGGGAAGGAGCCTGAGAAGGCTATGAACTGGGCTATGTCTAATAATGCACAAGCAAAAGAGATGATGGAATATCTTGCAGACAAACCTGAATTGCTGGATCAAGCGAGATATTTGGTGATGAAGCGTGGGTTAGGTGGTATGACGAGTACCCAGAAGGGTCATGCTGCTCCCGTATTAGACGGTGAGGCTCTCAGTGGCTTTATCCATAAGTATGATTCGATGCCTGATAACCCCGCCAAGACAATATTAGGCAAAGAACTGTGGGGTGATTTAGATAGCCTTTCTCAGACTTTTAAGCTTACAGAATATAAGGCTGGTGGTGCTATGGGGGCAGCAGCAATAGGTATGCAAATACTACTGCATCCAATCAAGTACCTTCCTAAAACATTACGCTTTGGGATACTGGGGCGGGTATTATCAAACCCATCTTTCACCCGTTATATGACAACAGGGTTAAAGCAAGGTGTTGGGGGTCAATTTGGTGTCAATAGGAGAAAAGGTCTTGGCACATTCTTCCGAACATTAGCTCAGGGGGTGACTGGTGCCGCCCAGCAGGAAGGTTATAATCCACCAGAAGAAGAGTTGGACTTAAAAGATAGTGATGTATTTCAGGAGCTAATGAAATAATGGATATGCCTCCTCCTACGTTACTACAGCCTAATCAGTTTAATGAGCATTTAGCCGCTTCACCATCACAAGGAGTACTTGGCCAATCTGGGCGTGACAATAGAAACTCCAACACTAATGTAGAGAGGCGTAAAACTCAAGTCTTATCTGCATTACAGACCTATTTCCCTGACAATCCTAACGCATGGGCTGGCATAATGGGAAACATTGAAGGTGAGAACACCCTCTTTGATTATCAGCAAGAAGAAAAGGGAGACGTTCAAAACAGGGGATATGGTTTATTCCAATTTACTGGCCCACAACGTACTAAATACTTTGAACACTTACGGGATACCGGCACAGAAGATAGCGCTGAGGCTCAAGTTGGACATATGTATAATATGTTATACGGGGCTAATCCGGGACATGAAATAGGCAATACTAAACGTGACAGGATTAGGCAAAGCATTAATATTGGCACTGGATATGATGTGAGTGATAGTTGGGTGAGTGATTATGAAATACCAGAAGACGTAGACAGCAAGAAGGCTATGAGAAGGGGTTACACACGTGGTTGGATGGAAAAATTGAACGTGCCTCCTCCTCAATCTAAGCCTACTCCAAGGAAGACATATGGAGTTATGCAAAATAGAACAGCTAATGAATCACCCAAGAAAGCCCGACCAGATATGATCTTAAGAAAGAGTATGCCGCAACCAAAAGGATTAGGCTTGAAATAAAGTTACAAAAAGCTAGTTGACATAGGTTTGTACTTCGTGTAGAGTGTTTTGCAGATGAAAGAAACAGTGTTCATCTCAAGATTCACACCACGATACAAACGAACTTTAAGGTTTTAGTTTTTACTAAAGCTTACTAAGGGGCTTGGAATTTCGTGGTGGATTCCCAAGTCCCTTTTTTATTTGTTTTCTCCCCCGTTTAAGTGTTTAGGTGCATACATCTGGCAACGGGTAAATTGTCAGGATTGACGAGGTTGTTGGAGGCAACCTGTTCTACGGGTGACCGTATAACGCACCACCCTCCCCACATTTAAAGGAGCTATAAATTGACTATTACAGCAGAGCAAATTAAGTTTAGAAAAGGCAAGATAGGAGCCAGTAGTATGGCTCAGGCAGTTGGTTACGGTTACGGAGGTAAAACCCGTGCCGCTCTTTTTCACTCTATGAAAGGAAATACACAACCAGATCCAGAATC
>Ga0307984_1001323_pt1 | contig 10424 bp, 9 predicted proteins | sample EllFjometageno78_FD_203169 | JGI IMG/M metagenome (GOLD analysis project Ga0307984, IMG submission 203169) | Marine microbial communities from Ellis Fjord, Antarctic Ocean - #78 | ecosystem: Environmental > Aquatic > Marine > Unclassified | place: Southern Ocean | collected 2014-10-09 | reverse complement strand
TCTATTATAAATAAAGATATACAACGGGTATATACCCGTTCTTTATATAATAGGAAACCATATATATGGCTGGAACAATAGTAAAGATCAAGCAATCCTCGGTTGCTGGAAGACTTCCCACACATAATACGTCGAGCTCGACAGATATTGTACAAGGCGAATTAGCCCTTAATACAGCTGACCAAAAACTATACTCAAAAGACAGTTCAGGTACTGTATTTGAAATTGGTGGTTCTTCAAGTTTATCTACCGCTAACGATATTCGTGCTACTGAATTTGTAGCCACTGCCAGTCAAACCTCCTTTGCAGTAACATACTCCGCAGTCAATGATCATATCAATGTGTTCTTTAATGGTGTATGGTTACCTCCCACAGACTTCACCGCAACATCGGGCACTGCCGTTGTATTAGATACAGGAGCTCCTGTTGGTACTGAAATAGTTATTCAACGAATAATAGCTATGAATCTTACTAATGGATCTGATATTGATGAACATGAATTCACAGCTACGGCCGGACAAACTTCATTCACTATATCCGGTGGTTATGATGGTACTAGTAGTGATATTGAAGTCTTTGTTAATGGTGTTAAACTAAGAGCTGCAGACTTTACATCCTCAAGTGGAACAGTTGTTGTTCTTGGAACTGGTGCGGCGGTTAATGATGAAGTAACAATACGAGTTATTAAAGTGGCCATCATGGCTACTGGAATGGTTAACCAAACATCAACCACAGGCTCTGCGGTATTACCTTCTGGTACGACTGCTCAACGTGATGCTTCGCCTCTTGGTGGTTACCTACGTTGGAACTCAACTCTAAACAGATCTGAAGTATACAATGATAATACATCTGCTTGGCAAGATGTTGGACAACAATCATTAACCACTGAGCAAGTACAAGATGCTATTGGTCCTATGCTTTCTGGCAATACTGAATCAGGTATTACAGTAGTATATGACGATGCGAACAATCAGATTGACTTCACTGTTACTAGTCAAACAGATGAAAACTTTACAACAGCCGATCACTCTAAATTAGATGGTATAGAAACATCTGCCACCGCTGATCAAACCGGTGCAGAGATTAAAACATTGTATGAAGCCGAGACAAGCGCTTTCACCGATACACAGTTTACTAAGCTTGGTAATATCGAAACTGCTGCGACTGCAGATCAAACTGATGCTGAAATAAGAGCAGCGGTAGAAGCTGCCACAGACTCTAATGTATTTGCTGACGCTGATCATACAAAATTAAATGCTATAGAGACCTCAGCAACAGCGGATCAAACCGGTGCAGAGATTAAAACATTATATGAGGCTGAGACTAATGCCTTTACTGATGCTCAATTCACTAAGTTAAGTAACATTGAAACTGCTGCGACTACTGATCAGACCGCACTCCAAATTAAAACCGCTTATGAGTCTAACTCTAATACTAACGAATTCTCTGATGCGGAACAAACAAAGGTAAGCAACCTAACAGGTACTAACAGTGGCGATCAAACAATTGTTCTCACTGGTAATGTTACGGGTTCTGGTACGGGTTCATTTGCCGCTACGATTGCTGATGATGCTGTTACGTATGCCAAGATTCAGAATGTTACCGCTACTAATCTAATACTAGGACGAGATAGTGCGGGAGCAGGGGTTGTAGAAGAAATTACTCCAACTGCATTACGTACAATGATTAATGTTGAAGATGGTGCGGATGTAACAGATACTAGTAATGTTGTTGCAGCATTAACTGCAGGAACTAACGTAACGATTTCAGCTGGTGGTACAATTGCTTCCTCATATACTGATACAACATATACTGCTGGCAATGGATTAGTATTAAGTGGTACTACATTCTCTGCTGCTAATATTGCTTTAACAACAGTTCAAACCGCATCTAGTCAAAGTGCTCATCTAGCCTTAACAGCTGAAGAGGGCGACGTAGTTGTAAGATCGGACGAGAATAAAACATATATACATAACAGCGGTTCTGCTGGAACTATGGGAGACTACACTCTCCTTGCAACCCCTACCGATGCGGTACTGAGTGTTGTTGGTCTTACGGGAGCGATTACCGCCACACAAATTAAAGATGCTGTTGTTATTGATGAAGATGATATGGCATCAGACTCAGCAGTTAAGTTACCCTCACAGCAAAGTGTAAAAGCTTATGTAGATACACAAATTTTAACAGTCCCGGATGCAACTGCTATGGCAATTGCATTAGGTTAATATATAAATAGGATAAGATATGGCAAACACATTTAAATTAAAAACAAAAACAGGCGTTAACGGATCTGCTCTGAGTACGGTATACACAGTACCTTCCTCGACGACCACTGTTATTATCGGATTGACGATTGCTAATATTAAAGGCGCATCGATTACTGGTGACGTACAAATTGTTACGGCGGCAACAAGTGGAGAGAATGGAGATAATGTCTATGTTGTTAAAGATGTACCATTACCAGCAGGATCATCCATAGAAATAATGGCGGGTAATAAACTTATTTTAAATGCAGGAGATATAGTGAAGGCTGGGGGTTCTAATTCATCCGGCGCTGACGCTGATATCATCCTGTCAATAATGGAAATAACATAACATGTCATACAGAGGAAGAAAACCGCGTCATCCCTTATTTGATAATGGTGATATACCTGCAAATAGTATTAACTCCTCTAAAATTATAGACGGAGCAATTACTGTAGATGATATAGGTCCAGACGCTGTAGGTGTATCTGAGCTTAGTGCAACAGGTTCAGCTTCTACTACAACATTCCTTCGCGGGGATAATACCTGGAGCTCTCCTGGTGGTGGAGTAACAAGTGTGAATGGTGTTACTGGAGCTATAACTGCTGCGCATATTGCAACCGCGGTTGAAGCTGCTTCTAATTCACATACGTTTAATGACGCTGATCATACTAAACTAAATGGTATTGAGACATCTGCAACAGCAGACCAAACTGCAGCACAAATTCTAACTCTTTTACAAAATGGTATTGATAGTATTCACTATGTAAACGGTTCAATTGACAACGAACACATAGCTGACAATGCAATTGACAGTGAACATTATGCGGATAATAGTGTTGATGCCCTTCACTTAAATATATCGGGTAACGGCACAACAAATGATTTCTTACGTTCTGATGGTGATGGTTCATTTTCTTGGGTAGTTCCAACAAACTCAAATACAACATATCAGGCTGGGTCTGGTATATCATTAACTGGAACAACATTCGCCAACACATCACCCAACGTTGTTCAGACAACAATTTCTGGTAATGCTGGTTCAGCAACTATATTAGCTAATGCAAGAACCATATCCCTTACGGGAGATGTGACAGGTAGTGTATCCTTTAATGGATCTGGTAATGTTGCGATCTCTACTTCAGTAGTATCGGGTGGCAGCTTCCTACCGTTATCTGGTGGTACTCTATCAGGGTCTTTAATCGTCACCGGTAATGTTACAGCTAGTGGTGAGTTTATATCAAACTCTGACGAACGTCTTAAATCTAATATAAGACCTATAAATAATGCATTAGAACTAGTATTACAATTGGATGGTCGTAGGTATACCAAAGATGGTAAAGAATCAATTGGTGTAATTGCTCAGGAAGTAGAAAAGATCTTACCCGAGTTTACGCATACAGCTAATGATGAAATGAAAACAATGGCGGTTAACTATGCTGGTATGGTGTCGGTACTTATCGAAGCCATCAAAGATCAGCAAACGCAGATTGATAAATTAAAGGAGAAGTTAAATGGCCAGTAAAGTAAAAGGTGATAGAATTGAGTTTGGAAGTGCCTCGAGCGATCCATCAAGTCCAGTAGCCGGACAAGTATATTTTAATACTACACTAAACGAGCTAAAAATTTATAATGGCACGGCTTGGGGAACAGTACAATCGGGGGGAGCAACTTTTTTAACTCGTCAAATTATTACACGGGGATTTGTACTGGGTGGATACAAGTCTAGTTCTCCATGGACTAACGTGAATACAATGATGCACGCCACAGATGTTTGTACAAATAATGGAAACTTATTAACACAAGCAGGGGCTTATGTGTCAGGCGTATGTTCATTGACTAATGGACATTTGTTTGGTGGAGCAGCAGCTATTGGTACCGCCTCTACTCATACCGCTTCATTAAATATGTTTACAATGACAGGATATAATGGTCCGGTAATGACAACAAGTCACAACGATAGTGCAACAGTACACAAAGAACATGAAATGGCCTGGATTATTGGTGGGGGCACAGACGTAGTTGATGTAATGAATCTTACCACTGATACTATGTATAGTACTCAGAGTATCAATACAACTAACATGGGTGGTGGTACCGGTTGTGGCGCTCACAGCGGTGAGGCTGCAGCTCGGTACTGGTCGGACTCACATGATGGTATGTTTACATTTGCAACAGGTACTAATGTATCAATCAGCACTGCGGTTGATGCAGGTTGGCATGGTCAGCAAAAAGGTATATCATCTAAAATAGGTAAAGGTTGGGCTGGTAATGAAGGTGGTTATAACGGTGGTTATAACTTGAGAGTATATAGTTATACTACGGGATCAATGCAATCAACTGTATCAAAACCTGTTGGAAATAGTGGAGAAGAGAATTTTGATATGGGTCAAGCACATCAATATATGATGGGTATGTATGATGGTGTTCAAAATAACCGCGGCTGGAAGTTTTTTTATGCAACACAAACTGGTTCTGAAATATTTGGCGGTTCAATACGAACAGGTGTAGCTGGTGGAAGTTCAGGGCACTGTGTTTGGAGAGCATAAATAGTATTATGAATATATTAATTGGAGTAAATTAAATGAATTACCAAATGAAAGAATTGGATGAAGAGATTAAACAAGCGGCAAAAAGAGCACAGTCGGATTTTATGCCGATATATAAAGCTAAACACTTTGTTGGCATGGCTCAGATTACGCCGTACGGTGCAATGAAACAGTACTTTCTAGAGCTTGCTGCAAGACAAGAAATGATGTGGAAAACCGAATACGATACAGAAATTATTGAAATAAAGATTGCCAAATTAAATAAAGAAGCTGAGACAACAACCGATGAGCTGGACCTTCGTGGGATAGCTAATGAGCTACGTGAGATGAAAAGACGGTTGGGCGGCTTTCAGTTGTTGTTCAAAGGGCAGACTGATGAAATAGATATGTATGTGAAGCTTATAAAAGAATTAGATGAAAGCTCTGATGGTATAACAGCGAAGGGCGAAAGGTTATTAGATATAATACACGACGCCGAAAAGAATCAAGACCTTGAAAGAGAATACTGGATCTTACGAATGGGTAAACAATCCGCTATGGATATGATTGCATACGGTAAGGTTGGGGTTGGTAATATAGATAGTCTTACTATGATGGATAAAGATGCACAACGTAAAGCGCTTGGTATGGCAGCTGACGTTTTAGTATGGCATGAGAATAGGATGCACTCTATTTTAAATGAATCTAATAAAGCTTTTCAAATAGAACAAGATACAGCACTAACAAAACATTTAATGTTAACTAAGGACTAACAATGTATATACTTTTTACAAGAGTTAATGATTTGACCAGAGGACCTGTCGAAGTTGTAGGTCGCTTCTTGCATTTTGATGTAGGATATATTCCAACAAGTCACATTGATATAATCCCATTTAAGCATCTTAAAGCAACTATCTTACCGACCGATACCGCATTAGGTTGGGTATTCGCCGAGTCTTGGGATGCAAAGCTATCAGTTCGCGGTGCAACATTACAAGCAGATAGACTGAATCACTTATCTAGTATAGAGAATGTAAAAACCAAACTTGATGTTAATGCAACAGATATGACCAACGGAATGTTATTCTATAAAGCTGCGTTACGGAAGATCCTCGATGATATATTTGAAGAACGATTTTCTAAATCAACCGCGTCGCCTTTTGAAATGTCTACGTGGCCCACACAACTCGCCGAGGCAACAGCCGGAACTGGTCCTTTGTTAACTGCACTGGCCTCAGCAAGATCTATTACCGTGGCAGAGATGGCTACATTAATACTAAATGCAACTAGTATATATAATAGTACAATCGCAACATTACTTGCGTCTAAACAAACAATTGAAGGGGAAATTATGGCTTGCACCACGATTTCTGGTTGCATGGTATTTAAACATTCGCGTATGGGTGAGCAAATGCCTTTAGCGTTAGCAACTAGTTTATCAGATTCAAGTGAGCCTGTATTTAATGTATAATGTTTTCAGTACCAATAAATCCAAAATTTAATAACGCACAATATAATCACTTCTTAGAATTTTGTAAAGAGAATAAGGATGTAATATACGACTTGTATTTTACTTGTCGTATGCCTCCATTTATGCAAGATGCTATGGGTGATGTATTTGAAGATGTCACGGCTCCAATAGAAGCTGCACTTGATATCCAACGCTTAACCGGTATTAGAGTAAGTGCAACATTCAATAATATTCAGATCCCGCCTACTCAGGATAATCTAGACCTATTCATTATGAACTTTAGGCAACTATATGATGCTGGGGTTCGTAGTGCAACTATTCCCCATACTCATTGGGTGTCCACCGGTCAAATTCAAAAAGAATTCCCAGAGTTATTAATTAAGAATACTATTCTTCGTCAAGTTGAAACAGCAAAAGATGTTGCAGCGCTTGGTAAAGAAGGATTTCATTATGTCAATATACATCGAGACTTAATGCGAGATGAGGAAACACTTAAACGTATTAGAAAAGCAGCTGACCTACATGGTATGAAGGTGGCATTGCTGGCAAACGAAGGTTGTGCTGGTGGTTGTGCTATGATGAATGAACATTTTCAATTCAATAACACTCGTACCACAGGTCCTCAATATTTCAATGATCCTATTAGTAGAGTATCTTGTCCTAAATGGGATGTACTTGAACCTGCCACAGAATTAAAGAAAGCTAATATCCCCCCTTGGAGAGAAGACTGGGTTGAGCTGCTTAAGTATGTTGATGTATTTAAAATGCATGGTCGTGAATCTATTAACCGTATGTATGAAACAATGACCCTTGTTAAGAAATACCGTGCAGGAGATGAGATACTATATGATGACTTCAATCTATATTTAGAAGACAACAACTTAGAAGATCGTCCTATCAATGCATGGCGTAAAATTATTAAGACTTGCAAGTTTGATTGTTGGGATTGTAATTTCTGTGAGAAGGTGCATAAGTCGAAGAGCCAAGTTAAACCAAATACTAAATCACAAATGGTAGCATCTGTACTAGTTGATCACGTTAATAGTGATTATGATAATGACATTATAGGTTTATCATCTTCGCGAGTGAAGAAGCTATTGAATAGTATTGGTAAGAACAGCAAGCAATATTTAGAAGTTGGCTCTGCTATGGGTTCTACCGCGGTAAGTGTTTTGGACGCGGGCATTCCAGTAACAGTGGTTGATAATTGGGAACAGGATATAACCTCACAAGAGGGTGCATTTGATTTACCAATGAATACCAAAGACCTATTCTTAGAAAATACCGAAGCATATTCTGAGCTTATAAATATATATGATTGCGATTTATTTGATGTTGATCTAGGTAATAAGAAATATGACTTCTTTATGTATGATGGACCTCATGATGAAGAGACCACGGCAAAGGCTGTTGAATATTATTCTACATGGTTTGATAGTAATGCAGTATTAATATTTGATGATGCTAATTGGGATGGAGTTATATCAGGAGCTGCTAAGGGTATCTCCCGAACAAACTTTAATGTAGTATATACTAAGATGTTATTAAATCCAATTGAAGACCCGACCAAATGGTGGAACGGCTTATTTATTATGGTGATAGAGAAAAATGAAAATAGAATTTTTTAATACGTATGAAGGTGTACTAGAAGAATATCCAATTGCTCCAATACGGGAGGCCTTACCTAAATGGGTAAGTGTTGCTAGAAAGGATTATGTTGCAAAGAAGAATACTCGAGAGAATCATATCTTTAGATGTTCTGGTATAGCTGAATTATATAAAGTAGGTTATACAGTACGAGCATGGCATGATTTGCGAATAGAAGCAAATGATAATTCTGTAAGATGGATGTTGCCTAATGAAGAAGCTATAGGTAAAACAGCAGTGACATCTCATACTGGTGATGCAGCTGCTAAGTTTATACCTAAACGTCCCTGGAGTAGTAAGACTATTCTTAAACTCAACACCCCATGGAATGTAGTGTCTCCTGTAAAATTATTAGTGATTCCAATATCATATCCGGATTCATATGAATTTGAATCCTGTCCAGGAATTCTTGACTCGAGTATAAGCACTGAAGTTAATATACAACTATATATTAATAGTGTGGGTAAGAATTTTGTGATAGAAGCTGGAACACCCCTATGTCATATTATTCCTATGTATGATGATGAGATAACTATGTCTCAACGGAATGCTACAGAATCTGATAAGAAATGGTTAGCTAAAAAGTTTTTTATAACTAACTCAACCTTTAATTATAATATCCAGCGGGTGAGGCGCGCCTTTACTCAACACTTTTTTAAATAGGAAGACATTACATAATGGATTATACATCATTAATTTTAAATAACCAATGGTACCTACTTTACTTAAGTGTCATAATGATCACAGCTGGTTACGCCAAGGATCGACGCTGGTTTGCTCCAGCTTATATATGGATTGTCAATAACACTAAATCAAAGAGGGCGGTGGTTGCACTCATATCTGGCATCACTGGAGTTCTACCTATCACAGGAAGGGTTGCAGTATCCGCCGGATTCTTAGATACGATAGCACCTAAAGATAAAGAGAAAAGAAAAGTCTATGGTGTGATTGACTATCTCAGTACCCATCACTATTATCTATGGAGTCCATTAGAGAAATCTGTTATCATTCCTATGGCGGCATTAGGTATATCATACTGGACTTTCATTGGTGTCATGTTACCTTTATTGATCGTCATGTTTGCTGTCATTGGTTACTATATCTTCTCGGTGTTAAAGGAAGATGATGTAGAGATCAACGTGGATGGGTTCAATGCGGGTGATAAATACTTAGAGAAGAATCCATTAAGATATGTCAACTTAAATACGATTGTTCTTCTTGCTGCTATCATTATATTAGGTAACTTTGCTAAAGAGTATACCGATGAAATCAAAATGTTTATTGAAAACAATACAGCTTCACTCATTCATGTTTCATTAATATCTTTCTTAGGTTCTTTGTTCTTAGGCTCATCGTCAAGGTTTGCTGCGATCACTGCAATCGCTGTAACGATATATGGCGTTGAGTATCTCCCTTGGTTCTTTGCTATTGATTACGCTGGGTACATGTTAAGTCCTACCCATAAATGTTTGTCTATAGGTAAAATGTATTTTGGTACCTCCTTAAAGGAATATTATAAATCCATTATTATCCTTTGCTCTAGTATTATTGCGATGGCGGCTGTAATAACATTTGTTCCCATATAAAAAAATGTATAAATACAAGTATAACCACACATAGTAAATAAGGATAACCATGAGTAAAGCAAGAAATTTGGGAGAGTTACTAGCATCGGATGGACAGGTTGAAGATGCCAAGATTGATGGGGTAGCCGCTTCAAAATTAAGTGGTACTATATCAGCAGCTAGTTTTGCAACCGGTTCAATTGACTCTGCCCACGTAGCTGCTGGTGCAGTTGACGATGCTCATATATCCGGCCTTGCGGCAACTAAGTTAACAGGTACGGTTGCAGTAGCAAGATTAGGAAGTGGCACAGCTGATGCTACAACATTCTTACGTGGTGATAATGCATGGGCAGTTGTTGATACAAACTTATTAGCTGATACATCTCCTCAACTCGGTGGTAACTTAGATCTAAACAGTAATAACATAACAGGAACTGGTGGAATACCCGCGGCAAACCTAACAGGTGCAATCCCTTCAGCAATTACTGCGACAACTCAAGCTGAAGCTGATGACTCTACAAAGATAGCCACAACCGCATATGTAGTTGATAAGATTACTACATTGATTGGTGGAGCTCCAAGTACCCTTAACGATCTTAACGAATTAGCTGCAGCCATCAATGATGATGCGGCATATAACTCTACATTAACCACAGCCCTTGGTACTAAGATGCCAAAATCAGGTGGTGCATTTACCGGTGGAATTACTAGTACGTCAGACATAACTGTAGGTAACGCTTATATCTCTAGTGGTTATTCTTCGTTTGCAAATTTACGAGTTCCTAATAATGGATATTTTGGAAATGCATCTAACGTAAATATGATCCAGCTACAAGGCAGTGGTCAAACCCTTTTTAATGGCAACATCGCTGTAACAGGAACGGTGGATGGCATTGACATAGCAGCAAGAGATGGTATATTAACTTCTACTACAACAACTGCTGGTGCTGCTCTACCTAAAGCTGGTGG
>Ga0307984_1001320_pt1 | contig 10432 bp, 3 predicted proteins | sample EllFjometageno78_FD_203169 | JGI IMG/M metagenome (GOLD analysis project Ga0307984, IMG submission 203169) | Marine microbial communities from Ellis Fjord, Antarctic Ocean - #78 | ecosystem: Environmental > Aquatic > Marine > Unclassified | place: Southern Ocean | collected 2014-10-09 | reverse complement strand
TCATGCACAGATTGAAAAATCAGATAACTTTTATAAGTATGATGATTCTTTAAGTCCTTCAAAATTTGCTACACAAATAGGATCTTTTGGACAGGTGCAACCTAGGGATTATGATCCTTATGTGTCAGCAACATGTTATACTAGTTATCCAAAAAGATTAATATACTCACTACAAGCTCAAGAGGAATCTAAAAAAGATTACTGGAGAGTTTTCTTAAACTTTAATTATAAAGATTTTAAAAGTGAAGTAAGTGTAATTAAGCCTATCAATAAGAGTGGTGCATTAATATTTTTCCCTTACTTATCCCCCCAAATGTTTCAAGGAGTAGATACTCTTAAGACTCAGTTGGATACTAAATTAACAATAGGAGATGGTGGACTATTTAGCCAACCTTTTCAAAATGTTGCTAATGCAGATATATCAAATGAATATGGATCCTGTGAGAGTTTAAGAGGTGTAATAAATACCCCTATGGGAATATTTTATATATCTCAAGCACAGGGTAAAATATTTCATTATGGTGGTAAAGGTTTAGATCCAATATCCAATCAAGGAATGAAATGGTGGTTTAACAAATATTTACCATCTAAATTTATAAAACAATTCCCAAGTTCAGAAGATAGTGTCTGGACAGATAATCCAGTACACGGTGTAGGTTGTCAAGTTATATATGATTCAGTGGATGATGTAGTCTACTTTATGAAAAAGGATTATAGAATTAAACCTGAATATATTAGTTCTGCTACATTTACAGATAGCTTGTCTAAACCCGTTACACTTACATTAAAGAATGGTACTTTTAGAATAGACATAGGAGATCCTTTATATTTTGATGATTGTTCATGGACAATAAGTTATGATCCTAAAGCTAAAGCTTGGATATCATTTCATGATTGGCATCCTGAATTAGCATTACCAAGTATAAATCATTTCTTTACTACAAAAACTATAACTACTACAGTACCTCAATGTCCTCCAGGATATAATTATAATCCTGAAACTAGTTTATGTGAAATAGGTGGTAATACATCTGCCCCATCAACGGTTACTGTGGATGATATTGCATCAACAGTTGCGGGTGGTGCATCAGCATGTTTAATTGATTTAGTTATTGCAATGGATGTATCAGGTAGTACAGGTAATCCTAAAGTTGCAGGAACAAGAGCCTATGCTCAATTAGAATGGGTTAAGTCATTTATAGATAATGCTGAAGTACACAACGCAATGAATGCAGGAACTATGCAAATTGGTTTTACTGCATGGGCGGGTGCTAATACAACACGTAGATGGGATGTTGCAGGTAATCCGGGATATGATAGTCCTGTTAGTATGACAGGTATACATACAAGTTTATCTTCAAATGTTGATGATTGGTATACTAATAATTGGACTGGTGGTAGTACAGATATTTCAAGTGGGCAACAGGGTGGTATTACATTAGCCTCAGATACATCAAATTCATCTTATGCATCACAATATCCAGCTAGAGCTAATGATGCAACCTACAGAAGGGTTGTTATTACAGTAACGGATACAGGATCTAATCCTGGATCAAGTTGTGCATTTCAATCACCAAATGCTTCTGTAAATGGTAGCGGTCCATCTTATCAATATATGTATGCAGTATTTTGTGGTATAGACACCACTTATCCACCAGGATCTACAGGAGGTAACAGTCCTGTAATGAATAATATTACATGTACTTCAGGACCAATTACTATTACAAGTGGTACAGCAGGTACAACAACTGATGCATATCAATATGGTATTCAATCAACAATAGATACAAGTTATCCTATAACTAATTGGGATATAGTTGCAGATGCAATTGTTGCAAATGTATGTGGTACTCCGTTTGTATGTGAATGTCCAGCAGGATATACAAAAGTATTCTTAGATAGTGCTACATCAACATATAGTAGTTCTGCAGGTGAATGTGATGATATTACACCACCAATATGTAGACAGGTTTCATGTGCATGTCCAACATCACCCCCTGGATCAACAACAACTGTAACTGGTACATGTCCTGACTCAGGAACTGATATATATAATATTGGTAATCCTTCATGGTCAAACCCAGATCCAAGAATATGTAATTTTTTCTCTTATAGTTCTACTCAACCTAGTTATAATGTAGGAGGCTTCTGGAGACATAATGTAAGATGTGATAGTTTTGTAAACTATTATAACGTAAATTACCCGTGGGAAATTGATTTAATATCTAATACAGGACAAGTTGTTAATACAGTAAGAAGTTTTGAATATCAATTAGAATCTTTTATATATAAAGGAGATTCAGAATATAACATGTGTGGTGGTGATAAATGGGAGGATCCAAACTTTAATTTTGATTCTGCAATTATATATAATAACGAACAAACATCAGGACTGCTTGTATTAAATATGCAACCAGCTAATGATCCTTGGGGTGAATTAGCTTATCCAATTATAGGAACAAATAATATAAACATATTAGTTTCTAAAGTTGAGCATAAATTTAGGTTTAATCAATTCTGGGATATAACAAATAATAGAGGTGAACATCCAACAAGTACTGGGGTAACAGTACAACAATCAATATTTAATACAGATTGTAATGGGTATGTTAGATCTTTGAATTCAGAAAATTTAAATTACCAAAAGGAACCAACACAACGTAAGAAGTTTAGACATTATTCTAATCAATTAATATTAAGAAAGAATTTATCAGGAGATAAAAAAATGTTATTGAGATTAAATAATACTAAACTACAGCTATCAATGAGATAATTTAAAATATGCATAATCAATCAATAGGTTTACCAGGAGGACCAAACGAATACATAACGGATATATCTGAATTTGTTTCTATAGAAGGATACAAATCAGATAGCCCTGATGTAAGCAATCCTTACAATATTATCAATTCAAGCAACATAACTATGGAAGGTGTAGACTTTCCTGTTAGAGGGTTTGGAAATAATGGTATTATTCAAGATATGATACCAGGAAAAAATTATAATTATAAAGATGCTGATTATGTTGTTGAAGTACCTATGGCTCAAGTTGGGAGAGAAAATACTGATACTTCAAATCAACTTGTACAAACTGCTAACCGTTATGTTAATGAAGAGAAAGATACATTTAGAACTATACCTTTGGGTAAGCGTGAAAAACTGTTATCTTATTTAGGACAAAGTGAATTCTATAGTCAAAATTGTGTGCAAACTGTCAAAGGTATGATTTGTGATGCTGAGGGTGCTGGTGGTGACGAGCCAACTATACCAGATGATGTATACGATAATAGAACATTTAAAGCTAACCATAAAGAATATGGATATAGTGTAGTGCCTACAGAAGAAAGACAACCGGGTGATTTATTACAATATTATTATTCATACTTAGAAGATGATGAAAAACAATGGACAGACTTCCCTTATCATTTAGGTGTATATACAGGGGATGATCAATATGTAAGTGATGGATCTGGTATTACAGGAGAGGGAGCTGCAAAAAAAAGTATTTTCTTTTATGATGATGCAGAGCTAGAGAAGAAAGATCTCTTTACTGTATATAGAAAATTACCTAATAAAAAAATGGGTGGTGGTTTAGAACCAAAACAACTAGATATATATACAAAATATATATCAGGTGAAAACAATACAGATGAAGCTAAAAAAACCTATGATAAGTTAAATAGAATTTATTATAAACAATCTAAAGATGTAGGAATGAGTCCTGCTAATTTTATAATGACACATGTATTAGGCAATTCTTAAACTCTAAAGATTAGTGAATCTCCCTAATTATTTGTATATTAATAATATAATATAATGAACGTGAATTTAAACAAAAAAAGTGTAAAGCAAGTAGGTGGAAGTATGATGCAACCAGGATCAGCTCAACAAGAGGTTGATCCAGCTATACAACAAGTTAGTCAATTGTTTGCAACTGCTATTCAAGATGGTGATAAACCTGAAGAAGTTGTCATAGGTTTATTACAACAAGAAATAGATCAAGATATTATTGTTCAAGCATTAATGATGATTGGTTATGAGGATAATGATTTACAACAATTATTTCAGGCAGTTCAAGAATTAAGTCAACCACAACCAGCTACTGGGCAGGAAGTTATAAGTAACCCCCAAGAATTAGCTAGAAATGAATCTATTGCAGAAGAGCAAGATGGTTTAAATGTTGCTGTGGAAGAAATAGAAATGGCTAAATCTGGTATAGAAATTAAACCAGAAAACAAAGGTAAGTTTACTAAATGGGCTTCAGCTCGTAATATGAGTGTTTCAGAAGCTTATAATAAAGTAATGGGTAACACTGATGTATATTCACCTGGTGTAGTTAAAATGGCAAACTTTGCAAAGAATGCTGCAGGTTGGAAGAAACAAGATGGTGGTGAGTTTACCTCACATTTAATGTATAAAGGAGATGAAGAAATTCAAGTTGATACACTGAGTCAACATTTAAAATTAAAAGAAATGGGTTATACATCTAAAGCCCAAACAGGTAAAGAAATATCTAAAGAAGAACAAAAATTAATTGATGATAAAAAACAAGGTGTAGTTGCTAACCCATTATATTTTACAAATAATGCTGTTAAATATAAAGGATGGGATTTAGGTAGAATAGGTAATACAATCATTGGTGCTGGTAAAGATATGTTTGCTGGTGATAATGATGGGGATGGTTTTGCAGATGGTTCATTTAGACAATGGAATGCTAAAGCAGAAAACAATAAGGCTAATAAACTTAAAAATGCAAATTATTCTTATAAACCTAATACATCAAATACAAATATAAATGCAACTAGAGATTGGCTTACACAAGTATTAAATGATAATGGTATGCCAGAAATAGTTGATCAACTAAAAGAGGGCTCTACCCCTTTAATAAACGAAGATGTTACTAAACCAAATATATTAGAAAATACTCTAGACACATTAGAAGGTGTAGGAGAAAGTATAATGAATAAGGTTAGTCCTGTAATAAAAGATATTGAAGACTTTGGTACTAAATCATGGGGTCAATTATCTGATTTTACTAATGATACCTATGAGGGCATTAGAGAAAGTATAATTAAAAATCAATATGGAAGTGAACTACCTACGGGTGGTGATCCTGCACTTAGTTTTAAAAATTGGTTCTTGGAAGATTCAGTAGGAAGAAGTACTTTTGATGCAAAACAAAAATATCAAGATTACCTTACTGGTTTTAAAAATAATTCAACAGGAGCGGTAAATACTCAGGAATCTATAGATTTATTTGCTAAGATAGATCAGGGTAGTACGACTATAGATAGTTTTGGTGGTGTAGAAGATTATATAAATAGGTTGGGTCAAAGTAATGGAGTACAAGGTTGGCAAGATTTTTCAAAACTTAGTGTCAATGGGGCTGATATAATTACAGATGGTATAGATCCAACAGCAGAAGATGCTATGCTTAATAATAGAGAGAATATAATGGCTGATAATCTATTTAATACCTATACAGATCCTAGTAATTCACGAGGTTTATGGGATGTTAATAGTGGTTTAGCAGGTAGTGAAGCAGATAGAACTACCGGTTTATATATGAATAACAGTAACACTACAGCTAAAATGGGTGGTGCACTAGATAATCCTTTTAGTGGACTAAAGACATTTACTGAAGAAAACCGTTATCAGGATGGTGGTGGAACTAAATTAACACGTCAAGATATCCAAAAGCAAATTGATGTTTTAAATGGGGAGATTACTGTTGAGAATGATAGACTTACTGGTTTTCAGGGTAAAATTTCTAATATGGCAAAAGGATATTCAACTGCTGTAAATAGGGATTTAGATCCAGTTACAAAAAGTAATATGTTAAGTGAGATTATTAAAAACAATAACCTTAATCCAGATTTATTTAATAATAAAGTTGATGAATATGGGGATGCTATTACAGGTAAAGATACAATATCATCTAATAATTATAATTGGTTAGAGAGTATTAATGGGTATGGTTGTACAAGTTATGGATGTGGAATATTAAGAAATGCAGGCGCAACAATACCAACTGGTGTAGGAGATGATTTTCAAATAGGCGGTAGAGATTATGATGCAAATGATAGATTCCCTATGATTTCTGGTAATAGTCAATTGAATAGTTTGATAGAAAGCAATTCAGGTGATATTGGAATGCAATTAATGCCAAATGGTTTTAAAGATTTATTACCAGGAGATAGAATTGTATCTAACTATAGTACAAGTAATGGAGATGGGGCTGCACATACAATGATTTTTACAGGTGAGTATGATGAAAATGGATCACCAATGGTAATGCAAAATGCAGGTGGTTCAATAAGTAATGGAGTATCAATAGAATCTTTAAGTAACATAAAAGGATATAATGATACATCTGATACAGATTCTGGTTTAAGGGTAACAAGGTATACTGGGAATATTCAAAATATGAATGAGAGATTAGCTGATTTACAAAATCAGTATGATAATACTAGACCAGAGGCTGTACCTATATCAAGAATGGAAACCATCCCAATTCAGGAATTACGTACTAAGGGTGATAAGGGTTATAAAGAAGTTTTAAAATCAAAACTATCAACTTACAAACAAGGAGGAGAAACCGTAAATGTAGATTCTACATTATTAGCTAAACTAATTGCAGCGGGAGCTGATATTGAAATACTATAACCATGGCAAAAATTAAAATAAATAAATTACCTAAAGGTTTTAAATTAGAAGGTGGTAAAATCGTTGAAGACCAACTCATGAGAGATGGTGGTGATGTATTAACAACAGGTGATCAAGCTGATTACGGGTTGGTTACAACACCTCAAGAATATTTTGGAGGTACAACCTTTAATAATTCTGATGATGAAAGTGTACGTTATAGTTTATCTGGTGTACCAAAAGAGAATGCTAATATAGAAGCAGAAGGTGGGGAAACTGTACTTACTGATTTAAACGATGATGGTACTTTTGGTTTATATAATATTAAAGGCCCTAGACATGGACAAGGTGGTGTGCCTATGTTTTTACCAGAACAATCATTTATATTTTCTGATACATCAAAGATGAAATTTGGAAAAGAAGAAATGGCTGAGTTTGGTTTAGGTGGTACTAAAAAAACACCAGCAAATATATCTAAGAGGTTTAAATTAAATGATTATTATGGTGAACTTGATTCACAATATTCAGATGATATATCAGCAAGAAGTGCAGAACTTATGTTAAAAAAGAATATGGAAGACTTATCTAAATTATCTTTCATGCAAGAAGCTAAGAAAGGTTTTGATACTGGTGTGCCTTTAGCGGCCCATCCATTCTTAATGATGCAAGGTATTGACCCAATTGAATTTACAGCTAAGGTTGAAAAGATATCTGAGGAAAAAGCAAAACAAGATATGATAGATCAACTATCACCAGAAGATCAACAACAGTTGATGATGATGGAACAGATGATGGCTCAACAAGCTCAACAACAACCCCAACAACCTCAACAAGAGGAAATGGGTATGGCACAGTATGGTACAGAATTAAGTGATTTTATACAAAGAGCAGAAGATGGAACTGAAGTACCTAAAGGAAAAAAATTAGGAGATGGTTATAAGAATCCTTATAAACCTGGTAGCCCTGCTTTCATTAAGTTTATGGATCTTAAAAAGAAAGGTTACAAGTTTGTTAAAACAAAAGAGGGTAAATTAAAATATTATAAAGAAGCAACTTCAGATTATTCAAATAGAAAGAATAATACAGAGAGAGAAACTATAGATATTGTAGGTACTGGAGAAGGTAACTCTATATACAGTGATAACTTAACTGAAACAGGTGATGTTATTAATGATTCAAATATTGGCTATTATGATTACGGAAAGTATTCAGGTGGTAATTTACCTGATATACAAAGCGCACAAGGTGATAGTTGGTATGGTTCATCTAAATTTGCATCAGAAGAAGCTGAAGCGGATTGGATGAAAAGGAATGGAAAGATTGCTGCTAAAATAGAAGATTTTGATTATAACAAAGGAAGGAATGATCCACAATGGGGTAAGTTTCAAAAGTTATATGAAGAGGAAAGAAAAATCTTTGCTGAAAAATTAGGTATAAAACATGTACCATACTTTGGAGATGGAACTGCAGGTGCAGGATTTGATTCTAAAGCAGGTGCAAAGGTATATAATGCACCAGGTTTTGATATAGATTATCAAAAAGGTGAAGAAGGTTTAATGGATTTACCCCCAGATGAAATAGAAACAGGGAAACCAATTGAAGAGTTTAAAGAAAAACCTTTAGAATATTGGAAACAAGATTTAGCAAACTTGCAAGCAATGGGTGCAATTGATGATGATTTACTATTACCATTTAGTCAAGAGTTAGAACGTAGTAATGTAGATTATGTATTGGGTGATAATACTGCAAGGATAAATGCTATTCTTGGATCACAAAATACACAAGATCAAGCATTGGGTGCTTATGGTGTACAGGCTATTGCTAATAAAAGAAACACTACTTTAAGAGAATTTGCTCAATCAGATGCACAAAACCAGGCTTTTAATGTTGGTACTCTAAATACAGCAGCATCAATGAATGCTCAAATGAATGCACAACAAAATCTACAGCAAGCTAAGTTGGATACGGATTTTTATGATAATACACAAGTAGCATTACAGAATGAACAAAATTTTGATAATTGGAAAATTGGAAAAAATACTGAACTATTTAATGCCGCTGTAACCAATAGAGCAAATACAGGGAACATGAATTCATTGTATGATTATTTTGATATTGATCCAAGATCTGGTGGTGTAGTGGGATACAATGACCAAGGTAAAGAATTATATAAAGATAGTAGTCAAAATGCTGATCAAGCCTTCTCAACACAGCTTTCAAAATATGAAAAAACATCAGGGAAAGAAGCAAGTGACGACATGAAAGAATGGATGTGGAAACAAACACATGGTTCACAAGGATCTAATGCAAGGACAAAAGGACAACAGCAAGCACAATCAATGGGTATAGAAGGCTATTCTGCGAATAATGTAGTTCAATCAAAAAATGGATCAGAGATGAAGAAGTGGGCAGGAAAACCATTCTTTTATTCTGGTAAAATGGGAATATAAACTTTAAGAGTTTATTTAATATTCTTTGTAAACTTATTAAATTACATTAAATTTGAATTATGGCAACATACATTAAAGGAGCAGATACATATTTACCAGATATTAAACCGTTCACACCGGATTATAAATTTCTATCTGCAGTATTAGAAACAAGAACAGATAAATACGATGCTAATTTTAAAGCAACGAATGATGTCTATAATAGAGTTGTCTATGCAGACATCTCTAGACAGGATAATATTGAAAAAAGAGATCAGTTTGCAGAGAATATAGCACCTCAAATTGAAAAGATTTCTGGTATGGATCTTTCACTACAACAAAATGCAAGTGCAGCACAAGGAGTATTCAAACCTTTTTGGGATGACAACTTAATTGTTAAGGACGTTGTATATACATCTAAGTATAGAGATGAAATGGCTTATGCCAATAGGTTGCTAGATTCACCAAACCGTGAACAAAATGATAAGTACTGGGATGTTGGTTTAAGAGATCTTCAATACCGTATGAATGATTTTATAAATGCTAGTGGTGATAAAGCTTTACAGATGGCGATGCCTAGATTTGTTGAAGATGCTGATTTAGTTCAGTTATCTCAAGATATCTTAGGTGAGATGGATCCACCATTAAAAATGGAACAAGATAGGTTTAGTGCAGATGGGTCAGTAATTATTACTGAAACCAATGGTAGACTAGTGACAGGTAAAGCATTAGAATATATTCAAGCATCATTACAAAATAATCCAAAAGTACAAGCAGCATATAAAGCAGATGCATTTGTAAAGAGTAGGGACTTTGCTTCAGCAGCAATGCAAGCAGGAAGATTTCAAACAATTGAAGAAGGACAATCAGCATGGGCTACTGAAACTATAAAAAGAATTGAAGCACGTAATGCAATTGATCTTAATAAGAAACAGAATGAAGGAGCAGCTTTAAAAGCTACAAATGTTAGTTGGGCAAACTATCAAGCTATAAATGGTGTTGTTCCAGGATCTGATATAGAAGCAGTAATAGAAGTAAATTTATCAGCAGCAGAAAGTACACAAGCAGCAATAGACAGATTGAAAGGTATTAGCCATACGGTTAAATCACCTACAAAATCTGTTGATGGTAATCTTAATAAAGCATATAGCTTGTTAATGCAACAAAATATAGGTAGAGACATGATAAAAGGTGCCACTACATTTGCTGCAAGAGATATGAAATATAAAATAACTGAATCACAAGCTGGATTAAAAAGAATACAGCATGGTTATAATATGGCATTATCTAGAGAAAATGCTAGATTAAAAATAATTACTGATGCTAATAAAGCCTCATTAGATGGTACAAGCAATACT